>ERZ807291.2510-NODE-2510-length-27540-cov-7.421830_pt1 | contig 27540 bp, 22 predicted proteins | sample MGYA00521257_ERZ807291 | MGnify/ENA primary metagenome ERZ807291 (study PRJEB31413, sample SAMN03169783) | marine metagenome | biome: Marine; feature: Water; material: Subsurface seawater | place: North Sea | collected 2011-04-28 | depth 1 m m ...
GGTTGTCATTGAGTGTTAGCTTACCGATGCGCAATGGGAATAATTCTAAGAGGGCAACCGCAGCTGAAACAAAAATTGACGCCACAAAAGTAAAACCTCCTCCCCAATTCGACTGGAGTTGGGGAACAAAAGGGAAAATAAAGTAGGACAATAAGAAACAAAAAGAAAAACAACCTAAAGCCCCCTCCAGTGTTTTATCTCCAATCTTCACACGCCCCATTGCCTTACCTACAAGAGCAGCCACCGCATCTCCTAGAATAAATAAGGTTAAACCAATGAAAGCAGATGCAGCAAGTGACTCGCCGTAAAGGCTAAGAACACTGCAAATTAAAGAGCCTGCCATAACATAGGTTGCACCTGTGAGCTGCTTACTTTCAGTCTCCCTCATCATGGAACCTAAATAGCGAGTAAATAAGTGGCCAAAAAAGCCTATTTTCAACCTGAAGATATCAATCAGGAAAGAAAGGGTAAAAAGGGTAAACGCAAAGAGGGTCACCCGTGTCCTACTCTGACTGGTAAATAAAGGTATAAAGTAAATACCTATTGGTAAAACAACCGCTATAATGTGGAGTAACTTGCGATTGACTTCTTCCTTGGTGAGTTTACCTGCCATCAATAATTCAGAAGGGGTTTCATCAAGAATGCAAATTGACTACACCCAAAAAATTCTAAAAGTCAAAGGTTGCCTGCTCTTTAGTCAAAGGAGGTGAGTCAGCTTTTTTTCCTTCATCCTTTGACACATCTTTATCGACTTTCGGGGAAAGCTCTTCTTTAGGTACAGAAATTGGCTCATTTTTGGGAGTGGCAGCTTTAGGAACTTGATCCTGGGTGACTGGACTCTCTTCCGCTACCTCACCTTCAATCTCGTCCGCTTTTGGGGCATTGACTACCCGATCCACTTTATGTGCGGTTAACGTGCTTCCCTTAACGGACCTTCCCTGCACTTCAAGCCAGGCAAAATCAAACTCAATCACCATCTCCTTGATTCTCTTCAACTCTGGATCAAGATGGACAAGAATACGGCTATTTTTCTTCTCCGTATCATGAACGGCAAAAAAGAAAATTCTTGATTTCGAATGGGATTTAAAAAGAGGGTATTCTTTATCGCGGGTAACTCCACCGATTTTAAATTTCTTCGCATATAACCTGCCGCTTTTACCATCACGATAGACCATATTGTAAACTTTCTGGTCATCCCGACGGAATATAGAAACTTTCAACGGGGTTTTTCCAACAAACATTTTATCTGCAATTTTCATCACTTTCATGACCCCATCTTTACCGATAACAAGAACATCATCTAAATCTGAACATTTCTCAATCGGCTCATCTTTTTTAAGAGCATAACCTGCAAAACCATCCTTTCGGTTCAGATACAAAGTTTCATTTGCAACCACTACTTTGGAAGCAACAATTTTATCAAATGGAATCAAATTCCCACTCTCATCCACAGAAAGTTCGGTTTTACGCTCCCGACCCTTTCCGTAATTTTTCTTAAGATCCTTGAGGTACCTTACTGTGTACCGGGTAAGTTGAGCTAGGTGCCCCTCCACCTCCTCAATCTCTTCCTCAAAGCCTTTGATCAATTCATCGGCACGAAAGGAATCAAACTTGGATATCCGTTTTATTTTTATCTCTAAAAGCCGAAGGATATCATCCTGAGTAATCTCACGGTGAAAGATTTTGATGTAAGGTTTCAACCCTTTATCAACTGCTGAAATCACTCCTTCCCAAGTCTCTTCTTTTTCGATATCCCGATAAATTCTCTTTTCAATAAATATTTTTTCCAAAGAAGCAAAGTGCCATTTCTCCTTTAATTCATGAAGTTTGATTTCAAGCTCCTGCTTGAGCAATTCCCTTGTAAGATCAGCTGAGGACTTAATTAAGTCATTTACCGAAAGAAATTGGGGGTGGTTATGCTGAATAACACAGGCATTCGGAGCTAGGCTTACTTCACAATCAGTAAAAGCATAAAGGGCAGGCAGTGATTCTTCTGCCGAAACAGTTGAGGGCAAATGAACCATAATCTCAACTTTTTCAGCGGTGTTATCTTCAATTTTGGAAACCTTAATTTTACCCTTATCATTGGCACCCAAAATTGAATCAATCAAACTCGTGGTAGTGGTGCCAAAGGGGATCTCTGTAATCTTAAGAAGATGTTTTTTAACTTTTTCCATACGGGCCCGAACACGAACCCTCCCACCGCGGGAACCCCCATTATAATCAGTACAATCAGCAATTCCACCCTGAGGGAAATCAGGAAGAAGGCTTATTGGGTTCTTCCGTAATGCATCAATCATTGCATCAATGATTTCATTGAAATTGTGGGGTAAAATCTTAGTGGATAAACCAACGGCAATACCTTCAGCACCTTGTGCCAAAAGAAGTGGAAACTTTACTGGAAAGGTAACGGGTTCCTTATTTCTTCCATCGTAAGAAGATGCCCAGGTGGTAATCTTCGGGCTAAAAATGACCTCTAAAGCAAAAGGGGTCAACCGTGCTTCAATGTAACGGGGTGCGGCCGCGGAGTCCCCAGTCAACACATTGCCCCAGTTCCCTTGGGGATCAATCAGTAGATCTTTTTGCCCCAATTGAATCATAGCATCCCCGATTGAAGCATCTCCATGCGGGTGATACTTCATGGTGTTACCAATCACATTAGCCACCTTGTTGTACCGACCATCTTCTAGCTCACGCATAGAATGAAGAATTCGGCGCTGAACTGGTTTTAGCCCATCATCTGCATGCGGCACCGCACGCTCCAGAATAACATAAGATGCATAGTCAAGGAACCAGTCGCCATACATATCATCGACATAAATGGCGTCATCCCCCTCATCCCTATCGGTATTTGTACTCTGTGTAATTGCCTCAGGGTCAAAGCGGCGGACTTCCTCCGACTCCGACTTGGGCGGATCCTTTTTACTTAAAGCCGCAGACTCTTCCGGCTTCATTTCATCTTTTTCTTCAGCCATGCCCTAACTACCTAAGCGGCTTCGCTGTCTTTGTTTGGATCACTTGAAGTGACAGCTGATTTTTTCTCATTGATCTCTCGATCTTTGGCTTCCTCCTGGGAATCAACAATATCAACTTCAAAGCGAAGGTTACGAATAATGTACTCCTGCCTTTCGGGGGTATTTTTCCCCATAAAAAATTTGAGCATTTCTTTCAATGACTCCTGTACATCAATTTTTACGGGGTCCAAGCGAATATCGTCTGCAATGAAATGTTTAAATTCATCCGGCGAAATCTCCCCCAGCCCTTTAAACCGGGTAATTTCTGGATTCCGCCCCAGGGTTTTCAGCGCCGCTTCCCGTTCTGCATCATCATAGCAGTAAAGTGTCTTCTTTTTATTGCGCACCCGAAAAAGAGGGGTTTGCAAAACGAATAAATGGCCTTGCCGAATAAGTTCTGGAAAGAACTGTAAAAAGAAAGTAATCAAAAGAAGGCGAATGTGCATACCGTCAACATCAGCATCAGTGGCAATGACAACTTGATTATAACGGAGGTTCTCCAGGTCATCCTCAATTCCCAAGGCCGCCTGGACTAAGTTGAATTCTTCATTCTCGTAGACAACTTTTCGGGTTAGACCAAATGAGTTCAGAGGTTTTCCCTTCAAACTAAAAACGCCCTGGAATTGTACATCCCTGGCTTTTGTAATCGAGCCACTGGCCGAGTCACCCTCAGTTATAAAAAGAGTACTTTTGAATCGATTTTTATCCTTGGTATTTAAATGAACCCGGCAATCGCGAAGCTTACGGTTGTGTACCTTACTCTTCTTCGCCCGTTCACGGGCAATTTTTTGAATGCCCTTCAGTTCTTTGCGTTCACGTTCACTACGCTGGATTTTTTCAAGCATCGCATCCGCCGTTTGCGGATTTTTGTGAAGGTAATTATCAAGTTTTTCTTTGAGGAAATTTCCGACAAACAGTCGAATAGATTCCCCTTCGGGAGCAACCGTAAGGGAACCGAGTTTAGTTTTGGTCTGAGACTCAAAAACTGGTTCCTGCACCTTAACACTTATAACGGCAACCAAACCCCCACGAATATCGGGTGCATCAAAATTTTTCTTGGAGAAATCGCGAATTGTTTTCACCAAACCTTCGCGGAACGCAGCCTGATGGGTGCCTCCTTGCGTCGTATGCTGACCGTTAACAAAAGAAAAATAATCCTCCCCATACTGCTCGATATGAGTAAAGGCTACCTCTATATCATGCCCTTCAATGTGAATAATTGGATAGAGAGGGTCTTCCGAAAGGTTTTCCTCGAGTAAGTCTTTTAACCCATTTTTAGAACGAAACCTTTTACCGTTATAGCGGATAGTGAGTCCCTTATTAAGGTAAGTGTAATACCGAAGCATCCGCTCAACAAACTCATTACGGTACCTGTATTTCTTAAACATGGAAACATCGGGAACAAAGGAAATATAGGTTCCGTTCTCTTCACTCGTTTTTTTATTTTTCTTATCGACCGATTTTGGTTCGCCACAAGAATATTCGATTAATCGAGTGTCACCTTCTCGGAAAGACTGAATATTAAAGGTGGTGGACAAAGCGTTGACTGCTTTGATACCGACCCCATTGAGACCGACAGACTTTTTGAAAGCTTCCGAGTCGTACTTGGCTCCGGTATTAATTTTCGATGAGCAGTCGAGTAATTTCTCAAGGGGAATACCACGACCGTGATCACGAACTTCGACCGCTTGACCATCACAGACGATATCAATCTGCTTGCCAAAGCCCATAACAAATTCATCGATGCAATTATCAAGCACTTCTTTAAGTAGCACATAAATACCATCGTCGTCGGATGAACCGTCTCCGAGTTTGCCAATGTACATCCCTGGCCGTAGCCTAATGTGCTCTTTCCAATCGAGCGACTTTATGCTGTCTGCTGTATAATTGTGATCAGCCATCAATCCCTTTCATCCGTTCCACAAAATAGTAATGGGGCTCCCATCTTAGTTTGTCGACTGGAAAAATTTGCATTTTGATAAAAAAATTTCATTCTAGGGCCTTCTCGCAGTCAACTATTACCATGATCAAAGCATATTTGCTTACCCTTTCACAACTGAAAGACCCCCAAATCTTTAAACCTTTGTGCTACGCAACCCTCTTGACGGCGGCTTGTATTTTAGGACTACTACTTGCGGGAGCTGGTACTATCAATTGGGTTCTCGACCTGTTCAATCATAATCTAAATCAATGGTTCGGGGATGCGACAGGGATTTTCAGATGGGTGATTCAATTGATTGGGGCAGTTTTTGTCTTACTTCTTGGCTATTTTACATTTAGCGGGATACATGCAGCTTTTCTTGGAATTTTTATTGATGACATTTTCGATGCCATACAAAAAAGACATTATCCTGCCTATGAATTGTGCCCCCCTCCTTCTCTGTTAACGAGTATCACTTTCTCAGTCCGTTTCATTATCTTCAGCCTCCTCATAAACTTGATCGCCCTTCCTTTTTATTTACTTGGATGGTTGATCCCCCCCCTCGGTATATCCATGCAAATCGGGGTAAATGGATATTTATTGGGAAAGGAATACGGTTCTCTTTGCAGGCTAAGGTTGGGAGAAAGTTCTGCTGGCAAAACTGGGCACTTAAAGGAAGGTGCGCTTGCCTCCTGCATGTGGATGGTACCGGTTTTAAATTTAGCCGGCCCCGTTCTTCTGGCAGGATCCGTTATGCACTCTCAAATGAAAGCATCCAGGCAAAACACAAAGTAAAAACCTGCTTACTTCCCGTCTTTTTTCTGCTTAATTTTTGACAATCCAAGTAGGTATCCTGACACAGGTAAGTGCGGGAGGATCTGCCATTTTTGCACAACACAGCTGCCCTCACAAATTCCTCCTCATGGGCTAACCTAACCTTCAACGATTTCGGTGTAAATTACCAAGGCATTTCCCCGCTTGGAATAACGCGGAACGGATAAAGGGTCTTTCTCCTACCTGCTTTGTAGCCAGTAACCGTTCATCATCAGGCAACTTGGACTCAGCGAATTGAAAAAAAAGAATGAAAAAACCCTAAAGAATAAAGGCAATGACTTCATTCAAGGAATTCGTCCTTAAAAGGCGTTCCCTGTTTCGTGCCATTTGCATCCCATTCTTCAATCAATCCATAAGCCACCCCCTCTTTTATTTTCGTGCGTGACCGAATCTTACCATTGGGATGGTAAGACTCCGCAAACCCTGAAAAGGAAGCATTCGAGTCAATTTCATACCAAAGCCCATCCTGCCTAAACTCCAGGTCCTTATCCTGATCAAGTTTACTGTAACCGCTTTCTTCCGAGTTCCCTCTTTCAGGAAGCCCCAGGTTATCCAAAGTACATTGGGATGGCAGCCAAACAATAGTTACGGCCAAGAAAACAAAAGCACCCAACCACCAATAATATAAAGATGGAATTCGGCGAAACCAAGGAAGGTCAGGAGCTTCCGGCGGATCTGGGAATGGATAGTTTTTCACAATATAGGCTTAGCAAAAACAATCAGATCAATGGAGGAAAGCATAAAGAAAAACATTCATCCCCAGTCTGGCATAAAAAGCATGGGCATAATTACTAATTTCTTCCCCCGTATAATATTTAAAAATCCGCCAGCGACCGTTGGGTTCCTTAACCCACAAGGGGCGCTGTCCCTGCACTGAGTAGATCACATCTTTGAGTCCATCCTCCCGGGTAACTTCATAAGTTTTCCCAACAAAGGAAGCTAGTTTAAGTTCTTGGTCAAAATTTTCCGCTGATTCCCGAATACGAAAAGAAATAGGAGGGATCCAGGCACCAAACTCATCCTTCCCCCAACCCATTGCACAAATGGGTGAGGCAACGCAGGCAAGACGCCCCTTCACTTTCAGCCCGACAAAGGAGTAAGTGCCTTGAGGCCATTTTTCCTGCTCAACAAAGGTAAGAACTGTCTCGGGCAATCTTTTTTGGTCCTGCTTGATTTGCAAATCACTGTTCTTTGGTAAACCTTTAAAAAAGGTTCTAAAAATTTCATGATTCCGGGGAAGAGGTAAAAAAGATTTCTCCGGATAAATTTGCGAAAACAATTCCCGCACTTCTGGTCTCTCTTCCCAGGCCGCATAACTGTGCCCCAGATCACGGCCCAGAAAAGATGCTTTGATGCCTGCATCCAAATAAACAAACCCCCCCTGCTCCATGTACCGTCGCAGGGCATCCCTTTCCTCTTCCGGAAACTCTAAATTAGGCTGATCATCACAATTAATATAAAGAATGGGATTTTCAAACATTCTCTCATCTGTGAGCTCGGAGATATATAGTGGATCCGTATCAAAGCGGGCAGTGGTTTGCTCGTTCATCATTTTCAGCAAACTGGGCAAGGCATCAGGATAGCGTTTCGTTCCATTATCCACTCGCATCAACTGCATAACCCGTATGCCTCCCCCTTGAAACTCTACCTGAGCATGGAAGGTAGAAGGGAAAAGAAAAGACCAAGCCGAAAAGAAGAAAAGACTGTAAAAACGATTTTTCATTGCCCTACCTTCACTCTTTGCAATTCGTTTCTGGCTAAGGAACTTATTTTACTATTGGGGTACTTCGAAATATGATCACGCAAAGCAGGTAACCCTTCCTCGGGGTGCGAAAGCAAAACATCCATTGCAGCCCGTTGGACAGCGTAATTGTCATCCAGCAAGGAACGGGACATAATCTTCAACCAGCCGGCAAACTTTCTCCCGCCTAAGGCACGAATGGTGGTAGAACGGACAATTTCATTTTCGTCAATTAACAACTCGAACGCGTATTCCTGAACCGATTCCTCGGGTGCAGTTACCAAGCACTGCCCTGCAAAAACCCTGACATCTGCATAAGGGCTGGCAACCAAGCCACTCATCTGCTCTGGCGGTAAGGCCCCGACCCGACCGCGTAAGTTCATCAGGACTGTATCTCTCACTCCCTTCGCTTTATCAAGGGTTGCAGGCAACCATGTCGTTGGTTGCTTCCAGCCCGAGGTTAGGCTCAGGAGTCTCTGCCAAGCAATGGTCCTGATTTTTGAACTACTGTGACTTGTCAGGGATTTGTAAATATTCACCCCATCCTCTCCCATGGAAGAAACCGCATAGAGGATTGTCGTTACTTGGGCGGTCATACCTCGAGCATTCAACAGGTAGCTCTTTATCTTGTCGATGGTAGCCGAAGGCAACCGCTCCCCTAACCGGGCTAACTCCACAGCGGCCATCGAGGTAACTTCAGGATCCTGATCCTGGGTCATGGCTCTGAGAATCGAGCGATATTTGGCATTTTGGCGGTTACAATCCCTGGCAACATCCACAACCTTTAGGCGGATCCCTTTGCTGGGGTGCTTGGATAGCTGCTCAACTCGGCTGATGACTTGAGGATCTCGCGCATTGACAGGCACACGATCTAACGCAGCCAGCAGAACTCCCTGGTCCTTATCATTTAAAAGTTTTTCAAAAGAAGAAACGGGCATGCTTACCCTGAGGTACTGGTAGTATTTAAGCATGTTTTGCCGGACGATTGCATCCTCATCGAGCATCGCTCTTTGGGCCATGGAAAAGAGGTCCGGGCGAAGAGAAGCGGAGACCGTGCGGTACACTTTCCGGCCGTTTATTTCCACCGCCTCCATACTTGATCGCATAAGCCCTCCGGCAAGCCGGGGGATCATGGCCGATACTTCTCGCCGAATCTCGACATCTTGGTCATCGAGCTTAGAAAATATTTTCTCAAGCAAGGACCGATCAAAGAGTGGATACCCATTATTCGCCTGCTCGGTCAAAGATACAATCGCAGCCCGCCGAACCAATGCACTTGGGTCATCCAAAGCACCCACCAACATAGAGGCGGAAGTAGACCCTGGATATTTCCCAAGCAGTTTTGCAGCACCCACGCGAAGACCTTCTTCTGCACTTCTTAAATCATCACCCGCTTTGCGCAGGGTCTCCATTTTAGATGTTCGAATAGGCACTTTACTTCCTGAGGTATTGGCATCCACCAAAGGGCTTGGATCCAAGGTAACTCCCTGAAGGGAAGGTTGGTCTTGCGTAGTGCCGGGACCCTGCCCTTTCCCCAAAGGAATCATTGTGGTCAAGAATAGAAAATATAATCCAACAATCTTCATCATTTTAACCCTGCCTGCCTTCGAATTACCCATTCAATACCAGCCGCGAGAAAGAGCAGAATAAATAGTGGCCAAAGGTCGGTTAGGCTTGCCCGCTTCTGCAATGTGGGAATGGATTCAGCAAAGGTGGGCCTCCAGTCATCTTTCATCTCATTGATTGGCAAGAATTGTCCGCCGGTTAATTTTGCCAACATTTTAAGTTCACGCTCGGCATAGGATAAATCCTGAGATTCTTCCCCTGTTTCTGAAACCCGAACATAGGATTCTGCATTTAATTCCTCCCCGTCCGGAAAACGCAGGTTGTAGGTAACAGAATATGCACCGGGCAGCTTGGGGCGAAAAGATCCACTGTATTGCCCTGCCACAGCACCTTGGGGATAGAGCTGAACCACTTGACCCAGGCCATCCGGCCCTAGCACTTCGGCTTTTACCATGGCATCCATGGCTGGCTCAAAGTCTGCCCCTAAAGCCTCGACTTGAAGCATGGCATCAAGACCACGGGGAAGAATGTCATCCCGTTCATCTATTTTTAGACGATCTTCCCCACCCTCTCCAAGCCATTGCGTGACCGCTTGCCAAAATTTCCTAAATTCTTTTGCACCTTTTTCATCTCCAATCGCACGCCGCCAATCCGCGGGTATGCCCCAGTAAGCGGATTTACCCGCACCATATGCCTGTAAGGATAAGACCGCTTTCCCATTAGATTTGGATACCACAACCCCGCGAGCCCCCTTATTTTGATCACTTACAAAATACCCAGGCAAGCGATCAGGCATAAAGGGTTTCATTTTCCCAACCCGATCTTTAGGGGTGAATAAAGGCTGCTCGTAAACGCGCAAGGAAAGTTTATCTTTTGCCATGACTCTTTCGGTGCTCTTTACAGGGAGCAATCCACCCAGTTGGTTCCGGGCTTCCCCTGGTTCTCCAAATGCAAGCAAACCGCCTCCTCTTTTTTGAACAAAATCTTTCAAGGACAATACAACCGACGCGTTCATTTCGGGTAAAGAATCAAGATCGAGGAATACCGTGTCAAATTCCATCCAATCCTGGGGATTTTGCGGGTAGCTTGGCTTGCCCTTTTCACCAAATGCATGAAACACATTTTCTCCCAACCTAACAATCGCACTGAGATTAAATCTCTCCTCATTCCCCAGGGTTCTTTTGAGAAATGGATAAAAAGGCCGAACCTGATTGGATAGATACAGAACAGAAAACTGCTCGGGTGGGGAAACCACAACCAGTAAAGAATCTGTATCATTAGAAGGATCCGAATCTCCTTCAGGGGTACTCACTAAAAGCCGATATCTTTTGGGGCCGGCAAATTTGGGAATAATCGGAGCAAAAGACAAAATTCTTGATTCTCCGCCTTTTAAATCAACCAACATATCTTCCACCACCTGATCACCATTCATGAGAGAGACTTGCACTTGCTGATTCCCTGGAAATTCATTCTCCACTTCAAACCTCAATAAAAGTTCTTCCTTGGCAACAGCACGGGGGTTTCTGTCCGTAAAAGAAATACCAATATCACCCCGGAGTAATTCCTTCCCCACCCCGACTACATTTACAGGAATCCCTCTTGCCCGATATTCCTTGGCCACTTCCAGAACGGCTCTGCCCTGGTTATTTACCCCATCTGAAAACACAACCACTGAACCAAGTTCGGTATCCTTTATTTCCTGAGATAAGCCAGAATGCAGGGCATCTCCCAGTGCAGTTTTATGGCCAAGTTCAGGCATTTGCCAGGACTTACGCCCCAAACGGCTTAGCTCGTCAGAAAAGCCAAAACTGTCAACCTTGCCATAATGTGACCGCATTTGTTGAATCCATGAATTTTCCCGGTCTATGGTAAAAAAGGGAGCCACCTCAGCAATTCTGCGCGGACCTTCCCTTAGGTCTCTCGCGTCCATACTTCCCGACACATCAGATAGCACAAGGAGTCTCATGCGAGAAGTATCAGGTTCCTCCGTGGATAGGAACGGACGAACAAATAAAAGGAGGAGTAATCCTACCGCTATCGCCCGCAAGGCCAACAATTTCCATGCGACCTGAGGCAGCGTAGCCTGAAACAAAGACTTCCCCTGCAACCACAGTGCTGTAACAAGGACGCAGCCGATCAACAGAAGCAAAAAAGGAGATCCTGGCCAGTCAAAACCCATGCTTATTCTCCTTCTGCAATTCGACGAAAATACTCCTCCACTTGCCTTTTGTAACGGCTGGGGGCGGAAGTAGCGGATTGATTCCTGCGAAGCAAATTCTCCTTCGCTTCCTTCCAGAAAAACTGTTCAGCCAATTGCAGGGCCTCAGCGATGGCCGCTGAAGCCATTGACTTGGCCTGCGTGGGGTCTTCACTGATGGCAACTTGCTCAAAAAATTGGGTGAGGTTGAGCAGTCTTTCATCATTTTGTTTGTTTGGCATGGAGCCCAAAGCTTTGGCAATGTCCTCGGAGCTCTCCTTCATTTCCTCAGAACCCATACCCGGAAGTTGATCTTGGGCTTTTAATAAATTCTCGACAAGCTCCTGGAGTTGCTGATTTCCAAGGTTGCGCAACTTGCTCGCCACACTGTCCAAGCTTTCCTGCAAATCTTCCAAGTTGTCAGCCATCTTTCCCTGTTCTTTTTCTGCAGATGAAAAATTCTCATATAACAAAGAATTAGATGCCCGCTTGCCCGAACGCTCCAATCCCTTTTCTCTGGTTTCCCGGGCACTTTTTAAGAGATCCTCCATGGCATTTTCATTAAATTTCCCCATAGAGCGGGCCATCTGATCAATTTGCTTCAACAGTTCACCTGCTCCCTGATTAATCTGATCTTGCTGTTCCTTAAGTTTATCTCCCTCCCCGGAACCAGCTTCTTTTGATTCTGATTGCAGCATCCGTTCACTCTGGGCCAAGCCACCGGCACCTTCACTCAGTTGGTCAACCATGCTGCCAGCAAGCGAAGCCATTTGAGATTGCAGCTCGGAAATCGCACTTCCCAAAGCCTCTTCCGCAAGCTCCCCGTGAGGCTGGGCCTGCCGGGGGTCATCTCTTCGAAGGTTACCTGCCGCCTCTTTCATTTCAGTACCTGCTTGTTTTAAATTGGCTACATCCCCAAGTTTGCCGGAACGCTTATACCATTCATCTTCCAACTGTGTAAGGTCCCGCCTTATATCCTCCTGTTCCTGGGCCGTTTGTTGATTTGGATCACCTTGGGTACCTAGCCCTGCCGCTCGCCCCACTTCTTTGTTCAATTCACGCTGGCGGTCCTGTAAATCTTCTAGCTTGTTTAAATCTTCTGCCATACGGCTAAGTTGCTCAGCACTATTCTCCGGCTCTTCCTCACTTTCCTGAGGTTTATCGCTTTTACCCGGAGATTCGCTAGGTTTGCCTCCCTTACCCTGCTGTTTTTTCTTGTTCATTTTTTGAAGCAAAGCGTAAAGCTGAACAAGCTTCCTCAAAGTCTTCTCCGAGGGTTCCAGGGAATCTTCGAGCATTACATCACCCGCAAAAATCTCAGTTTGTTCAATATGATAAGTGGCTTCGTTGAGCAACTCACCCAAAGAAATCCCATCCACAATAGGGAACATTCCTTCATTCTCATCGTAGACCTTGGTCATCTCATGCTTTAAACTCAATGCATCATTGGCGATAGCAAGGGAAAGGTTTTCAGCCTGAACAGGATCATCTTCAAGCAATCCGTCATAGGATTCCCGAATGATTTTTTTAGTCTTATTAATAAAATCACGAACTGGAATTTCTTTGGTATCCGACATCCCCCCATCCCCCCCATCTGCATCAGTGGAATTACCCTCAGGGGGTAACACTTCAATAAAGTATATTTCAGAGCGTGCAAGTTGCCCTTCAGGCTCTTTATTATCCATGGCCAATGCCATGTAGGTAATAACATCCCCTATTGCCAGCGGGTGCTCATTAAGATCAAAGATATAAGTCTGGGCTTTTTCCGGTTCCACTGGGTCCACAAAAATAGATTCTTCCATCTTTTCCCCAGCATGGGAAATATGGATCCGTACATCGGCGACACCGTGATCATCGGATGCGTACACCTCGACAAGAAATTGGGCATCAGCAGGGAGTTGAAGATCTTTGGCAGGCTCAGTGATCTCCACCATCGGAGGATCATCAGGTATGGGTGAAAAAGTTATGGTATCAGAAACAACCTGGGGTCGATGCGGTTCATCTAAGTCAACAAGAACGATTTGCCCGCTCCACTCAGATTGAAGAGGAAAGGAAAAACCAAATAAACCATCATCCCCTTTTACCAGAGTTTGATTATTTTCCTTGGTATTAAGACTGGCACGGACATGAGCAGGCTGGTCCTCAACCGCGAGAGAAAGGGAGATCGTACTGCCCTCTGGTGCCCGAACATAACCATAGCCCTGATGAGCAAAACGATCCTGCTTTAAATACTGAGGAGGTTCTATTTCCCAGCTAATGCTTTGAACTGCAGGTGGGTCATAGGGTTGTAATGTATTCCATTCGCTGGCAAGGCTTGGGGTAATCACCCGGTATTTAAATGAAGATGTAAGAGAAGGGACAACAAACTCAAACCTGCCCAATGTGGCGGTGGAAAGCATCTCCATTTGAGAAAGCACACTGCCATTCTCCTCAAACTCAATGTAAGCTTCTTTCTGCCCGCGGTGTCCGCGCGTGACATCAGCAAACACCGAAATATCAGCGCCTCGGGTAAATTCGCCAGAGGCATCAAAAACCTCTTCTAAATTAGTTCCGGACATGGCGGTAAAAAGACTTAAGCCAGGCTCTTCAGAATGAGCATCCAGTGCCTTACGAATGGGGCTTGTACCCGCACTCCAAGTTGTACAAATACAACCCAATCCAATTCCCAAGACCATGGAAAACCAGAAACCTCCCCCAGGCCTTGTACCCTGCCCCCAAGCGATGGAAGAAATCTTGGCGTTGGTGCTATCCACAACCCGCTGCTCCATGTAGGTGAGTTCCCGCTCATTGGCTTTGGCCTCTAATTCAACGGCACAGTTAAGCGAGTCCATTAAATCAGGGTTGGCCCGTTCAACATCCTTGGCAATTTCAGCCGCCTGGGGAGCCTGTTTCCAAAAATAATAAAAAGAGAAGATAAGAACGAGGCCTGAGATTGCAGCGAGCACCATTAACCAGTCTCCAGCTTCGGCTTCCATAATGGGAAAAAAACGATCGTAAACATCGACCAAAAAAACAAGTAGCGGCCAAACCAACAGTCCGATGGCTAATGCCAGGATACTTCTTGAGTAAAGAAATACCCGTGCTTCGTACTTTAATTTTTGAAGAAACTCAGGCATTTGATTGATCGCCTCCAGTGAGAGATTTTAATGTGGGTCGACACCAGATCATCTCTATAAACAAGAGGATCGATGTAACGATGGCAAACCACAACCAAAGGGAATGCCGCGGCTCCAAAGCTGAACCAAGTTTACCAAGATCAATTTGGGGGCTTTCCCTTTTTCCCCCTAGAGCCAAATCTAATTCAGCAGGTGTAACCACTTCGGGGGAAGATTCAGCCAGGGCGGGAGCAACCTCAATCCACTGATCTTCAAAACGGAAAGTTCCGGGCTGCTCGGCCACGAAGACTTCAGTTCCTGTCCATACCTCACCTGGCTCCAAAATAGGCCAAGCTCTGGAATCTGAACCAATCGTGCCTTTTTTGACCAATTCCATAAGCAGGGGGAGAAAAGAATTCCGAAGAGGAAGATCTGTCCAATTCGGATTTACTCGAAAAGGGAGAAAAACCAGTCGCCCTCCACTTTCATATTCGCGGACCACCGCCAAGGGATCTCCTTCTCGGGTTTGGAAGGGGATACCGAGCGTGCTGTTTATATTTTTCAGTACGCCATACCGTTTGAAGGAAGTAAGATAAAGGTCCCGGGCTGAGGTGCCTGAAAATAATTGATTAAGAGAACTATCCTTGGCCAGGGCCGCTATTCTGTACAACTCGGAAGACCTGTTAGCACCTCCCGCAACTTTGGAGAAACTCAACTCCATTAGGTTGGTTTTTTTAATTAGCGAAACTGAAGCCGAAAAGGGTTCACTTGGGGTAACCAGGGCCACCCCGCCATCTCCGAGAAAAAGGCTTAGGTTTTCAGCTAAGCTTTCATCATGAAACCAGTCACCAAGTCCCAGGACAAAGAGAAGCTCCATATTCAAAGATCGATCGCCCAGCCTTTGACCATCTGCTACATCCTGATTCAACTCCCAGCGGTTCCAACCACTATCCCCGGCACTGAGGACTGCTGTTTCCAGGAAATCTCGCTCCTGCCGGGAGTCTTCCTCATTTGGGTTACCCATCCAAAACCCAAACCTCCGGGGAGGAGGTGCCTTGAGCCACAAGCTTCTCTCATCGTCCAGGGAATAGTCATCATTTCCTTCCAACCTTACTCTTGCCCTGGAAAAATCTCCTGCGGGTAAAATAAATTGAGCCTGGGCCGATGCCAAAGGATTGATTTGTAGGCTTTGCTTGTCTCTTTTTTCGCCTCCGGCATACAGAGACAAATCCACAACTTCGATAGAATCCTGCCAATTCCGCACAACCACCCAAACCCGAATATTATCGGACCCGACCGGCACCGCTTTTGCTTCAATAATGCTTAGGTTTTGAGAGCGACCACCGCCCTTCTCATCAGCTCCCACAGCTACAAACTCAAAAGAAATACCATCAGAGGAAAGGTCACGATAAGCAGATTGCCAGTCACTCCCCTGAAAATCACTAAGAATGACCACTTTTTTGGATTGGGCTCCCTCCGAAAAAACTTCCGGCAAGCGATCGAGAAAAGCCTGGGCGTTCCCTTTACGCCAGTCATGGGTAAGCCCTTGAATCTTTTCGGTAATCGTCTCAGGATTGGTCCCCACATCAAGACTTTCCAAAACACCCGCCCCAAAGGTAACCAAGCCATATTCTGCATCTTCATCATTGAGAATTCCCAGGGCTAAATCCTGAGCATCAGTCAGACCATTCCAACCCGCCATGCTTGGACTTACATCAATGGCAATGACCGTTTGATTTTCCTGCTTACTCGGCATAGTGGATCCAGGTTCCTGCCAATAAGGATCGGCCAGTAAAAGAGTGATCAATAAAAAAAGTAAGATTCTCAACAAAAGAAGAAGTAAATCCGACGGTGTCTTACGGCCTGTTCTGGGGATGCTCGAGGGTTGAATAAACCGCAAGGAAGGAAAGGCATGTTTCCGGGTGACCGTTTGGTAGGCCATGTGGGCAAGAATAGGGAGGCCTACAGCTAAGCCTGTCCACAGTGCTGCAGGTTGACCGAACTCAATCATTCTGGGTTACTGGTATCATTACTTTGACCGGTTTCTTACACCCAGAAAGCGGCGCAGTGCATGTCCCAAGTCTTGATCACTTTGCAAACTTTCAAATTCGGCGGTGATTAAACGCATATGATTTTTCAACCGGCCGATAAAACCTGACATATTCCTCTGATAATCCCTACGAATGGCAGGTGGTGAGGTGGATATCTCGCGTCGTCCTTCCATTTCTGTAAACCGCAAAGCTTCCGCCTGAGGAAGATCTAGTTCATCAGGATCCAAAACCTGAAGGCACAAAGCCTCATAGTGAGAAGAAAGAGAAAAACGCAATCTTTCAGTCAAAGTCTCTTCTGCCTCCAAAAAATCTGATAAAAATACCACCATTGACCTACCCGGTAAAACCGATGAAAGCTGATCCCAGGCAGGCTCATGCTGGCTGGTTCCTTTCGCCTCAAGAGCGGAGATTCCAGAGATTATCCGCTGGAGGTGCCCGCTTCCAGCACCGGGGCGAATCCATTGCTGAGTCTCCTCGCCATAACCAAACAGGCCCACCTGATCTCCCTGCCTGCTTGCAAGATAAGCGAAGCAGGCAGCCAGCATAGAGGCGTATCTTAATTTTGGGCAGGCTCCCCGTGCTCCCTGATACCCCATGGAAGCACTGGCATCGATTACAATAAAAACGGTAAAATTAGTATCTTCCTGAAATGTTTTGGCCACCAACTCATCCCGCTTGGCAAAAACTTTCCAATCCACCACTTTCAAGTCTTCCCCAGGCTCGTAGGAACGGTACTGAAAAAATTCAGTCCCCCTGCCCTGACGTAAACTACGGTGCATCCCAGGCATAGCCCCTTCCACAACAACCCGGGCGAGCAAGGACAAATCATGGATCCGGTTCAAGTGAACCGGGTCGAGTAAAGACTCTTCCGTAGGAGTTGGCACTTTGTCCGGTTAGACCGCTACTGTCTCAAGCATGTGATCAATAATTTCATCAGAGCCCAATCCTTCAGATTCAGCAAAAAAGCTAGGTAATATACGATGGCGTAAGGCAGACTTCGCTAAAGCTTTCACATCCTCACTGGAGGCATTTGTCCGACCATCCAGTAATGCCTTTGCCTTGGCCGCAAGGATGAGTGCCTGGGCTCCACGTGAGCCAGCCCCCCATCTTACCCGCTTGCTCGTCCACTCGTCACAAGCGTCCACATCTGGTCTGGATGCAGCAGTTAAGCGAACAGCATAGGAAACTACGGTCTCAGGTACAGGCAGCTGTCTCGTCAAACTTTGTAAAACTTGAATATCGTCCCCGGACAATACAGGTTGGGGGATAACACGATCTACGCCCGTGGTTTCTCCCACCATTCTTATTTCATCTTCCTGGGATAGGTACTGAATGACAGGATTAAGTAAAAAGCGATCCAACTGAGCTTCTGGTAATGGGTAAGTTCCCTCAAGCTCTATGGGATTTTGAGTCGCCAATACAAAAAAAGGAGCATCCAGCTCACGAGTTTGGCCAGATACCGTAACCTGCCTCTCCTCCATTGCCTCAAGCAGAGCAGCCTGAGTTTTGGGAGGTGTACGGTTAATTTCATCTGCCAGTACAATGTTTGAAAAAATGGGCCCCGGGGCGAAACGAAAGCTTTTTCTTCCGGTGGAGGGGTCTTCGTCCACCACTTCAGATCCAACCACATCTGCAGGCATCAAATCGGGGGTAAATTGGATACGTTTGAAATCAAGGCTCAGGCACTTGGAAATTGTTTTAACAAGCAAAGTCTTACCCAAACCGGGAATTCCTGTGAGAAGGCAGTGTCCTCGAGCAAGAATCGTGATAAGTAACTCATTGATAACCTCATCCTGGCCAATAATACCCTTGCGAATTTCTCCAAGCAAGCGGTCACGCGTTTCATTTATGTGCCCGAGGGCGTATTCAGCTTTTTCTTGCGTAGTCATGTATGTGTATCTTTATGTAACGGTTCCTTGATGCAGGCAAACTTCACTTGCGCCACGTTTCACTCAAACGGACAAATCAAAAAAGATTATCCCTTGCATTATTCCCTCTCAGTGATCGACTGCAGGCGTTCCCACTCGGCAACAAACTTCTTCAAATGAACTTTTCCGTTTTCGATTTCAGATTGTAGTAAAGAACGCACCAGGTCTTGCTCCGCATCATACTGATCGGTGGTCAACAGTCCTGAGAAATGAGCAACCCGTGCCCAAAGAAGATGCGTGGTGAAGGCATCAAATTCATTGTAAGCCACAATTTCATCAAGCTTACCTGTCAGCCACATTTCGGCGACTGAATCACCACTCACATCAATCTTCCCGGGAATACCGCTGAGGGTTGCCGCTTGATGAAGAGAGGGCCGGTCCCGAAATTGCCCAACTGCATCAGCTAAATCAATATTGTACTCGGAATTGCGGGCGTCAAAATAATCAACCCCTTCCCAGGGCTTGGCAGGCCTCTCCGAAAAGCCGGCACCGGGAAGACCGTGCACAATTGCTCTTTGCACAATAATGGGCACATCCGCCTGGGCTGAATTGTAACCAACAAGTTGGGGCTTTCGTCGGCCTACTGCGTTCATAAAACTGGAGAGAATTACTTTTTCCGTGGACTTAGCGGGGTCACTGGGATCAATCGGCAGTGAAACCAGTTTCAGGCTTGCCCTGCCACCAGGCAACCCTTCGCGAAGAATACCCGCCAAGGATACAATCCGACATAGAATAGTTTTGAGGTAAGGCTGGAAGTCTGCAGGATCCGATTCTTTCCTCGCAGCTGCCCATAGGGCCTCAAAAGCAGCTCGTGCTTGATCATCAGTCCCTGAAGATGGTTCCGTGCCGTGAAGGATCTCTCCTGATTTTGGATCAGGTATCCATTCCACATCGAAGGAGAAAACATTGTCTGCGAGAGTTTTAAGCATCTGGGTTACTTGGGTAAGACGGTGGCACGGTGAGTGATAAATTCTTCAGCACTTGAAAACCCGTCAGGGAAGGTAAGGATTTCAGGTATTTCATCGTCGACAAGTAAGGTATGCTCAAAGTGAGCCGAAGGCATGCCGTCCACAGCCAGAGCTGTCCAACCATCAGAACCCATACGGATTTGATGCGATTTCATGTTCACCATCGGCTCAATACAAATCGCCATACCCTTTCTAAATTTAGGGCCAGTGCCCGCCTTTCCAAAGTTGGGAATCTGAGGTTCTTCGTGTAAAGAACGCCCGACACCGTGACCCACAAAATTTGTAATCACCGCAAAGCCTGCATCCTCGACATATTGCTGCACTGCCTGCGAAACATCCCCCACTCGATTCTTGTGCAAAGCTTGCTTTATCCCCGCATACATCGATTCCTCAGTTACCCGAAGGAGTCGTTCAACTTCAGGAGATATGCTCCCCACTGGAATGGTACGACAATTATCTCCAATCATTCCGTCTTCCCGGATACAGATATCAACCGATATAATATCCCCGTCCTTGAGCACGCGGTCCTCCACACCAATCCCATGAACAATCTCATCATTTACTGAAAGGCAGGTGTAGGATGGGAAAATTCTGTGACCTGAACGATACCCTTTACAAGCACTCTTCACCCCCATTTCCTTCATAATTTCTCCCCCAAGCTCATCAATCTCAAGGGTATTCATACCCGGCTTTACGGCACGGCAAAGGCGATCCAAAACGGTCGCCGCCGAACGACCCGCTTTTCTTAATTTTTCTTTATCTTTAAAGGTTTTACAAATCACAATGCTTTCATCCCCGAAAATTCAATTTCATTCAACCCTAAAGCGCTAAAGTGAAAAACTTCGAGCCATTCCGATTTTCCGCAAAAGAGAAAGCACAGGGATGCCCAATAACAACTGTATAAAGTGAAAGATAATCAGGGGGAAAACCCAGTAAACCAAGGCCTGACTTTCTGCACCAACAAGGATTTGTATCATGGGTAGTCCCGTGGCTAATGATTTTTGAGACACACAGAAAAAAACTGCCAAGCGACTCGCTTGGCTCATCTCCCCACCATACGACCAAAGCCAGGCGAAAACTGCCAGACCCAGCCAACCGATGGTTAAAGGTGGAACTAATTCCCGGGATAGCTCTAAGCAGGTAATAGGCTCGACTTCTGAAAAAACTTGTCCCATTGCCAAATAAGCCAGCCATGCGATACTGATGAGTGGGCCCTTTTGGCTTATCCAATTACCCCAGGGCGTACCGTCAAGGTAGCGGGCCCGTTGTGCGACTCTCCAACCGAATAATAATGGCAAGGCGGTCAGGCAAAAAAGGGAAGGAACTGTAGAGACTGTAAGGTCAAGAAAGGTCTCCCACGACAGACCAGAATTTCTTCCCTGAAGACACACCCAAGCCAAAAAGATGAAGGCTGGTGCCACTAAATTTGATAATGTGGCTTGCACGAGGGCAAAGTTAGAATCGCCTCCGGCTTTTTCACTGTAAACGACACAACTGGCAATTGTGGTCGGCAAACAAGCCAGTAAAATAAAAGAGGAAAACCATGCAGGCAGAAGCAAACCCAATGCCTGGCAAGTGAAGACGACTGCAGCAGGACAAATCCATATACCAAGCTGGGTTCTAATTGTATTTCCAGGGCGACGCCAAACTTCCCCCAGCCAATCGGGTTTTATTTTATAACCTTGTATAAAAAAGATGATAATAACCGCGATATCTTTTAAAATGCCGCCCCTCCAAGCCCCGCAAATTTCTGCAAAGTCCGGAGATCCCCAAGCGGCGAGAATACTCATCCCAAGAAATATCGAAAAACCTATTCCATTTGGAAAAACTCGCATCTCTACTATCCCTCGTTTAGAAAATTCATTTACCAAGATTTAATTCCCATTTTTTCATGAATTCGACATATCGCCTGCTTACCGTGGATGCCGCTGGGACCCTCATCCGGCCCTGGCCATCGGTTGGATCCGTTTATGCCCAAACGGCCCGCGAACATGGCCTTGAAGTTAAAGATAAAGAAATTGATACCCGTTTCTACGAAATTTTTGGCCAAGCGCAAAAGAACAAAAAAATTACCCGAGGCGAAGAAAAAGATTTTTGGCGATCCGTAGTCTGCGAAACTTTCAAGCCCTACGGAGATAAAAACCAACTCAATCCAATTTTTGAAAAACTTTGGGATCTCTTTGCCCACGGTGATCACTGGAAATTAGCAGAGGAAGCAGAAACCACCTTGCAAACTATACGGGACCGTGGGTATCAGGTGGCTCTCCTTTCCAATAATGATGAAAGATTGAGACAGGTAATCTCGGAACTCGGGATCACTTATCTTTTTGATCAGATTTTTATTTCAGCTGAAATTGGTTATGAAAAACCAGAGACCGCCATCTTTCGGCATGTGGAAAAGTGCATGCAGGTAAGCCCGGAAGAAATCCTGCATATCGGAGATAGTCATTCCCGTGATTTTGAGGGGGCCCTTTCCGCTGGGTGGTCAGCTTTACTTTTCGGTAAACCAAAAATTGAAGAGAAACAAATTATTAGTTTTCCAGAGCTCCTTGACTTCCTGCCATGAAGGTACCTGCCCCTCTTAAGGTAAGCTTACTCAAAGCTACAGATACCGAAAACTTGGTTATTCAGACCCAAAAAGATCACCTTCTTGCCTTTTTGGATTTTGAACAAATCCTTCTCCCCGACCGCCATCATACTTCTTTATTTTTTAACCAAATAAAAAGTCCGGCACCAGTGCCGGAAAATGACCTTAGTTTTTCCGGCTGGGTTGGTTTTTTGGGTTATGAATTTTTGGCATCTAATTTAGGCCTGCATCTTCATTCGGAGAAAGACCTTACTTTACCTGACGGTTGGTTTGGTAGACCCCGTTCCTTGATTCGCTTCTTCGAGGGTCACACCGTAATTGAATCATATTCACCAGCCCGAGAGGAAGAGCTTAAGGCAGTCCTTTCTCAACCTCACACCCTCCACGAAAAAAAAGCCTCTTTTGCTTCCGGGATGCCGGTCTCCTGCAACCTGAACTTTTCGGAGTATGAGAAAATTTTCAAACAGGCAAGAGAAGCCATTTTGGCTGGAGAAACCTATCAAATTAAGATTTCTCAACGCTTTGAAGGGAGCACGCAAGCATGTCCTCTTGACACATTTTTAAACCTACGCCTCTCCAATCCCGCCCCGGAAGCTTTTCTTTTACAAACCAAAGAATTTGCCATCATTAGCTGCTCTCCCGAAGTGGTCATAGAAAAAAATGGGAGTCATATCGTGACCCGGCCAATTGGCGGGACTTACCAACGTAAAAACACTGCTCAAGACGGTTCGGTCATAGAATGCTTTCTACGAGACCCCAAAGAAGTTGCCGAACATAACATGCTGGTTGATTTAGAGCGGAATGATTTATCCACCATCTGCCAACCCGGCACCGTCCAAATTGATCGATTCCGAGAAGTCGAAAGCTACTCTCACTTACATCATCTCGTTTCCACCATCTCGGGCACCCTCCGCCCCCAACAAAACCTTGAAGGGATTTTTCGGGCCATGCTTCCAGGGGGTAGCATCACGGGTTGCCCTAAAATACGGACCATGGAATGGATTGACCGACTTGAGCCCTGTTTCCGGGGCCCCTACACTGGTAGCTTTGGAACCATCGAAGACGGTGGCAATGCTCGCCTTAACTTAATTATACGCAGTATGATTCAATGTAACGAAAAAGCGTATGTGCAAGCTGGTGGAGGCATTGTTGTGGACTCCAATCCTGAGTATGAATTCAATGAAAACCGAATCAAAGCCCAGGCCCTGCTCGATCTTCTTCAATGATTTTACTCGTCGACCACCAGGATTCATTTACTCACAACCTGGCACACCTGCTGGCAAGGTTTGACCATGTTGAAGTGCACGATCGATTTGCTTTACCGGAAAAGTTGGTCAAGGCAGCCGATTTCATTGTCCTCTCCCCTGGGCCTGGCTCGCCTGCGGATTACCCGGAAACCCTTGCCTTTGCGGAAAAAATGAAAGGTAAAACCCCGATTCTTGGGGTATGCCTGGGGTTTCAATTACTCCTCGAGTCGGAAGGGGCAAAAATTGTTCGACAGCCTCAAGTACTACATGGGGTTGAAACTGAAATCACTACGACCCCCGGTTCCAAAACCTACCTCGGGCTCCCCTCTTCATTGCGTGTGGGACGCTACCATTCCCTTCAAGTTGACAATGAAAGCCTGGCTTTGCTTCCACCCAGCATACAAATCACCGCCACCGACCTTATCCGAAAGGTTCCGGTATCATTTGAAGACCTGAAAAGAAAACTCTTTGGCTTGCAGTATCACCCCGAATCCTTTCTAACAAGTGACGGTAATAGATTGATCGAAAATATCCGTCATGCATGCTTGGACGAAATCGGGTAATCCCCTTGAACATCCCTCCCCTTGGGGCAGGTATGGTGTGTTTTCAACCATTCGGGTACTACCCGGTCACAAAATTCTTTTCAAAGATCAACACCTTCAACGAATTCGACAACATGCGGATAAGCTTGCCCTGCCCTGGGTTCCCTCACTGGAAGAACTAAATACCCGTGTTGCCAAATATGCGAAAGACTTGCCTGCTGACCGGGATCACTTACTCCGTGTTTGCCTCTTTGAAGACTGCCTGGGACTCTCTGCCCGCCTGGCACAGTCAGACGGTAACCCTGTCGAAGGCTGGCTTCTGGAATATCGCCGACCTGAGCCCACGATTAAATGCACGGCAGAAAAAGATCTTTATGGTAAGCTGGTGGAACTGGAAATCGAAAGAGAAGATTGGATAATCATGGACCCCAAAGACCAGGAACTTAGGGAAACCGCCACATCCAACTTAATCTTTGCCACCGATAAAAACCTACTAATTCCGGAAAAAAAGATCCTTCACGGAATTACACTTCAGAACTTAATGCCCTATTTAAAGAAAGATTTCACCATTTCTACCGTTATTCCCAACGATCAAAATATTTTAGAATTTGATGAAATTTTACTTTGCGGTACCGGTCGAGGTATCGCCCCTCTGGAAAAAATCCCTGAACTCGGATGGTCGAAAAAGAGTGATGACACTTTCTCCAAAATCCGGGCCCTCTACGAAAAAATGATAAGCTCACCAAATGCCTGCTTATCTCTTTAACGGTTCCGCCCACAGTCTTGAATACCCAGCAGTCATGGGGATTCTTAACCTAACCCCCGACTCTTTCAGCGATGGGGGTAAATTCATCCACCCGTCTTCGGCCCTAGAACACGCCCGGGATATGGTTGCCAAGGGTGCCCAGATCATTGACATAGGAGCAGAAAGCACTCGCCCGGGGAGTCTGCCCGTGAGTGTGGAGGAAGAACTCAATCGGATCCTTCCTGTCCTGGAAAACCTACCTAAGGATGAGTTCGTTATATCCTTGGATACCACAAAGCCCGAGGTTGCCAAGGCTGGCCTGGAGGCAGGTGTACATATTATCAACGATGTCTCGGCAGGAAGCCCACCACTTCTGCAACTGGCTTCCGCCTACGGTGCCGGATTTATTGCCATGCATACCCAGGGCACGCCCAAGTCCATGCAAGAAAACCCTCAATATGAGGATGTACTTCAGGAGGTAAAAAGTTTTTTCACCCACCGCAAAGAGGAATTTAATCTTCTCCAGTTGCCTCGTTTGTGGATAGATCCAGGCATTGGCTTTGGTAAGAGCCTGGAACACAACCTATGTTTACTGAAAAAAATTGATCATTTTATAGATCCTGCCTGGGGTATCCTTTTGGGCTCTTCCCGGAAATCTTGGATTGACCACCTCTGCACCGCCCCCTCTCCACTCGAGAGACTTGGAGGATCGATTGCATCCGCCTTGGATGCAGTATCAAAAGGAGTTGAAATTCTTCGGGTTCATGATGTGCAGGAAACGGTCCAGGCAATCCAAGTGGCAAAGGTTCTCGCCCCCTCTCCGTAATATTCTTACAATGGATCCTCTATGGGAAAGATTATATTGAATGAAATTGAAGTGATGGCTCGAATTGGGCTATTGGAAGAAGAGCAGTATGCCCCCCAGGACCTGAGAGTATCCCTGGAGCTTTCCTACAATTTTGAAAATATTCGTGAAACGGATGACTTATCTCTTGGAATTGACTATTGCGATGTCGTCAACGCCGTAAGAGAATTTTGTGCATCCTATGATGGAAAAACCCTGGAGCGCTTTGCTCACTTGCTTTCCTTCGAGCTTAAACATGCCTTTTCCTTGGATCACTTAAAGCTTACAGTAGACAAGCCAAGATATACAAAAAAATTGGGCCTTCGTGAAATCAGAGTCGAAGTTGAGCACTGACATCTACCTTGGGCTTGGGGCCAATCTTGGTGAACCCCGACAGACCTTTGAGCTTGCCCTCGCTCTCATTGCCAGGTTTTCGACCGTTCACAAAGTATCCAGGTTATACAAATCCTTACCTTTCGGCTATTCTGAGCAACCCCCCTTTGTAAATGCTGTGGCCCAAATTTCCACTTCGATTAAACCCGTAGCATTGCTTGCCAAGCTTCAGTTTGTGGAAGGAGCTCTAGGCAAAGAGGTGATCCGGGCAAATGGGCCCCGCATCATTGACATCGACCTTCTTCTCTATGGAGAGCAGTCCATGACATCCGAGGGTCTCATTTTGCCCCACCCTGGGATTCTTACCCGGGACTTTGTCCTGCGACCCCTTCTCGACATAAATCCCAGCCTCGGGCACCCCTCGTGGGAGCCCAAAACACTGAAGTCCGCGCTTGACGGACTTCAGGAAAGATATGTCAGGGAAAGCCCTGAGCCATGGGGTATTAAGTTCTAAGCCTATTAATCATCCCCACCACCACCCAAGCTCATTAAAACCTGGAGAATGTAAAAAAACAAGAGAGCCACGGAAGCAAACAGGGATAGAGCCGCCGCCACATGTTGATCGGTTCGGTATTGGTGAAGGATATTAGAAGTCGTGTAGAGAACGGAACCCGCCGCAAAAAGCACCATGACTAAGGCAAATACAAGACCGAGTGAAAACCCGAATATCATACTGCATACAATAAAGCCAAGTGCCACAAACCCACCGATTGATAAAATACTGCCCATAAAAGAAAAGTCTTTCTTGGTAATAAAAACCGTAGCAGTGATTCCACCTACGAGTAGTAAAGTCATCAAGCCTGCTGTTTGAATAAGCCCGGCACCGGCATAAAAGGTGGCAATAAATAAGAGGGGCAGAAAGATAATCGCCTCCGCAATCACGAAGAGCCCAAGACCTAAATACTGCATCTGCTGAGAGCTTTTAGACAAGGCTAATTTGTTCGCGATAAAACTAACTCCCATAAACAGACCTAAAACAACTAGCCAGCTCATTCCTCCAGTCATGCTCGATGCTAATTTTGCAGCAAAAGGGGAATGAACAAGATAATACTCAAGACCAATAAAGCCCAGAATGGCCACAGCTAAGTGACCATAGGTGCGGCGTATAAAAGCGGCACGCTCCGTAGCTGAACTATTGGCAACTTAATCCGAAAGGTTAAAGACTTTTTCTCTCATTTTTAAATAATCTCCTCATTAACTAGGTTTGTTTTAAATCAACAAGCCACACATTGACCCTGAATCTTGTTTTTTTCAATTGCCATCGATTACTTTCTAGAAATTAGAGTCTTTAAAGTGTAGACAGGAATCCTTGAACATAATCTTCTGAAAGTGTCTTAATTTACTTCCTCCAATTTTTTATGATTTCGAAACTCTCTCTCTTTTTACTTTTGGCATTACAATTGGCGGCTAAACCCCTTGCTCTTTTCTTTGGTACCAGCGGGGGAGAATCCAAGGGTATTTATTATGCCACCTTTGATCCTCAAAGCGGAAAATTCAGCCAACCCAAACTGGCCTCAAAGATTGGCTCACCTGGCTTTCTTACCAAGCACCCCAAGCATGGGATTATCTATGCTGTTGCCCGCTGGCAAGGGGAAGCGGGGGTAGTTGGTTTCAAACTTGAGCCGCAGGGCGAGTTGCAAGAGTTGAACCGCATGGCCTGCCCGGATGGAGGAGCCTGCCACCTCTCGGTTCACCCAAGCGGGAAACTTTTGCTTACAGCCCAGTATGGAGGCGGCTCCATTGCCGTATTCCCTGTAAAGGAAGATGGTGGACTCGAAACACCGACGATCATTGAGCATAAAGGGGGCTCAAAAGTCATAGCAAAACGGCAGGATGCCCCTCACCCTCACTGGGTCGGTTTTTCACC
>ERZ807291.2514-NODE-2514-length-27529-cov-11.943110_pt1 | contig 27529 bp, 19 predicted proteins | sample MGYA00521257_ERZ807291 | MGnify/ENA primary metagenome ERZ807291 (study PRJEB31413, sample SAMN03169783) | marine metagenome | biome: Marine; feature: Water; material: Subsurface seawater | place: North Sea | collected 2011-04-28 | depth 1 m m ...
TGGGAATAGAAGCTGCTAATAATGCACCAATAAAAGAAGCTTATAATCCTGGGATAATACAATCATAAAAAATAGTTGTTATCCTTAACGATAGTTGAAGAAATATTCTTGCATATTGAAATAAATAAAATATCATTACAAAAAAAAACTAGCATTTCATCCACCCACCAAAATCTAAAAACTCACTACTGATATCTAACTTCTAATTCCTATATTTGCAACCTTTAAAAAAAAAAACGAATGATTAATATTACTCTTCCTGACGGAAGTATCAAGCAAGTAGAAAGCGGAACTTCAGCTATGGATATTGCAATGGGTATTTCTGAGGGATTGGCACGAAATGTGCTGTCGGCTAGTGTAAATGGAAAAGTTTGGGATGCAAACCGTGCTATCACTACAGATTCAACGCTTACCCTACATACTTGGAATGATAAGGAAGGGAAAATGAGTTTTTGGCATTCTTCTGCACACATTATGGCAGAAGCTTTAGAAACTATTTATCCTGGGATTAAGTTAGGTATTGGTCCTGCAATCGATAATGGCTTCTATTACGATATCGATTTAGGAGACAGAGTCTTATCTTCTGATGAGTTACCTAAAATTGAAAAGAAAATGAAAGAATTAGCTTCTCAGAAAATGTCGTTTGAAAGAAAGGATGTTTCAAAAGAAGAAGCAATTGCTTATTTTACTGAAAAAGGAGATGAATATAAGCTAGAATTACTAGATAAATTAGAAGATGGAAACATCACTTTCTACTCACAAGGTAATTTCACTGATTTATGTAGAGGTCCGCACATTCCTTCATCAGGGAAAATAAAGGCAATAAAATTATTAAATATTGCAGGAGCTTATTGGAGAGGAGACGAAAACCGTAAGCAACTTACTCGTATTTATGGAGTGTCATTTCCCAAGCAAAAAGAACTTACTGCACATCTAGAATTATTAGAGGAAGCTAAAAAGCGTGACCATAGAAAAATAGGTAAAGAAATGGAGCTGTTTACTTTTTCACAAAAAGTTGGGCAAGGTTTACCTTTATGGCTGCCAAAAGGAGCACAACTTAGAGAAAAGCTAGAAAACTTCCTTAAAAAAGCACAAACTCAGGCAGGTTACCTGCCGGTTATCACACCACATATTGCAAATAAAGATTTATATATTTGTTCTGGTCATTACGAAAAATACGGACAGGATTCTTTCCAACCCATTAAAACCCCTAATGAAGGAGAAGAATTTTTCCTAAAACCTATGAATTGTCCTCACCATTGTGAAATTTACAAATCAAAGCAATATTCTTACCGTGATTTACCTGTTCGTTTTGCAGAGTTTGGTACTGTTTATCGTTACGAACAATCAGGAGAATTGCATGGTTTAACTCGTGTTAGAGGATTTACTCAAGATGATGCGCATTTATTTGTTCGCCCTGACCAAGTAAAGGAAGAGTTTATTAATGTTATCGACCTTGTCCTTTATGTTTTCAAAGCCTTAGGTTTTGAAGATTTTAAAGTACAAATCTCCTTGCGTGACCCTGAAAACAAAACTAAATATATTGGTTCGGATGAAAACTGGCAGAAAGCAGAATCTGCAATTATTGAAGCTACTGCTCAAAAAGGATTAGATACAGTAGTAGAATATGGAGAAGCAGCATTCTATGGTCCTAAGTTAGATTTTATGGTAAAAGATGCTTTAGGGAGAGAATGGCAATTAGGAACAATTCAAGTAGATTACAATTTACCAGAACGTTTTGAACTAGAATACACAGGTTCTGATAACAAGAAACACAGACCAGTAATGATACATAGAGCTCCATTCGGTTCATTGGAAAGATTTGTGGCTGTTTTAATAGAGCATTGTGGAGGTAATTTTCCTCTTTGGTTAGCTCCTGATCAGTTTACTATTTTACCTATTAGTGAGAAATATCACGATTATGCTGAAAAAGTATCTCAATTCCTAAAAAAATACGATATTTGCGGCCCAATTGACCATAGGGCTGAAACTACCGGAAGAAAGATTAGAGATGCTGAAGTTTCAAAAATACCTTATATCATAATTGTGGGGGAAAGAGAGGAAAGACAGAAAGAAATCTCAGTTCGTAAGCATGGTGGTGAAGATTTAGGAAGTATATCTTTAGAGATATTTAAAGATTTGATAACAAAAGAAATAGATAATTTAACAGCTTTTAATAACTAAAATAACAGAACAATCGCAAAAAAGAGGCCATTTAGAGGAAGGGTAATTAAGAAAAAATTACACAAAACTAATAGAGAAATTACATCAGCATTTGTTAGAATGGTAGGTGAAAGTGTAGAGCCAAAAATCTGTTCCATTGATGAAGCAATGAAAATTGCCAGCAACTTAGGACTTGATTTAGTAGAAATTTCACCAAATGTTGACCCTCCAGTTTGTAAAGTTATTGATTATAAAAAGTTCATTTACGACCAAAAGAAAAAACAAAAAGCGATAAAAAGCAAGGCGCAAAAGGTTGTTATAAAAGAATTAAGGTTCGGCCCAAACACTGGAGAACATGATTTTGATTTTAAATTGAAACATGCCAAAAGTTTTTTGGCAGATGGAGCAAAAGTAAAAGCGTTTGTATTCTTTAGAGGAAGATCAATTGTATTTAAAGACCAAGGACAAATTTTACTTTTAAAACTTGCACAAGCCTTAGAAGACATTGGAGTAGTAGAAAATATGCCAAAGCTTGAAGGAAAGAAAATGATAATGATAATAGCACCAAAAAAGAAGAAATAAAACTAAGAGACAATGCCAAAAATGAAAACAAAGGCTGGAGCCAAAAAGAGATTCAAACTTACAGGTTCTGGTAAACTAAAAAGAAAGCATGCGTTTAAGTCACACATCTTAACAAAGAAAGAGACTAAACAAAAGCACAACTTAACTAAGACTGGATATGTATCAAAATCTGATACTAAGAGTGTTAAACTTCAGTTAGGAATTTAAAAAAGTAAATTAGGTTATTAACCAGGTATGTAGTTCAAACAAGGGCACAAAAATTAAAAGCCACTATACACCAAAAAAAATTAAATTATGCCAAGATCGGTCAATTCAGTAGCTGCAAAAGCTAGAAGAAAAGCAATATTAAAAGCTGCCAAAGGTTACTTTGGGAGAAGAAAAAATGTACATACAGTAGCAAAGAATGCTGTAGAAAAAGGTTTGCAATATGCATACCGTGATAGAAAAAACAAAAAGAGAACTTTCCGTGCATTATGGATTGCAAGAATTAATGCAGGGACAAGATTACACGGAATGTCTTACTCACAATTTATGGGGAAAATCCATGCAAATGGAATTGAACTTAACAGAAAGGTTTTAGCTGATTTAGCAATGAACCATCCAGAAGCTTTTAAAGCAGTTGTGGATAAAGTAAAATAAATTTTTTAGTTGGTGCTAAAAAAGAAAAGGCGAACATTTGTTCGCCTTTTTTATTACTTATATTTTTTAACCTATTTAGAAAGTTCCGCTTTCACTATTTTAGAAATAAGCGCACCATCTGCTTTCCCGTTAAGCCTACCCATTAATGGCCCCATGCATTTTCCCATATCAGCCGGAGATAATGCACCAACCTTTGCAATAACTTCTTTCACAACTTTTCTAACTTCTTCCTCTCCCATTTGAACAGGTAAATAAGGCGCTAAATAAGCCAATTGATTCACTTCATCAATAGCTAAATCTGGTCTATTTTGTTCTGTAAAAATAGCAGCAGAATCTTTTCTTTGCTTTACTAATTTAGCAATTAATTTTAATGAAATTTCATCAGAAACCTCAGGAATACCCTCTTTAGTTGCTTCTAGCATTATTGCAGATTTTACAGCTCTCAGTGCTGCAAGTCTATCTACATTTTTAGCTTTCATAGCATCTTTAATATCAGCATTTATTTGTTCTTGTACGCTCATAATTTATTGTATTTTTTATTCTTAGTTCTTAAATGTTCTAATGCTTCAATAGCATAAGTATATTCTGGGTTTATTTCAATTGCCCTACTATAATCAATCTCCGCTTGCTTTACATTTCCTAAAGTTTCAAAACAATTTCCTCTTGAATAATAAGCTTCATAAAATTCAGAATTAGAATAAATTGCATCAGAAAAATTATTTGTTGCTACATCATAAAGGCCTAATTTCATATGAATAAATCCTAAATTATAATGCCCACTACTATTAAAAGGAACTACTTCATGAAGTTCGGCATAAGCATCTAAAGCCTTATTCCACTGCTCCATATCTTGATAAAAAAGAGCTTTATTGTATAGTGTGAGTTCATCAGTAGGATTAATTCTTAGTGCATTATTATAATAAACAACTGCAAGAGTGTCTTTTTTAACATGAAAAATCTGTCCTAACTGAACATAGGATTCATAAAAATCAGGGTTTACATTTATTGAGTTTCTGAAACAATTTATTGCAAAATTTTCCTTACCTACTTGCCTGAATGTATAACCCAATAACATGTGAGTTTTTTCTTGATTATAATCTAGTTTTAAAGAGGTATTAAAAGATTCAATAGCCTGCTGATAACTCTTTGGATTAAATGCACCATAAGCCATCATAAGTTCCCCCATTAAAGCATGTGAATAATAATTACCGTCATTAATCTTTATTGATTTTTCTAAATGATGCTTTACTAAAGAAGGATATTGAGGGTTAGCATTTTGCTTTTTTGAAAGCTCAAAATATATCTCAGCAATATTAAATTGAAAATACGAATTAAGAGAATCTAATCTAACAACTTCTTTATAATCAAAAAGCATAGACTCTAAATTGTTCTTTGATTTATTAAGAGCAACCCTTTCCAATAAGAGCTTAACATTTGTAGGATTTTCTTTTATTTTTTCAGATAAAACAACAATTTCTGACTTTTCTTCCTTTTTCTCATCAGAAGTACCGCAAGAGAAAGCAAATAAAAGTGCAATAAAAGCAAACTTCTTTAACATAAATTACTCATGTGTAAGCGCTTCTTTAATTTTAGTTTCAATCTCTTCAGATAACTCAGGATTATCAGCAATCATTTGTTTTACTGCATCCCTCCCTTGTCCAAGTTTAGTATCACCATAAGAAAACCATGAACCAGCTTTCTTTACAATATCCAAATCAACTGCTTTATCTAAAACTTCACCTGAACGAGAAATTCCAGCACCAAACATAATATCAAACTCGACTTTTCTGAAAGGTGGAGCAACTTTATTCTTAACTACTTTTACTCTAGTTCTGTTCCCAATAATATCCTCACCATTTTTAATAGCCCCAATTCTTCTAATATCTAAACGAACTGACGAGTAAAATTTAAGGGCATTTCCTCCAGTAGTAGTTTCAGGATTTCCGAACATAACCCCAATCTTCATTCTAATTTGATTGATAAAAATAACAGTACAGTTTGTTTTACTAATAGTAGCTGTCAGTTTCCTTAACGCCTGAGACATTAAACGAGCATGCAATCCCATTTTACTATCGCCCATTTCTCCTTCAATCTCTGATTTTGGAGTAAGGGCAGCTACAGAATCAACAACAACTAAATCTACTGCACCCGAGCTAATTAAATGATCAGCAATCTCAAGCGCTTGTTCTCCATTATCTGGTTGAGAGATATACAAATTATCAACATCTACACCTAAAGCAGAAGCATATAAAGAATCAAAAGCATGTTCAGCATCAATAAAAGCAGCAACACCACCTTGCTTTTGAACTTCCGCAATAGCATGTATAGTTAAAGTTGTTTTTCCTGATGATTCTGGACCATAAATTTCAATCACTCTTCCTCTAGGATATCCACCTATTCCCAATGCCATATCCAAGTTGATTGATCCCGTTGGGATAGAAGCAATGTCTTCAACTACCTTATCTCCTAACTTCATTACAACTCCTTTTCCATATGTTTTTTCTAACTTACCTAATGTAAGTTCCAATGCTTTCATTTTAGCACTTTGCTCCTTGTTGCTCATAGTTTTATATTTTATACAAATTAGAGAAATTCTTAATCAATCATCAAAAAAAAGACCTTTGATTTATTAACAAATTTACTTTTTTGAGAAATACTTACAGATATCTGTAATACCACACCTTTCGCACTGAGGTCTTCTTGCTTTACATAAATATCTCCCATGTAAAATAAGCCAATGATGTGCAATATTTAACTTATCTTCAGGAAAAAGTTTCAATAACTGCAATTCTGCTTGCAAAGGGTTTTTGGTTTTAGTTGTTAAGCCAATTCTATCAGCAACCCGAAAAACATGAGTATCCACAGGCATAGCAGGAATATCATAATAAACTGAACCAACAACATTAGCAGTCTTCCTTCCTATACCAGGAAGTTTTTGCAAATCTTCTAAATTATCAGGAACTTTGGAATCAAAATCATTTACAAGCATTTTAGCTAAACCAGACAAATGTTTTGCTTTGTTTCTTGGATAAGAACAAGATTTGATTAAATCAAAAATCGCATCAATAGAGGCTTCAGCCATAACTTCAGCAACTGGCATTTCAGCAAATAAATTTTTGGTAATTATATTCACTCTTTTGTCAGTGCATTGAGCAGAAAGCACAACAGCAACCGTGAGTTCAAAAACATTAGTATAATCTAATTCTGTTTTTGCCTCAGGCATATTTTCAGAAAAATGAGCTATAAATTTTTGGGTTTTTTCTTTTTTATTCACAGATACAAAGCTAAAAAAATAAAAGGAGGCAACCGCCTCCTTTTAATAACCAAAACCACTTAGTTTAAATAAATTAAAAACTTAACTTTTGATTTAGTTTTAATTGCCTCTACTGAACTAGCATACGCTAGCAAAGCATCAATTGTTTCTTTTTTTGGTCCTAAATGTATTTCATTTAGGATTTTGTTTACCGCTTTGTCAAAAGACGAAAATTCTTCTTTTAAAAGATGGTCCCACAACTTTAGAGTATAGCTTGTTATCATATATAGTGTTTTTATTATTCATTTGTTAATTTAACGCACACTATATAAATATATTATGTAAAAGTAACTTTATTTTTGAGTAAGGTCAATATTTTGCTCCACTGCTAATTTTCTTAAATTGATAAGAGCATAACGCATTCTACCTAGGGCAGTATTAATACTGACTCCAGTAATCTCTGAAATTTGCTTGAAAGACATATCTTCAAAATACCTCATTTTTAAGACATCCATTTGATCTTCTGGCAAATTTTTAATTAGCATATTTAAATCAGCATGAACTCTTTTTCGAGTCATTTCTTCATCTTGCCCTCTATCCCCATTATTGATTACATCAAAAATATTAAACTCATCAGTATTTCTTATTTTTCTCATTTTTGATTCCTTACGAAAATGATCAATCACTAAATTGTGTGCAATTCGCATCATCCAAGGCAAAAATTTCCCCTCCTCATTATATTTCCCTCTCTGTAAAGAGTTAATTACTTTTATGAAAGTATCTTGAAAGATATCTTCAGTAATGTCACGGTTTTTAATTTTTGACATGATAAAAGCAAATACTCTACTTTTATGCCTGGTCAACAGGATTTCAAATGATGCATTATCACCATTTAAATAATTTGATACTAATTCTTTATCAGGAATTGCGCTCAATAACATATACTCAGTTTTTAGTTAATAAAAATTTAAAGTAAATGTTTTTCTATAAGCGTATATTTGTGTTAATTAATTGAATGACAAATATAGGAAAACAAATTTAAATATCCAAATCTTATTTCTTAAGTTTGCAAATTCTGGAAATCTAAATGGCAAAAAAGCAAACTAATACTACTGATAATATTGAGATTAGAGGGGCAAAGCTTCATAACCTTAAGAATATCTCAATAAGCCTACCAAAAGACAAATTAATTGTCATTTCTGGAGTCTCAGGCAGTGGAAAATCATCTTTAGCCTTTGATACTTTGTTTGCAGAAGGACAAAGAAGATATATTGAAAGTCTCTCATCTTATGCTCGTCAATTTTTAGGAAAACTACAAAAACCAGATGTAGATGAAATATTAGGAATCTGCCCTGCTATTGCAATTGAACAGAAAACTACTACCAACAATCCAAGATCAACTATTGGTACAAGTACAGAGATATTTGATTACTTGAAATTACTATTTGCTAGAGTAGGAAAAACCTACTCCCCTATTTCAAATAAAGAAGTAAAGCGACAACAAGTAAATGATGTAGTTAATTTTATTAACTCTCAAAAAGAAGGTGATGTGATTATCATACTTTCAAAGTTTACCTATGAAAGTAAAAACACTTTAGAAACCTTAACACAATTAGGGTTTTCAAGAATTTACTTTGACAATGAATTGCACAAAACAAAAAATCTTTTAAAAGAAGGAATATTAATAAAAAAGAAAGAAGTTCATATTGTAATTGATAGAATTCTACTTGATAAATTTGATAATGAAGCAAGGATAGCTGATTCTGTTCAAACTGCATTTTTTGAAGGAAAAGGAGAATGTTCTGTTCTAGTGAATAACAACATAAATAACTTTTCAAATAGATTTGAATTAGACGGCTTAACATTTGAAAAACCAAGCACCAATTTTTTTGCTTTTAACAACCCATATGGTGCTTGTAAAGCATGTGAAGGATACGGTTCAATACTAGGTATTGATAAGAAAAAAGTAATTACAAACCAAAACTTATCAGTTTATCAGGGTGTAGTTGCCTGCTGGAGTGGTGAAAAATTAAGCAAATGGAAAGACCGTTTTATTATTCGTTCAGCAAAATTTGATTTTCCTGTCCATAGGCCTTACAATGAATTATCAGCAGAAGAGATAGATTTGTTATGGAATGGCAAAAACAAATGCAAAGGAATCAATCAGTTTTTTGATAAATTAGAAAGTGATAAATACAAAATACAAAATAGAGTACTAATTGCAAGATATAGAGGAAAAACTGACTGTAAAGAATGCGGGGGCAGCCGACTAAGAAAAGATGCACTTTATGTAAAAGTAGGATACAAAAATATTGCAGAAATCAACAGCATGAGCATTACAAAATCTATAGATTTCTTTAAAAACATAAAGTTAAATAAGGGAGATAAAAAGATAGCTGAAAGGCTTTTATTAGAAATAAATAGAAGACTTCACTACCTCAGTGAAGTTGGACTAGGCTACCTAACTCTTGATAGAAAATCAAGCACTTTATCAGGAGGGGAGTCCCAGAGAATAAATCTGGCAACATCAATTGGAAGTTCACTTGTTGGGGCAATGTACATACTTGATGAGCCAAGTATTGGATTACATTCAAAGGATACTGAACGCCTCATTAAAATCTTAAAAGAATTAAGAGATATAGGAAACACAGTAATAGTTGTAGAGCATGATGAAGAAATTATGCAAGAAGCTGATCAGATAATTGACATAGGACCAGAAGCAGGAATAAATGGTGGTGAAATTATTTACCAAGGATTCCTAAAAGATATCTATAAGGAAAAAAGAAGTTTAACTACTAAATATCTATCAGGGGAACTTGAGATACCTACCCCTATAACAAGAAGAAAACTAAAAGACAAAATATCTATTTCTGGTATCTACCAACATAACCTGCAAAATATAAGTATAAACATACCTCTTGGTGGATTAACGCTAGTAACAGGGATGAGTGGATCGGGGAAATCAACCTTAGTAAGAGATGTGGTAAAGCCAGCAGTAAATACTTTTTTAGGTAATTACTCATCAGTAAGCAAGAATTTTGAAACAGTAAATATCACTAACAAAAACATTTCTAAACTTGAATTTATTGATCAAAACCCAATTGGGAAATCCTCTCGTTCCAATCCATCTACTTACATAAAAGTATATGATGATATTAGAAAATTATTTACTAGACAACCACTATCAGAAAACAGACAATACAAAACTGGTTTTTTCTCTTTCAATGTAGATGGGGGAAGGTGCGACAATTGCAAAGGAGAAGGAGAAATTACAGTGGAGATGCAATTTATGGCTGATGTACACTTGGAATGTGAGCATTGCAAAGGAAAAAGGTTCAAAAAAGAAATACTAGAAATTAAGTTTGCAGAAAAAAACATAGCTGATATTTTAGATTTATCAGTTGATGAGGCAATTGAGTTTTTTGCGAGCAATAATGAATGGAAAATTTCATTAAAAATTCAGCCTCTAAAAGATGTTGGTTTGGGCTATGTCAAACTAGGACAATCCTCTAACACCATAAGTGGTGGAGAGGCGCAAAGAATAAAATTAGCACACTTTTTAAGCAAAGGCAACACAAGCGATAAAACACTTTTCATTTTTGATGAACCTACAACTGGTTTGCATTTTCATGATATTAACAAACTCTTGAATTCGTTTTATGCACTCATTGAAAAAGGACATTCTATTATTTGCATTGAGCATAATATGGATGTAATAAAATGTGCTGATTGGATTATTGACCTTGGACCTGAAGGTGGTGATAAGGGTGGAAAAATTGTTTTTGAAGGTCCTCCGGAATCTATGATAAAAAGTAGTACCTCAATTACTGGAAAATACTTGAAAAGGAAGTTTTAAGTTTTAAAATCCAAGTAATTCTGTAAAATAATAGTAGCACTTACTTCATCAACTAAGGATTTATTCTGCCTACGTTTTTTCTTTACACCACTAGCTAATATGCTTTGTTTTGCAATCTTTGAAGTAAAGCGTTCATCAATTTGATGCACAGGAATAGTTGGGAATTTTTGCTTTAACCTTTTTACAAATCCATTTACATGCCCAGTGCTATCAGTAGCACTTCCATCTAAATTTTTAGGATCACCCACCACAAAACATTCAATCTTTTCTTTTACCACTACATCAGTAATAAAAGCATCTAAAGAGTTAGTAGGAACAGTAGAGTACCCGGTTGCAATAATTTGCATAGCATCCGTAATTGCAATACCTGTACGCTTAGTACCAAAATCAATACCAAGCGCCTTCCCCATTATTGTTTTACTATCTGATAAGTAATTCCTTCAGGCATCACTTTTACAGTGTATGTTCCTGCTGAGTATTCTTTTAAATCAACAGCTGTATTTCCTTGCTGATTAGCTAAAGATGAAATCAATTTACCATAAGTATCATACACCTCAACTTTATGATTTTTTGCATCATTAAAAGTTAAGTTAAAGCTACCAATGGTAGGGTTAGGGAACAACTCAAAGTTAAAGTTATTCTCATCAATATTTGTTGATTGTCCTAAATCAATTGGAGGGAAAACAATATAATCCAACCAAGCACAATCCTCACCATCCTCCCAACCAGAATCTTTATCATATTCCCATTCTAAATCATGATTACCAACTGTAACAGGGAAAGAAACAAAGCTCCAAGAATTATCAATACCTGACCACTCCCCTTGTTTGTTTCCATCAATATAAAATTGTAAGAAATCATAATCTTGTTCAGAAGAAACGAATTTATAAAATGAAATATCACCAGGAGCAGTAACATCAACATTAATTAATAAATGTGAAACTTCACTATCAGGTAATCCTGCACCTGACTTAGAAGAATTAACTCCCTCATAAACATTTACATTATCAATAGTCCAAGGATATAAAGGATCGTTTACCCAAGCATAATTTGTGAAATCACCCGTTTCATAATCTTCATCAATAATTCCTATAGTTTCAGCAAAAGTTGCATTATGAGTGTAAGTTCCGTCTGTTAAATCAAAATGAAACTCAGCATAAGTTCCTACTGGAGTATTTGCAGCAACAGTAATATTAAAAGTAGTAGCTTGTTGTCCATTTACATTTAAGTTAGCAACATTTGCTGTTGTTAAATTTACCGTAACATAAGAAGAAATACTTCCCAAAGTAGCTGTTAAATTTGTAATATCAGCATGTCCAATATTTGTAACATCAACAATTAAATCTAAGGTCTCTCCTGCATCTATTTTTCCATTTCCATTTCCTGCCGAATCATCAATAGTAAAAGTTGTATGATCCAAAACAGGAGCATTCAGCAATACATTTATAGTTGAACTCCAAGTATTTCCTAAGTTATCAGTTAAATCTAAAGTAAATGCAACCATGTGCTGATCCACTATATTATTAGCAACTTGAAAAGAAAATGAAGATGGTAACACTAAAGTTTGGGCAGCATTAATAATATTTACTGAAGCCGAATTATTAATTACAGTAACTGCAGGATCAGTAGTTGATAAAGTTGCGTTTACAAATGTAGCATCTACTGAACCTACATTTTCTACCTCAACATCTAAATTAATCAATTCATTGTAGTCAGCTAAAGTATTGTTATTTCCCGCACTATCATCTAATGTGTTTGATGAGTAAATCACATAAGGACCAGTTGGAGAAATAATTTGAAGTGCACCTGTATAAGGAGCTCTAAATTGTTTTGTAACTACAATATCAGCAGTACCAACAGTTGCAATAGCAGGAAAAGTTAAAGTAACTACTCCAGTTGCATCAGCAAGTTTTGCATCTAAAAGCATACCATTCATTGATATTGCTACATAAGCATTCTCTTCAGTATTAACTGTAAAACTTGTAGTGCCTACTGGAGTTGCAGAGCCATGAAGAACAGTTAAAGCAGTTGGAACACCAATATAAGGCATTAATGACGGATCACCCATTAAGTGATATATCTCCCAGTAATACTGCTCAGAGCCACCAGCTTGTGTAACAGCCAAATTACCAGAGTGTATCATTTGACCTGTAGTAACAAACCAATCCGCTTGTTGCTCTCCATTTTCGTGCATTAAACAATCATATAGTGCTAAACCTGTACCAGCATAAGTTGGATTAGCCGAAATACTTCCATTACCTACTGCCCACCAAAAATCTTCATCCCAATATGTATTATTACTACCACCTATATAACCAACAGCTCCTTTATTATTAGCTCTTAATAATCCTTCCCCAAAACATTCAGGAACATCAAATTTATTTGATTGGCAACAATTTCCTACCATCACTCCATATTCATCAAAGTTCTGCAAACCATTAATATCTGAAGTTTCAAAAGAAGGGTCAGACCATCCAGAACTACCACAATGAGCAGTATAATTTGCAAAACCAGCTCCTTCACTTATATCAGAGATAATTTCTGTAGATGCTCCTGACATATCAGATGAATAAGATGCTCCTTGTGCTAAAACTCCATACAAATAATTATGTACCGTTAATCCATGTGCTGCATTAAAATAATTACTAGTTCCATAATTAATTTGTCCGTTACCATAAGTTGGAGCCATGCCTGCATCTACACCAGCAACCAATACTACTTCATCCAAAAATGAAGGGTCAGCAAAAGTATATTGCTCGTGTGTTAGTGTTTTATTAACTTGTACTTCTACCTCTTCAGGAATAGTAGCTGAAAACCTACCATAATACATGTCAGGATAAAAGTCGCCTCCTCCATCAAATTCACAATAATACATATCAGCATGATGCGAACCTGTACTTCCTGCAAAAGAAGGAACTTCACCATCATCACCAACAATTAATAAATAAGTTGGAGCAGGATCAGAAGCAGTAGCATTATCATACATGTCTTTGATAAATGCATGTATTGATGTTGTTGTACTCCCAACATTTGGGTCATTAGTATATGCTTCAATTACTTCAAAACCTTTTCTTGTTTTCCATTGTACTAATGGCTGTAAAGCGGATTGAAAAGCAGGGTCAGCAACAATTACATATTTTACAGGGTAAGTAGTAATTACATCTTTAGCTGATGGAACATAATTAATTGCTCCTTTAAATACATGGTCAAATTCAGATGAGTAATATCTTTCTAAATTTAACTGATGAGTAGTGTAATCAATATTTTTAAAAATCACCTTTGCCTCTAACTTTGTTATTACTTTTAACTGATTTTTAGCTGGATTATACTGTATAGGAGCAACTGATAATCTTGCTAATTGCTGACCTCTCATTTTACCTAAAAGCTCAGTTGTTACTGCATCAATTTCATAAAAACCATCATTAGTATAATAAGATGAATTATAATAAAAAGGAAAGCTAGTTGCACTTTTTGAAAGTGATGGCTGAGAAGGAAAAACTAAGTTTGAAATACCATAATCAGCTAATGAAATAATTTGTTCTTCAGTATTTAAAACTTTGATAGCTATAGATGCTCCATTTGGCACAGTAATCAACTCTTCTAATACAGGAAGTTCAGCATTACCACTAATAGCATTTTCACCATAACCTCTGACTACAAGCTTTACAAAATCGCCCATATCAGTTTTTACTCTTAAAGTATTTATTTCTGATAAATGACTTACAAATGTAAACTCTGATAAAGTTTTTGATGTAATACTTAACTGATTAGATGTTTCAGTTAGTTTAATGTCTTTTGCACTTAAACTAAAAGATAAAACAGTAATGATTGCTACTATTAAATTTGATAATTTCATATTTTTTTTTGTTTGCTACAAAGATATGATTTTATCTTGTAAAAATCTATAGCCCTACAAACATTCTTATACATTCAAAAAAAACTACAATTAATGTAACCTTTTTTGATTTTATCCGTAAGTGTAATTGGCTTAAGCGTACAGCTTGGGCTTTTTTTTCATTCTATAACTACTCTTTTATCCACAGTACCATCACCATAAATATAAAGAAAAGTAGTATTATCAATTACTGTATTTGGATTGAGCTCTCTACCCAATAAATCAGTTACTTTTAGTAACTCTTTTTCTACAGAAAAATACATTCTTGCACTTGAGGGCATAGTCCAAAACACTAAGTTAGTCCAAGAAGTAGAATTATAAGCCCCACCATTAGGATCACACCAAGTTCTTGCTTGCCCCCTGTAAGTTTGCCCTGGAATTAATCCATTTTTATTTTTAGTAATAGCAGGATAACTCACTCCAGCCCCACCAACATTTATCCAACTAGCACCAGTATAATCTTCTCTAATTTTAATTCTTATAAAAGAGTACGTTCCATTAAGTGTCCAATCAAATTTTACTTTAGTAGGGGTTTGAGGTGTAGCACTTAAGCTTGCAATAAGCGGACAATCATCAGAAGTAGTAAAATAATGCAATCCAGTCCAAGCACTACTACCTCCACCACAATACCAAGCTTTCTTTTGATATTCATATTGTGTGCTTGGAGTTAAATTCAACAACAATTTATCTATCCTTTGATTTCCAAAGCTACAACTTCCAAGTGGTGCTCCCATAGTTTTTTGTATCCAAGTAGTTGTTCCTACTTCTCTGTATTTTATTCTATACTGATCAACAGTACAAACATAAGAATTCATATTATCCCAATTAATTACAGCTCTAGTACTAATAATATCAGAAACAAATAAATTAGCTGGAGCATCTTCTGAGCAACTTTGATTTGATAAATCTTCCACAACATCAATATCAACTCCTAAATAACAATTATTTACATCAACAATCCAAACTGTATATGTTCCTGCAATCAAATTACTGATATCTTCTGTTGTTTGTGTTGGTGAAGTAGACCAATAATACAAATAAGGTGCGACACCTCCACTTGCAATTAAGTCAATTGCTCCATCATTACCTCCTAATGTTGTAACATTTGTAACGGTGTATGTTGCTGTTATTTCAGATGGTTCTATTATTGTATAAGATGATGTGTAAGATTGCCCTGCAGCATCAGTTACAGTAACAGTATATGTGCCTGCGGCTAAATTTGATAAGTCTTCAGTAATTGCTCCATTATTCCAGATAAATGAGTAAGGTGTAGCTCCATCACTAACTGTTAAATCAATTGAACCATTATTATTCCCAAAACAATCTATACCAGAAGTTACTGCATTAACTTGCAAAGGAGTTAATTGCCCCTCTCCTACCACAATTGAAAACAACTCAGAACAACCATTATCATCTATTACGTAAAAAAAATAGGTGCCTGCTATCAAATTCTGAATATCTTGAGTTGATGCGCTATAACCATTAGGTCCTTGCCAAGAGAATGAATATGGTGCAGTACCTCCACTTACAGTTGTAAAAATATTACCATCACTAAACCCAGCTTGAGAGGTAGAATTAACAGTATATGTAATAATAATTGGAGAAGGCTCACTAATATAGAAAGTAGAAGACTCAGTTTGTCCTACGGCATCAGTTACAGTAACGTTATAATAACCACTCGATAAATTTGAGATATCTTGAGTTGTTGACCCATTACTCCAATCATAAGACAAAGGAGATACACCTCCAATTGCTGACAAGTTTATACTTCCATTATTTGCTAAACTACAACTTAAGTTTGTAGTAGTAGAAGATAATATTATTGGAGGATAAACCACCTGACATCCAAATGAGCTTAATAGAGAAGATCTACTGCCATTTAAAGTTGCTCTCATCCTATTTTTCTGGCCTGCACTAAACATAAACATACAAGCATCATTTGTATAATCCATATAGTTCATAAACATCTCGCCAGAACTACCAGTACCTAAACAAGAAGATGCATGGGGATAAGATGGACAGCCATAATTTGATTCCTCATGTTTTGGAGTATCAGAAACATAATCATTACCACAATATGAATCGCCCCAAATATGATATAAGTTTAACCAATGACCTACCTCATGAGTAGCTGTTCTTCCTAAATCATAGGGTGATGTTGCTGTTCCTGTATTGCCAAAATAGGCATAATCACAAACGACTCCATCTGTACTTGAGTTTCCACCCGGAAAAGTAGCAAATCCTAAAAGTCCACTAGCTAAATTACATACCCAAATATTTAAGTAGTCTGATGTGTTCCAGGCATCTTGACCACCAGTACTAGAATATTTCATGCTTGTATAACCAGAAAAACTTGAAGTAGTTGTGTAAGTCCTTGTAATTCCAGTTGTAACATTTCCATTTGGATCTCTAACAGCCAAACAAAATTCAATTTCACAATCAGCAGCTGCACCAGCAAAAGCTGAAGGTACAGATGAAGCATCTGAATTGTTCATTCTGAAATCTTCATTTAAAATATCAATTTGTGAAAAAATCTGTGCATCAGAAATATTCTGACTAGAATTTTTATAGATAACGTGAACCACAACTGGAATTGTAATTAGATTGGGCATAGATTTTGAACTACTCGTATTATTGCTTATCCAATTCTTAATGTCTAAATTTTCAACATCCATTCTGTTATCAACTCCAGGATCTCTTTGTCTAATTTCATCTAAATGCTGCATAGTACCACAATTTCTTTGCTGAGCATTTGCAAAAAATACATGTAAAAACACAACAATTACTAAACATAATTTTTTCATTACTTTTCTTTTTGGTTTTTACAAACTTATAAATTATCTTTTACAAACTGACTTATAATCACACCACTCGCAATTCTTAACTTCTGATGTTTGTTCAAAATCATTATTTAAAATCTTAGTTAATACAAATTCTAATTGCTCCTCAAACTCATCTAAGACTTGAGCATCAATTTTAATCACTTCTCTTTGTTTGCCTGTTTTATTTGCAACAGTTATCAATCCTGGTTTTAAATTTTTAAAAGAGAAATTTCCTGCAACAACTTCCAATCCAATATAATTTGGATTCATTTTTAAATACAAATAAGCATACATTAAAAGCTGAAATGCTTTTGCTTTTTTTGAGCTATCAACCAACTCATGGTATTCAGAAAACTCAACTTCTTTACTCTCAACTTTGCCAGTTTTATAATCAATTATTCTGAGTAAATCTCCTTCAAAATCTACTCTATCAGCATTTCCTATTAGATTAAAATCAAATCCATCAATATTAATAAAATGCTTTAATTCCTCCTCTTTTCCAACTATTTTAATTTGCTTTTTTTTACTATTTGCTTCTTGTAAAAGTTTAATTTCTAAATTCAAGAAGTCTTTAATTAACTTATGTGCTATTTGCAAGCTGAGATAGTTTTTTCCTTCTTTCATTCCTTGCTCAGAAAGCTCTTCAATAAAATACGCTTTAATATCATTCAATATAGCTTGTGTGTGATCTTTTACATACTGTTCCGTTAAAATTCCTAAGGGGTAATTATCCTCCAAAGCTTTATGAATTGCAGAACCTAAAGTACTTGCATCTGCATATTCATCTACTTCATCATCTACCCTAATTTTAGCTAAATAATGATAATAAAACTGCAAACTACAGTTGTTATATTTATTAATTGCTGATGGAGATACTCCTTTATCAGCCCACGATTTAAGCTCTTTATCTAATCCAATATTTGGGATTACAATTTCTTTAGATTTTGGCATTTCAAGCACAGCACCCTTAAATACTTTTTCACTAATCTCCCCTTTGTACTCAGACAAAAGCTGGGTAACAAATCTGCTTTTTTCGCCACTCCCAAAATCATCAGTTTCAGAGTTGTAAATAAGTTTAATATTTTGAGCTCTTTGCAAGAGCCTATAAAAATGGTAAGAAAAAACAGCATCACTCTCAGCGTAGGTTGGTAGTTTAAAATAGCGTTTAATATCATAAGGGATAAAAGAATTTACGGACTTTCCTTTGGGTAATTTACCTTCATTCACACTAAGTATTATAACATTTTTAAAATCCAAAGTTCTACTTTCCAAAATCCCCATTAGCTGAACTCCCTTTAGTGGCTCTCCCTTAAATGGTGTCATTTCTTTAGATACTATTTGTTGCATTACAATCTGCAAAGTTTTCAATTCAATGTCAAAATTATTATCTGCTAATAAATTATTTAAAATAGTCCAACTCTTATAAAAAGTAGCTAAAACTTCTGATTCGATTGATGCTGAAACACCAACTAAAGGAAGTTTCAAATCTTCAATTAATTTAGAAATACATCTTAAAGCGTCATCCGATTTTCTCCAAATATCAAAAATATTGCTGAGTTTGTTTTTCTTAAAAGAAGTAGCCAAATTGCTTTTACTTACAAAAACAATGTTATCCTTAATAATGAATCTTTTAAAAGTCAAAACTTCATTTACATCAGCAAGTTTGGAAAAATAAGGATGCTCAATAACCGAAATAATATCCTTATAATAAAAAGCATTATTTTGATACTTTTTAGCATTAATTTGCATTTTAAACAATGCTTCAATAAATGCAAACAAAGTTGTGTTTTTTAAGGGGCTACCCATAGTAACGTTTAACTGCTTTATTGCAGAAGGCAAATTATGTAACACAGGAAAAAGCAATGCCTCATCAGCCAAAACAATAGCTGTATTGCTATTATCTAAATCTTCTTTTGTGAAATCTTTAAGCACCTCTGAGGCAACCTTTGCTTGAGTAATATTTTTAGGACAAGCAATTATATCAAAACTCTCTTTAGGCTGATTAAAATAATCGCCAACACCTTTAAAATCAATTTCTGACCATTTTGCTCTTTGCTCTCTTAAAAACCCTCCTGCCTCATGCAGTTTATTCTCATAATAGAATTTGTCAGCATCCCAAAATACCCTTGCAACATCCTCTTTTTTTAGATAATCTACAATTTCTTGCTCTGATTTTGTGAGTGCATTTAAACCAACAAACCATACTTTTTCCCACTTAATCTCAATATTAGATATTTGCTCAGCAGCTTTTCTATAAGCCGATCCTTGGTAGGCAGTGTTATCTTGGATTAATTTCTGATTAAAATCATTATACCATTTTAACATTCCTTCAAAAAAACTAATATAATCAGTTTGCATATCAGTCAGATTTGTTTCAGAAAGACTCCAATCCTTCACATTCCAACTTTCTAATTCCTTAACATTTCTAAGGTTCGTGTAAATTGATTTTGCTTCAACTAAATTTCTATCTATCTCATTAAAATCATGCAATAAAACATTGCTCCATTTTAAGAAATCATCAAATGACTCTACCTTTTTAGGTGGATGAGTTAAATAAGTTTGATACAACTTAAACTGCAAGGATATATTATCCAAAACATGCAATCCTGAAAGCTTCTCTGTAAACTCTTCAATTGAATAGAACTGAGGTAAAAAGATTGGTTTATCAATTTTTTGGGATAAATAATGTTTTAAAAAAACAACTGCTCTTTTTGATGGAAGGACAACTGCTACTTTTTCCATATTTTCAGGAAACTTCTGCAATAACCTTGCTGCAATTTTATCTAGAAAAGCTATCATAATTCTTTTATTTTTATTTCATCTGAAATATAAATCAGAATCCTCTTAATATTCTTTTTTCCCATCTTAGATAGTGCATCAGCATATTCCGTAATCTGATTTTCATGAGCATCTTTTTCCAATCCAGTTTTATAATCAATTACAACTACTTCATCAGTAATCTTTGAAAAAAGCAACCTATCAGGAATATATGTTTTACCATTTTCCATCAGAATTTCTTTTTCGGTTTTCACAATCCAATTATCAGAAAAATAAGGTTTAACTTTTTCCTCATTTAATAAATTATTTACGCTTTCTGTCAATTTTTTTAAATCATCCTTATCAAATTTTCCACTTTTAAAAAGTTGAGCAATTACTTCTCCCGATTGCTTAGCATAATGAATTTCAGCTAGAGTATAATGCAATAGTTTTCCCCAATCTCTTTTTGCATTAACAGTTTCTGTATCCCAAACCTCCTCAGCAGAATGTTTTAAAGAAATCACTTCTCGCCAATCTAATTTTTTTCTTTTATCCACAGAAAAAGTATTAGTAGGTTTAGCTTTTTTTTCATGCATCATTTCTGAATCTCCTTCAATAATTGGAAACGCATCATCATATTTATAAAGAAAAGAATTTAAATTTCCTTTAGTTTCATAATCTTTTAAAGTCTTTGGTAAATATTTTGATAAAATATACAAACGCTCTTTTGGGCGCGTCATTGCAACATAAAGTTTATTCAAACTATCTAGCAAAGTCATTTCTTTTTCTTTTTGATACTCATTATTAAAATAAGAATGTTCTAACTTTTTATTTCCTCCAATAAGTGCAGAAGGAAGCTTTCCATTAAAATGAGCAGAAGAATCTACCCAAATATCATTCGTTTTAACTCTGTCTTCCCAATTGAAAGGAATCATAACTACATTAAAAGCTAATCCTTTTGACTTGTGAATTGTCATAATTTGTACAGCATCCGTACCCTCAGGAATTACAATTGCCTCCTTATTTTTTCGCTCCTCCCACCATATTAAAAACTCTGAAAGGCTACTCCCTTTTTTCTCAGTAAATGCTAAAGTTACATCTAAGAAAAAGTTCAAATAAACATCCTCATCAAAACTAAAAAGGCGAATCAGTTGCTCCACCATTTCATATAGAGGTTCTTGCAATAATTCTAATGGATTTATTAAAACATTTGCCTTTTGCAACACCTCAACAAAGCCTTCTTCTGATTTAATATTGAGATTTAAATCATGCTGATTTTCTCCAACTAGAACATGGGAATATAAATAGTCAGCAATTACTGTTTTAGCAATTTTATGGTTTGGATTCTGCAAATACATTAATAAAGAAATAAGCACATTTACTTTTTCAGATTTATGCAAAAGCAAGCCTTCATTTGAAATAACTGGAATTTGGTTTGCTGATAAACTTTCAGCAATAAGAGCTACACTTTTTCTGCTATTACAAAGTATTGCTACATCCTTAAAAGAGTAATTATATTTAGAAACTAACTTTTTAATTTCAGTTGCGATTTTATCTAAAATTAACTCTTTAAAATCATTGTCCTTATCTCCAAAAAGTTCAATATGAACATAGCCACCATCTTTAGAAAAAGTAGTTTCTTGCTCACTCCCTTTATAAATATCAATAATATTTTGAGGCAGTAAAGTTTTTACACTTTCAAAAAACTGATTATTAAAAAAAATAATATTCTTCCTACTCCTAAAATTATGAGTCAAATTTTGAACATTTTCATGCTCTTTCAGTTTTCTTTCCCAATCAACTTTAAACATCAAATCATCACCTCTATAAATTTGTGGAAGCTGAAAAAACTGCTCTACTTCTCCTCCTCTCCATCTGTAAATGGACTGCTTTCCATCTCCTACAACCATGCTTTTTCCGTAATCTAGAGAGTCTGTAATTAATGGTAAAATATTTTGCCACTGCAATAGAGAAGTATCTTGAAATTCATCAATTAAATAATGATTATATCGCTCACCTAATCTTTCATAAATAAAAGAAGAGGGTTGGTTAGTTACAACTTTATGAATTTTTTTATTGAACTCAGATATCTGTTCAATATTATTCTCTTTTTTATATTCCCTAATCTCAGCTATCAACTCATTTAGAACAGCAATTGAATAGATGTTTTTAAGTATTGCATTCACTGAATTATAATCAGACATTAAATCTATCAATTCAACAAAGAAATTCTGCAATTGTGTTTTATAAGCATCCACCAAATCTTTTATATCCTGACTTTTACTTTTAGTATACCACTCATCATTAGCCGTGTAACGAATCAAAGTATCAGTAGGTAGCCATTTGGAGTCGTTTTTTGCTAAGTTTATTGTAAAGTGATTGTAAAATACACCTCTATTAAAATGCTCTTTTGTAAAGCCATTTTTATCAAAGAAAACACAAACTCGATCAGCTAAATTATCAACTTTTTGAGCAATATCTTTTTTAGATTTTTGCAAGTCTTTTTTCACTCTCATACATTCTTTTACACTTTGCAATTTTCCATCAGTAAACTGACTCACTTCTTCTTTAAAAAGCTGTGCTGCGAAAACTTCTAAATCCTTTTCAATATTTATGCTTTTTCCGTCTTCAGCTTTTTGCATTGCAAAATTCACTAATGCATCTGATAGCTCTCCTCCACTATCAGACATTCTAGAAAGCAATAAAGCAACTATTGGTTGGATAATTTTGTATGTATCAATCTCTAAATCAAAGTTATGAGAAAGCCCTAAATCAGATGCAAAGGTTCTGACAATTTTATATGTAAATTTATCAATGGTTGAAATACCAAGATCAGCATAATTATGCAGAATATGTCTATGCACTACTGCAGATCGCATATAAATTTTAGATGCATCAAAACCTGTTTCTTTCATCAGCCAATCCAAAATACCCTCTTTATCTTTTTCATTTGACAAAGATTCTAGATACTCCAAAATCCTTTCTTTCATTTCTGATGCTGCCTTATTTGTAAAAGTAATTGCGAGTATTTTCCGATAATAATCTTCATACCCAAAGTGGTTGCCTTTAAGGGCTAAAGCAATAAAACTCAATGACAAAGTATAGGTTTTTCCACTACCAGCAGAGGAGCGATATATCTGAAAATTTTTAGTCAATTTTTTTTATTATTTTAATGCCCTAATATATAACTTTTTCAGATACAAATAAGGGGGTGTTAATAAGTCATATCAAAATAAAAAAATGTAATTATTTATGAAATTTTCTCTTTTACATAAAAAACACTTAGTTTTGCTAAAAATTCGTTTCTAAATGAAGATTATTATTGCAGGTGCAGGGGAAGTAGGTTCTTATCTAGCTCACATGCTTGCCAATGAGGCTCAAGACACTTACCTAATTGATGACAATAAAAAAAGGTTAGATAAGGCAAGGCAACACAATGACATTATTGCACTTGAAGGAGATGCAAAAGATGTAGATATTCTACTAGAAGCAGGAGTTGCTAAATGTGATTTACTTATTGCCGCTACATCATCAGAAGAAACTAACTTACTTATTTGTATACTAGGGAAAAAACTAGGTGCTAAAAGAACCATTAGTCGTATTAGTAATTTTGAAGAAATTGGAGGAGATATGCGTACCCTTTACAAAGAGATTGGAGTGGATCATGTAATATCCCCTGTTGAAATTGCAGCTAAAGAAATTTATCAACTTATAAAACATGAGGCGTTTCTAGATCATTATGATTTTGAAGGTGGGAAACTTTCCGTATTCTCTATTCAAGTTACTATGGATTCTCCTATGATTGGGAATTGCGTACTTGATTCTAAAGATTTTCATAATAACTTATCATTTAAACCAATTGCAATTCTAAGGCATGCTGAAACCATAATGGTTCAAGCAACTACTGAATTTAAAGTTGATGATATAGTTTACTTTATCTCAACACCTAAAGGATATGAAGAAATTCCACTTATTTGCGGGCAAGAAGATTTTGACATAAAAGATGTAATGATTCTTGGGGCAAGTAGAATTGGTGTTCTTACTGCTGAAAAACTAGAGAAAAATTACAATGTAACTTTAATTGAGCAAGACGAAAACAAAGCAAATAAGATTGCAAACCAATTACAAAGAACATTAATCATAAATGGGGATGGAACAGATGTTTCTCTTTTAGAAGAGCAAAACATTGATGATATGGATGCTTTTATTGCAGTAACAGGAGATTCTGAAACAAATATTATTTCATCATTAGTTGCTAAATCTCATGGAGTTAGAAAAACAATTTCTGGTGTTGAGAATATTGATTACATCAAACTCTCGCATAACATTGGGATTGACACTTTAATTAATAAAAAAGTTATTGCTGCAAATGATATTCTTAAATACATTAGAAAGGGAGAAGTTAATGCAATCGCTACACTTAACCTAGATGCTGAAGTCATTGAATTTACTGTAAAAGCTAAAAGTAAAATTACTCAAAAGTATCTTAAAGATTTAGATTTACCAAAGATGGTAAATATAGCAGGAGTTGTAAGGCACAATAAAGGATTTATTCCTTTTGGAGAATTTAAACTTGAAGAAGGAGATAAAGCAATTATCTTTACAAATGATGAAACAATACATCAAATTGAAACATTCTTTCAATAAATAATGGCAAAAAAAATCATCAATAAATCAGTAGTCCTTAATGTTGTTGGAACTCTGATAATAATAACAGGTTTTTTAATGGTATTATCCATTCCATTTAGTTTTTATTACAATGATGGGATGCAAGGTGTTTTTATTCAATCTACTCTTATCACAATTTCAATAGGGCTATTAATAAAATACCTTACCAGAAAGAAGAAAGATGATGAGGTGAAGAAAAGAGAAGGGTACCTTATTGTTGCTCTTGGCTGGGCGGGAATGATAATTTGTAGTGCAATCCCCTATTTATTAAGTGGTACTTTTGATGGAGTAACAAATGCATTCTTTGAAACTATTTCAGGACTAACAACTACAGGCTCATCCATACTTAACAATATTGAGGAAATGCCAGAAAGCATCCTCTTTTGGAGGAGCATGACCCAATGGATTGGAGGTATGGGAATTATTGTCCTTACTATCGCTATATTACCTCTTTTAGGTGTTGGAGGAATGGAATTATTTGCATCAGAAGCGCCAGGGCCAACAAAGGATAAAATACACCCAAGAATTAAGGAAACTGCCAAAAGATTATGGCTAATTTATATTTTCTTAACTGTACTAGAAACTGCACTATTATGGCTTGCTGACATGCCATTTTTTGATGCAATTAATCATGCATTAACAAATGTAAGTACAGGTGGATTTTCAACTAAACAAGCTAGTATAGGTCATTTTACATCTCCTCTGATTCAATATATAATTATCCTATTTATGTTTATTGGAGGAATAAACTTTACTTTAATTTATTTTGGTGCAAAATTAAAATTTAGAAAATTTATTGAAAATGATGAATTTAAATGGTTTATATGCGCCATACCGGTTCTCATACTAATTATTTTTCCTTTAGTCAATCAAGTATCTGAAAATAATTTTGAAACAAGTTTCCGACATACTTTATTTCAAATTATGAGTATTATAACAGGAACCGGCTATTCAAATGCTGACTTTACAACTTGGGGAGCTTTTGCAACTTTCATATTCTTCCTGCTAATGTTTAGTGGTGCTAGTGCAGGTAGTACTACTGGAGGAGTTAAAATTGTAAGAATTGGATTACTTATTAAAAATACGGTATTAGAATTTAAAAGGAGGTTGCACCCAAATGCAATTATTCCTGTACAACTAAATGGAAATGGAGTTTCACCAAAGATTATCTACAACCTATTGGCTTTTGTTTTCATTTACCTTTTTGTATTTGTAACTGGAAGTGTTGTTTTAACTTTTATTGGATTGGATTTTCAAGATGCAGTTGGTGCTTCAGCTACTGCCATCAGTAATGTAGGGCCTGGAATTGGAAGTGTAGGGCCCTCATCATCATTTGCTCACTTGCCTGATGCCGCTAAATGGGTACTTTCTTTCTTAATGATATTAGGAAGATTAGAACTCTTTACAATAGTTATATTGTTTACTCCTTATTTTTGGAGGAGAAACTAATTTATTCAATAATTATTTTACGCTCTACACTTCCATCATTATAAATATCTAAGAATGGTTTATTGCCCTCAGGAGTTATAGTTTTTCCTAAGAAATCAACAGATTTTACTATTAGCTTATTTTGCCTATTAATCTCAGATGTATTAAGTATAATATCTATTACAGAAGCAAATATGAAATGCACTTCATGCTGAGTGGATGCTGCATAAGTTATTGCAAAAGTATCCCCTCCAACATAAGTAATATCTGGTTCAATTTTGTGTCCAAAAATAGACGTGTCAGAAACAACTCCAGCATTTAAATTTACTCCATTATCATCAATAATACTATAAAAACATTCTTTTACACCATTTCTATTTTCCTCCCAAACTACAACACTCCAATTTGGACTATTTTTGAAAGATGCAATTTCTGCTTTATCCTGTAAAGGAGCATTACTAGCATCTAACTGAGTAAAGTAAGATTTTTGTAAATCATTCATGTTTACATTTGATTTATAAAGCTCATTTACTCCACTCCCACCATTACGCCTTACAATCATAATACTATCGTTATTTACAGCACCAACTGGTGATGAAGTAGGGCAAGAATTAAACACCCAATTCACATCATCTAAATCTTGAGCAGAAGTAAATGTAATACCACCATCATTTGATTTTGCTATGTAAGAGTTTCGTACATTATTATCATTATTTCTAAAAAGCAAGAAAACATCATCATTTCCATTAGTAACCATAGTTGATTGACAACAATCGCAAGGTTCACCAGGAGCTAAAGAACTAACATCAGCTACTGAACTAAAAGTTATTCCAAAGTCAAAGGAAGATCTTACTGTTTGTTTCCAATCTGTCCAATTTGGCAAACACTCCATATACGAAATCACAGGATTCCCATCTTCACGAACAGCTACATTAGGCATTGCAAACTTATGTGTATTTGAATTCTCAGAAACACGAATAGTGTCAGAAAAAGTCAACCCACCATCAAATGATTTTTTTAAATAAATAATATGATTATTATTAAGTAAAGATTCAAAAATCAAATAAACCGTATCTCCTTTTGCTGCAATTTCAGGACCAATAAAACCAGTAGGCATTAAATCAGAACCGACAACATCAACTACATTTCCAAAAGTTGTTCCATTCCATTTTCTAGCTCTTATTGATTTAGGTGAACTTAATTTACTCCATAGAATAAAAGGATAATTATTAGCTGTTACAATAACTCTTGGTCTATCATATCCTTCAGAAGGCCCGCTACTAATAACAGTATAGTTAGTTGTTGGGCTTAATTCAACCCATTGAGCAGAAAGGAGAATAGGAAAGTATAAAAGAATTAATATTTTTTTCATAGTATTTATATTTACTGTAAAGCAACAAACTTATCTAACTAAAATTAATTCTTTAATTTCTTGATGTTTCCATCCTTCATAATCTTGGTAGTAC
>ERZ807291.2516-NODE-2516-length-27502-cov-13.682661_pt1 | contig 27502 bp, 21 predicted proteins | sample MGYA00521257_ERZ807291 | MGnify/ENA primary metagenome ERZ807291 (study PRJEB31413, sample SAMN03169783) | marine metagenome | biome: Marine; feature: Water; material: Subsurface seawater | place: North Sea | collected 2011-04-28 | depth 1 m m ...
CCAATATATGATGATTTAAATCAGGATGAGGCCATAAGTCTTTTTGATTTAAATAAAAGTCTTTTGGATGAGGCGAATGTGGTTCCTTTACGTTTACGGGAGGGAGATGATGCAAGTTGTCTTAATTTGAACAAAGCCATTCGTCCTAAAATTTTTGGAATTAAGCCTAGTGATTTTGATGGCCGCTTTGAATTTGCAGAGGGGAACTGGTCTAGCCTATATCAAAATCCGGACGATGGAGCTATTCCTGCTTTAGTCGACCAAAACACTCTAATGTGGGCATTGAAGATGGGAACGGGTGGACGGTTAAACTACGTGGATGGAGAAGGAAAACCTTTTGAGGTTGAAGTAGTAGGAGCTTTCAAAGGATCGATGTTACAGGGAGCACTTTTTATGAAGGAAGTGGATTTTTTGAATAAGTTCAAACAGCAGGGTGGATACCGCAGTTTTATGCTTACGGGCAACAAAGAGGATGCTCAAAAGTTGGCAGTTCATTTGGAGGACCGATTATTTCAGCATGGGATGGAGTTTCGGGATTCTTTGGAAAAGCTTGCTGAATTACAGAAAGTAGAAAATACATACCTATCCATATTCCAGGGTCTGGGCGGTCTTGGAATGTTAATTGGCACATGCGGATTAGGGTTGGTTGTGGTTCGGAATTTAGTGGAGCGCGGTCACGAATTCGCCTTATTTGAAGCGATTGGATATCAATTAAATTATCTTCGAAAAAATGTTTTTCTCGAACATGCACGATTGGCATTCTGGGGAATTGCACTGGGCTCGGTCTCTGCAATATTAGGAATTACACCAGCTTTATTTGGTGGTATCTTGGATTCGCCAAGCATTGGCTTTCTATGGTTTTTCATGGCACTTGGCGTCCTTGCTTTTTTCTGGGTTGGAATGGGCGTTTGCTTGACCTTGCGCAAAAGCCAACTTCTTTTATTAAAAAATGAATAAGTTGCGATCATTAATGAAAAGTTATCAATTTCTATTGAACCGCCTAGCTCTTTTGAGCTTTTTGATAACCCATGGTTGTGTTCAAAACGGAATAAAAAACGAATCACCTAGTGAAGGTGCTAAGAATCAAATAGTAGTTGAAACTAAACCCCACGAGAGTAATTCTAGTTGGGTCGTTGAGTTTAGCGAAGACTTTTCAAAAATGGAAACTGGCTCTGAACCTGAGAGTTTGTTTATTTTAGACGGAGCATACACGGTACAGGTTGATCAGAATGATGAGAAAAGCCTGACTTTGCCAGGGTCACCAATGGGCGATTTCGGACTGCTCTTTGGCCCGAGGATCAGGGAAAAGGGTTTGGAATTACAATTTTCTTTTTTCTCAAGAAAAAAAGGACGAAGGATGCCTGCTGTTGCAGCGGGAATTGGAGGAGTCCGGGGATTACGATTGCGATTGAATCCAGCAGCTAGGAATCTTGTCCTAACTTTTGATGACCAAACTTTAAAGGAGGTCCCCTTTTTATGGACGGGAGATCAATGGTGGTCCGTTCGTTTTCAAATGACACCTGAAGATTCAAACCAATCTACATTTGTACAGTTCAAGCTCTGGCCAAAGCAAGAAGCGGAACCGGACACTTGGTTGGTCAGTGAAAAATTTAGTATCCAATACAAGGGAGGTAAATGTGCATTGTGGGGTTTTCCTTATGCCAGTACACCAATTCTCTTTGACGACTTAATCATTCTTTCTCAGTAAAAATAATTTCATCTTCTGATATAAAAGTGCGTACTACCTCGAGAGAATATTTGTAGTATTTTTAAAAAGAAAGAGAATGGAATTTGTATGAAATTCACTCGCAAAGATTTTTGGACTTTTGGAATCTTATACTTTACGTTGCTAGAATGCAGCTTTGCAAAAGAAGGAAAGAACGAAGCTTTATTTAATGAAGTATTACCCTTGCTGGAGGAGTACTGTTATGACTGTCATGGTGATGGTGCTCAAAAAGGCGGTTTTGCTATAGACGAGTTAATTTCGCTTGGAAAGTTCGACGAGCATCATAAAAAGTGGGATAGAGTCTGGAAGAATACCTACAATCGAAATATGCCACCTGCCAATGTGCATCAGCCACATGATCATGAAATTTCAAAAATTTTATCATGGATAGAAAAAGAATCCTTTCTATATAACCCAAGTCAAGTCGACCCCGGGCATGTGGTTTTGAGAAGGCTTAATCGCACAGAATACGAAAATACGATTAAGGATCTTTTTCAGGTTACAATAGATGCGAAAAACTATTTTCCAGCAGATGATACGGGGTATGGTTTTGATACGATTGGAGAAGTACTTACCCTTTCCCCACTCCTTATGGAAAAGTATATGGGTATGGCTGAAATCGTTATGGAAAAGATTCTTGGTCCCATCGATGATCAAGGAGAAGTTATTAGGTTTATTGCAGATGATATTACGGGGGGTAGAAAGCAGGGGGATATACGAGTATTACCTTCACAAGGTAGTTTTACAATTTTTCATCAGTCAGACATTGGTGGTGAATATGAAGTAAAAGTACGTGCTTCAGCAAGCAGAGCGGGAAATGAAATAGCCAAGATGGAGGTAAGCATTAATGGCAGTAAAATTAAAATTTTCGCTATCGATTCGGAATATCCTCAAAAATCAATTTATGCTTTTAAATATTACGCGAAAGAGAAATCCACCAATGAAATTGCACTTTCTTTTATCAATGATTTTTTTGACCCAAAAAATAAAAACCCAAAACTTCGGGATCGTAATTTATATGTAGAGGAAATTGAGATATCGTTTCCTAAAGGGATCGCCTTCAAATTTAAGGATTCAAGAAACCACTTGCTGGCTGAATGGGAAACAGAAAAAATTGATGCAGGTCATGTAATGCGAAGCCTTGAGCAATGGATTCCACGTATTTACCGAATGAGATTGGAAGAGAAAGAGATGTATAGGCACAAAGCTTTTTATGCGATGATGACAAAAAATGAGTTATCTGTTGTTGAAGCTTTGCGCCAGACTTTCAAGGCAGCTCTCGTTTCTCCACGCTTTCTTTTCCGAGAAGAGAAAAAAGAAGAGAAAAAAAGAAATTCGAATTACAGGCAAATTGACGAGTTTGCCCTTGCTCATCGTATGTCATATTTTCTCTGGAGCTCCATTCCAGACGATAGTCTTTGGGAATTAGCCGAAAAGGGTAAGCTTCGGGAAAATTTTCGTCAGGAATTTAACAGGATGATTTCGGATAAAAAGATCGAGGGTTTTATAAATAACTTTTGCGGACAATGGCTCCAATTGAGAGATTTGAACCTTGTAAATCCGAATCCAAAACAATTTCCAAGATTTACTGATCAAGTGAGAGATTCGATGATTCAGGAGACACAGGAATTTTTCAAATATTTACTCATACAAAATTTACCGGTTGATTTTATATTGGGGGCAAATTTTTCGATGATCAATCAAGACCTTGCTCAATACTACGGACTGCAGGGTAAATATGACCAAAAATTTAAGAAGGTTATTTTCCAAGGGAATGATTTAAAAAAGCGGGGAGGTATACTTACACATGGTTCCGTCTTAACCATAACTTCTAATCCCACCCGCACTTCCCCGGTTAAGCGGGGCAAATGGGTGTTGGATAACTTATTGGCAGCACCGCCTCGGGATCCCCCTCCTGATGTTGCTGAACTAGAAGAATTTCATAAGGAAAGTCATAAAAAGCTTACTTTACGACAGCAAATGTCGCAACATTCCAAAAATCCAGCCTGTTATTCCTGTCACGCGAGCATGGACAACTTGGGATATGCTATGGAAAATTTTGATGCGGTTGGAAATTGGAGAACGAATGACGGTGGTGAGCCAGTAGATGTTACTGGGAGATTAAGTTCAGGGGAAGAGTTCAGCGGGATTGCTGAATTACAAACTTTTCTTTTGCAAAATAAGAAAGAATCAATCGTTCGTTGTATTACTCAAAAATTATTTGTGTACGGTCTTGGCCGCGGCCTCAGCTATAAGGATAGAATAGCGGTGGATCAGGTTGTTGCTAGCTTTGGTAAGGGCCAAGTTAATTTTGCTGACTTGCTTTTTCAGGTTTTTGAAAGTCAACCTTTCCAATTTACCAAATAATGATATTTGATTAATATGTCATAAATCATTAGTATCTGGTAATATACTTTTAGATGAAGTTAGGTACAATTAGTCGTAGATCAATGCTTCGGGGTTTAGGAGTTTCTTTCGCTTTACCCTCAATGGCATCCATTGGGCGTCCGTCGTTATCAAGCATCCCCGCCCGGCTAGGTTTTACTTACATCCCCAATGGAGTAATCATGGACCAGTGGCGTCCACAAAGTACTGGGGCTTTAGAGGAATTACCAAAAAGTCTAAATCCTTTACAAAATTATAAAAAAGATTTTCAGATCTTAAGTGGCTTGGATCATATCAAGGCTGATGCTAATGGTGACGGAGGAGGAGATCATGCAAGAGCGAATGCGACCTTTTTGACTGGTTGTCAGGCAAAAAAAACTGCAGGGAAAGATATTAGGGTTGGAATTTCAGTTGATCAACTTGCAGCTGAGGCAATCGGGGATCAAACAAAATTACCCTCTTTGGAATTAAGTTGTGATGGAGTGAGAAGATCGGGGAAATGCGATTCTGGATACAGTTGTGCTTACCAGTATAACTTGTCTTGGAAAACGGAATCAATGCCCATGGTTCCAGAATCCAATCCACGTTTAGTATTTGAGCGTTTGTTTGGTAAATCAAATTCACGAATTGACCGCAAAAATCAGCTTAAGCGAAAAGTACTTAATCAAAGTATCCTTGATTTTGCCTTAGAAGATGCTGGAATTTTAAAAAAACGATTGGGCCAGGAGGATCAACAAAAATTAGATGAATATTTTTCGAGCGTCCGAGAGTTGGAGAAAAGGATACAGCAGGATGAAAAAGCGAATAGGAATGTGTCTCAACTTCAGAGCCCTGAGGGCATCCCAGGTAGCTACAAAGAACATCTGCGAATAATGTTTGATATGATGGTACTTGCTTACCAAAGCAATTCAACCCGGATAAGTTCATTCTTGTTGGCACATGATGGAAGCAACCGGAGTTTTAGAGATATTGGCGTACCTGAAGGCCATCATTCATTGTCTCATCACCGAAATGATCCAGAGAAGATCCAGAAGCTTGCCCGAATTGATCATTTTTACTGTGAACAATTCGCATATTTTCTTGATAAGCTTTCCAATGTTCATGAGCTTGATGGAAGTAGGCTGATCGATCATTGCATGATTGTATTGGGTAGTGGAATTAGTGATGGAAATAGACATCGTCATTCAGACCTGCCTGTTTTGTTGGCTGGCGGCAAAGCACATGGATTACAGACAGGAAGGCATGAAGATTTTTCGAAAGGAAGAATTTGGAATGAAAGTAGCGTTCGTAACAAAGTTGAAACCGGTGTGCCAATGACTAACCTTTATCTTGGCCTTCTAGAAAAATTAGGAGTAAATGCAGAACAAATTGGCGATAGTACAGGAAAGATAGTAAATATTTAGATTAAGATATTTTATTACTGCAAAATTTGTACTGTCACACAATTTTAGTAAAATCTTGCAACGAACCAAACTTTGGTAGATTATGGAAATCGTCCGTGCACAGTTTTAATAGAGTCTTATTTCTCTCATTGGGAGGCGTTTGCCTTTTAATAATTCCATTCTTTTGGGCTGCCTTAGCTTATGATTATAAGGCCCTTGAGAATGTAATGATTTCTCTATCTGAGAGTTACTTCGTTGGTTACCCAATACCGGAACTCCTTGGGTCTTCTCCAGTTGACTCTATTATGAGCCAAGTTTTCAGACTAAAAATTTTGTTTTCGCTCTGTCTATTTGCTTATTCACTGTTATTTATCAGCCTGTCTACTGTAGGAACTTTAGCAAATCGTACAAAATTTCTCTTTCGTGCTTTTGCTATTCCGCTGTTTATCGTAGTTGTCGCATTTTGGTTAAAATTTATTGGTGATGATCACATAATAAATAAAGAAGAAAAGTCTGAGCTTTTTCTTTCAACAACTATTTGCCTCGTTCTATCGATTTTTCTTTATGCTTATTCCTTTAGATCTAAAAAGAAAAAATCCAACAACATTAAGTATTCACCTTCCAGGGTAAATAAGCCTTTAGTTAAGGAATCCAAACCTGCCGATTTACCTGAGGTTGATAAGGTTCAAAAGCAGGAGGAGCAGTCAGTTGAAGAAGATGCTAATATTGAAATAGACAAACCTGAAGCAGAGTCTGAAGAAATTGGTCAAAAGGATTCTTCTAATATCGAACCAGATGATTCAGAACCAACTGCTTTGCCTGAAGAAAAAGGGGAAATTGAAACCCAACCCCCGAAAGAGGAAGCGAACTTGGGTGAAGATATTGAAGAAATTCCTTCCGATGAGAAATCTGAAACAGTTGAGGTTGAAGAACAAATTTCAAAAGAAAGTTAATTAAAGATTTATGTTAAATTTACTTAAAGGTTTTTTACTTATTTTGTTTTCTCTTTTTTGTATCTATCTTTTAGAAGGTGCGTGCTTTCGACTTGTGGATGGATATGCAAATTGGCGCCTTTCGCTCGCTTGGGGAAAACCAAGTCAGCCAGCTTTTAATCCAATATTAAAAAAAATACCCCTTGATCATTTTATAACCCAACCATTGGATCCACAAGAGTCTGAACATCTTGGATATTGGGTTGGTAGGGAAAGTGAATATTCTTCGAAAATTATGAGTTTCACAAGGCCCTTACGGGATATGTATAAGGATTTCATTTACAGAAAAATTGAACCACTAGCTAATTTTGAAATTCGAGACTATGATGACATACAAGGTGTCATTTTGCCCGGATTGAAAAAATCTGCGTCGGTGGAAGATGTTCAAAAGCAAAAGGCTCGACGGGTAGGGGATGGCTTAGAGTATGCAAAAGGTATTTTTATAAAAGTTATTGTTCAAAGAAATTCTGATTCCTTCAGGCAAGAATTTAAAGATCTTGAAACGAGCTTCTCTTTTTTGCTTGAAAGGGGGTTTGCTTGCTTAGTCCTACCTGTTGTTTCAAGTGATGACTTGGTTGATAAGATTACTCGCTTTCAAAAACAAGAAGGGTTGTTAGCTAAAAATTTATTCGGGTGGGCTGAAGGAAAGGCGGCCACTTTTTTGATGCAATCATGTCAAACAAAACCTGATTGTTGGAAGGCGATTATGCTTACAGATCCAGAACAGTTTGTTAACCCGCCTAATGTCACGGGATTACCTTGGATTTACTTCGTTATTGATGATGACAGAAGGTTGCAAGAACGGGGATTAGATCTTTTGAATGAATGGATTAAGTTGGCTCGGACTAACGAAAACCTTTATGCTTCGAGGTTATCAGGTTTGCTTAGGATAGGTAAGAGATTTAATGTTGATAAAACTATTCCTTCATATTTTGTAACCTATGCATTATATTGTGCTAAGTTCATTGAAGAATTACATGGGGATTGGCCTGAAGTAGGAGTATTTTCTAAAACTAAATTTTCAGATAATAATCAATCGAATCTAATCCCAAAAAGTGAAGTATCCTCATCAAATTTTGATTTAAATCGAATCGAGAGAAGTAATAACAAAATTGAAGAAGAGGAATCAATTATCCCCACTAGTTTTACAGCAAATTTTGATTGCGAAATGGTGCGGGTTTATAGGGCCAATCATTCCAATGATCCCCAATTACCACTGGTCACTAATCGAGATTTAATACTTAAGTTGGGCCTTGGCTTTGAAGAAATGGGCCAAGGTGTCCTTGAACAAGTTAGTGTTCAAGATCCACTCTTTTATCGCTATTATAGTTCTTTGCGTGCGATGGAGGAATCACCTCTCCATTAATAAAATAATTCTTTCAATAAATTTCTCTTCAGTCAATTAATAACACTGTGTAGAACTAGTGTTTAATATTTATTTTAAAATGCTTGGTGAAATTAAAAATAAACATAGTGAAATAATTGATTATACTTTTCACTTAGGTTCAGAAAAGTCACGACATTTATTGATTGTCGGGCATGGTGTTATGGGAGACAAAGATTACCCCTTAATTTCTACTCTGGCTCGAGAAGTAGCTAACCAGGGGATGAGTACCCTATGTTTCTCATTCACTGGTAACGGTTATTCTGAAGGTCGATTTTCCGATTGTACAATCTCCAAGGAAATTGAAGACCTGCAATATATTTTATCTTCTGCAGTTGAACAAGGGTGGCGTCCGATTTATGCAGGTCATAATATGGGAGCAGCTGTTGGTGTACTTTCTGCGGCTATTGATTCCCGGATTGAGTTTTTAATTTCTCTTGCCGGCATGGTTGAAACCCAAGAATTTTGTCGAAAAGAATTTCAACAGGTTAATCAAAATAAAAGAAGTATGTGGGGTGACCCTGCTTTTCCACTCTCTGATTCATTTGTAAAGGACATGCACGAGATTAAAAGTATTTTACCTCGTGCTACTGGGATTAATATTCCTTGGTTATTGGTCCATGGAACAAAAGATGATATTGTTCCCTTAATTGATTCTCAATCGTTAATCACAAACTTTCGAAGTACTCGCGATTTGGTAAAAATTGAAGGGGCAGATCACGCTTTTTCCGGTGAATACACGAACCAACTTATTGAATGTGTAGTTGAGTGGCTGGCTAAGAAAATTTAAATCAGCTGCAGCATTTTTTCAAAATGTCAAGTAGGTGAAATGTATATAAATTATACGAAGCGAGTGACTCCAGGAGTGGGAGGGGGAGGAACAGGTATTTTCATTTCCCAATCGTAGTCCAGGGGCACAAGGCTTTCCTTAGAATTTAATGCGTCGTTATATGTAATTTTTTGGCCTGTGTATGCAACCATTCGTCCTAGTATTGCAACCATTGTACTGTGTGCAGCCCGTTCACCGTCATTGAAAGGTTTCTCTTTGCGAATAGAGGCGAATAATTCATCGTGTTCTGTTTGATACATATCGTTATTTTCGTCACGATATCTCCATGAATTATCACCTGCATCGATGAGGTGCCTATTTTTGGCTGAACAAAATCCTTTGTTTCCAAAAAGTTCTAATTCATAGCTTCCAGCTGTACCATTTTGTTGACGTGAGAAATGATAACCGCGTGCACCATTTTCCCATTGGTAGGAAATTGCGAAGTGGTCATAAATATTTCCATATTTGTCTGGGTCGTTGTAGACTTGCCTTCCGCCAGTCCCCTCTGCGTGAACCGGAAGTGATTCGCCCATAGCCCATTGCATCATATCTATACAGTGGACTGCTTGCTCAACAATGGAATCACCAGACAGCCAAAGTTGGGCATTCCAATTTCGCGTTTGTGCCTCAAGGTCAGTCCATCCCTCTTCTCTTGGTTTTTTCCAAACTTCACCACCGTTATACGTGCTATACATGGCGTTAACATCTCCAATTCCTCCATCCAGAATCCTCCCAAAGATTTCCTGTTTTGGATAATGATGTCTCCAGCAAAAACCGGACATAAAACTGAGGTTTTTTTCTTTTGCTTTTCTTGCAAGCTCAATGACTTTTCTCACTCCAGGTGCATCTACAGCGACTGGTTTTTCAAAAAAGCAGTGAACACCTTTTTCTATTGCGTATTCAAGATGTTGCGGACGAAAAGCTGGTGGTGTGGTTAAGATTACCACATCAACACCAGAGTCGATAACTTTTTTATAGGCATCAAACCCGGTAAATGTAGTTTCATCTGTGACTTGGTATTTATCACGTCCTCGGGCCTTGAGAATTCTACTACGAAGCTTGATTCGATCTTCAAAAAGGTCACCTATAGCCGTAAGTGCAACATTCGGGTCTGCATTCATTGCCTGCGCAGCAGCTCCACTTCCACGACCTCCTATACCAACCAAGCCGATCTTAATTATTTTATTTTTCTGCACAGCTTTTCCAACATATGGAGAAGCAAGAAGGGTTCCGGCGGTAATTGTGGAACTAGCTTTAACAAAATTTCTACGCGATGATGAATGATTCATTATGAATTTTGTAATAGTATATCAATTATTTTTAAAGTGATTAATTACGAAATATTAAATTTCTTTTACGGAAGGCGGGTCACGAAAAGCAAAGAAGAAAATTAATAATACGACTCCAGCCATAATTGCTGGGAAATACCAAACAGCTTCCCAATTCATACCGCTCGCAAGTTTTTGTTTGGAGTTCCACCAGCCATTAAGTTCGCCTCCAACAAACATGCCTGCCCCGAGGGTCACAAATGCGATGAATCCTTGTGCACTCGAACGAATATCTTTGGGTGCTACTTTATCCACATAAAGTTGACCGGTAACAAAGAAGAAGTCGTAACAAATACCGTGGAAAAGTACCCCCAAATATAAAAGCGCATGAGTTTGAGCATCTGCATTTGCAAAAAGAATATATCGAAGAACCCAAAAGCACATTCCAATCATTAGCATTTTTTTAACGCCAAGCTTGCGGAAAAAATAGGGTACCAGTAAGAGGAAGAAAATTTCTGAAACTTGGCCAAGTGTCAGAACACCTTCTGAATTTGAAACTCCCATTTCCTTAAGAAATCCATTGGCTGATTGAAAGTAGAACGAAAGGGGAATACAGGTAAGAAATGAGCAAAGTATAAAAATTGCAAATGACCTATCCTTCATAAGTCTAAATGCCTTTAACCCTAATACTTCCCCTGGGGATATAGTTTTCCCTTTCATTTTTGGTGGAGTATGGGGAAGTGAAAACGCATAAAGACCGAGAATGAAGGAGGCTATGGCTCCAATTTCAAAGGTTCCTGAGGTAAGTGCGATTGAGCTCCAATCGCTTGGAGGAGGATTCCCACCTAAAAAAGCAGGCCAAGAGAGTTGAAAAATTCCGTCCACAAAGAAACTGCTTCCAACTAAAATTCCAGAAGCAATCCATCCGATTGTTCCTAAAGTACGTATTGGCGGGAATTCTTTTTGGGGATCTTTCATGTTCTGAAAGGACAAAGAATTAGCTAACGCGAGGGTGGGCATATAAAAAATTAAATGCATCAGAAGATAAGGATAAAAACTTTCCCAGCTATTAGCTTGTCCGATCATTAATAAGCAGGCCCCCCCTAAAATATGAAGCCAACCATAAACTTTTTGTGTGGGAAAAAACCGATCAGCTATCATTCCAACAATAAAAGGGGAAATAATTGCTGCTACTCCAGTGGCAGCATATGCAGTTCCGCGGAGACTGGCCTCAATCTCTAGAGTTCCAAGAAAGGGCCACATCGGAACATACCACACGCCCCAGATGAAAAATTGAAGAAACATCATTATACAAAAACGAAAAACGAGGGATGTGCTCATGTAATTTTTAAAGCTAACCATTTTTTCATAACTGCCAAGAAGTAATTACATATATGTAATTTTGATGCATGATTGTTTATAAATTATTCGCAAACAGTTTCGATCCACTGGGGGGGCAATACTATTTTGGGATAATCAGTCCTGAGTAATTTGTATGAAAGCATTAGATTCCTACAGTCATAATAAAAGGCAGATGGTTAAATAATGAAGCAAAAAGAACTACATTTAGCCAAGATCAATAAACGGCTTTTAGTTTTACTGTAAAATATTTGATAAGAAATCTAAATCTTTTTGAAAATTTACTGCTTGCTAGTCGATCAGTTCAATCATTCGATTAAATTATGTTAAATTTACAAACCCTTAAAATTTTGCCTTTTACGGAACAATTGTGCAACACATTTGAATCTACATTTGGATGCCTTCACCCTGAATATATAGATTTGTTAAGAATGGCATCGTCGATTTCATTAGAAAATATAGCAAACGGAGATATGTTATACCACAATGTTGATCACACCATAATGGTAACCTCAGTCGGTTTGGAAATTATACGAGGGAAGCATCTTTTTGAAGGAGGTTTTAGCCCAGAGGATGGCCTAAATTACTTACTTGCTCTCTTATGCCACGATGTTGGTTTCGTAAAAGGTGCCTGCAAAAAGGATGATCCATGTAAGAAACTATTTGATGATGGAGAAGGTAGCATGATTGAGATTCCTGATACGGGAACTTGTGCCTTACTTCAACCGCATCATGTTTCTAGGGGAAAACTTTTTGTTCGTGAACGATTCGATAACTTTGATTTTTTAAATCTCGACCTTGTTACAGATTGCATAGAAAGAACCCGTTTTCCCGTTCCGGACAAAGAGGGCTACCAAGAAACTGAAGATTTACCGGGATTGTCCAGAGCGGCTGATTTAATTGGACAGCTCGGAGATCCGGAGTATCTTCATAAAATTCCAGCCCTCTTTTATGAGTTCGAGGAATTGGGAATTAACGCTACTATGGGCTGTAAATCCCCCGGAGAACTTCGACGCGGGTACGCTCATTTTTTTTGGGGCGTTGTTCATAAATATGTTGAAGAAGGAATAAAACTTTTGCAGGTTACACAGGAAGGAAAAGAATGGATAAGCCGTTTACATTCCCATGTTTTTGAATGTGAACATTTTATTTTGAGCGATACTGATTCATAGACTATCTTCAAAATTTATAGATATCCATTTGCTATTCCATAAGTTGTATTTGATTAGTAGTTATTCTTTAAAATGTGCTGACTCTGTGCTCTTTTGATGACAATGTAATTGCTATAACGAACTGATACCCATGAATAACAAAATACTTTGCGTTGATGACGAGGAATCTATCCTAAAAGGATTTCAATTAAACTTAAGAAAAGACTTTGAGCTACACATGGCATCAAATGGTGCAGAAGGGCTTGAAGTATTTGATCGTGAGAGGGGTTTTGCCCTTGTTTTGTCGGATATGCGAATGCCCGAAATGAACGGTGCTACGATGCTTTCAGAGATAAAAAAGCGAGATCATGAAGTAGTAACCGTTCTATTAACTGGCCACACTGATTTTGAGTCAGCTATGGCTGCGGTTAATGAAGGTAATGTATTTCGGATGCTATCTAAGCCGTGCCCCCCTGATACTTTGATTAAAGTTCTGAACGCTGGTTTAGAGCAGCATGATTTAATAAAAAGTAAAAGAATCTTACTGGATAAAACATTGCGCGGTGCTGTCGATGCTCTTGCACAATCACTCTCCACAGCAAAACCATTATTTTTTGGTAGAGCTCAAAGAGTGAGGCGACTTGCGAACGAATTAGCGGATATGCTTAATGTGCCAAATCGATGGCGCGTGGATGTAGCAAGCGTATTTTCTCAACTAGGTTATATTTCATTACCCGAATCAGTTTGCGAAGATGTTTATCACAAAAAAGATTTATCACCTGAAGTTAAGAAACTCGTTAAGAAACTTCCTGGTGACATACAGAATTTAATTGGAAAGATTCCCGGACTTGAGGAAGTTGATGCTATTTTGCAAAAAATTGATGTTCAATACCGATACGAAAAAGATGATGGCAAGGGAACGAGATTATTAGCGTCGATTTTGCGAGTTTCTTTGGATTTCGATTTTTATGAAGAACTCGGACATGATAGAAGTGTAATCGTTCAGACATTAAAAGCTAGAAAAGATGAATATGATCCATTGGTTACGAACTCACTTTCTAATTTGCTCGTGGTCGCAGAACAAAAATTTCAATTGGAAGAAATTTCAATTAAGAATTTAGAAGTTGGAATGAGATTGGCCCAGGAGCTTCGCTTGGACGATGGTTTTTTGATTGCTTCTTGTGGTGCAGATGTCGACCGCCAGCTTTTAAAAGTAATTCGTAATTATAATTCCTGTTACGCCGAAAGTCCTTTTCCTAAAAAACTTCAGGTTACAGTTCCTGTTGGTTCCTAAATTTTTAAATTAAAAAAGTAATTTGAAAGTAAGATCATATATTTGGTTGCTTTCTTCTGCCAGCTTAGGAGGTGCCCTTTTGGTTGGGATATTGGGATGGTGGATGTTTCACAGCACTAATCAACTTGCAGATGAGCTTAATGAAGAAAGTAAGAATTCCGGTAAGTCTGCTGGAGAATATTCAGATGTTAAAGACTTTTTGGAGGTTGCAAGAAGTATCGTCGTTTCTCTTGAAGTTTATCCTGAAAATTATGAGGGTATATTTGGTGTAACATGGGACCAATTAACCGCAGCTAAAAAAGGTTTAAATGATATTTCTAATAATTATTTAGTTAATTATCCACAGAGTATGTTAGAACCTATTGCAAATGGTTTCAGTGAGTTGTCACTGGCTATTCAAAAAATGGAGAAATTATCTGTACAGGATGGATTAAAGGATGCAGGTCAATTTAAAGCCAACAATCAAGCAAAATCACAGTTTGATAGAGCCAGAGAAAAGCTTGATCAAGGACTTAATATTTTGGAGCAGGAAGCTGAACAGTTTCTTCAAAAATCTAGAAGTGCATTGGAAGAAAAAGGATTTGAACTACGCGAAAAGGAGGAGACAGATTTAATTATTTTAACCATTGCAAGCATACTCTATTTGGCATTGGTCTCCTATTTGGCATTTGTAACTTATAAAAGCTTTGCAAGTCCGATTCGAAAGCTTGAATTAGCCGCCAAAAATTCTATCGATCATAATAAACCATTTACATTAAAGGAAACTGGACCCTATGAAATTAGATCGGTGATTAAGCGATTGCAGGGACTTATATTAGGGTTGGAATCAACAGTGAAAAAGCGAACGGCTTCCCTGCAGGCAAAAACCGTTCAATTACAAGAGGAGATGAACCAAAGAAAAGAACTTGAAACTCAATTGGTTCATGCACAGAAAATGGAGGCTGTTGGCCAACTTGCATCCGGAATTGCTCATGAAATTAATTCCCCTTCACAGTTCGCCAACGATAATATTTTATTTTTAAAAGATGCAGTAGAAGGTTTTATTGCAAAATTAAGAGGTGAGCCAACAGCACCAGACTTAAAGGAACTTCAATTTCTTGCAGAAAATGCTCCTGAAGCTGTGGACCAGGCCAAGGAAGGTATAAGTAGAATTACAACGATTGTTAAATCAATGAAAAATTTTGCATACAAAGATGCAGAATCTGCTAAAAAGCCCAGTGACCTAAATCAGGCAATTCAATCAACAATAGTCGTTGCCACAAATGAATGGAAATATCACGCAGAATTACAATTGGAGTTAGATGAAAATTTACCTTTTGTACCCTGTAATATTGGAGAAATTAATCAGGTTGTATTGAATTTAGTTGTGAACGGAGCTCACGCTATCCGAGACCGTTTTACAGATGGTCAAAAAGGAAACCTAAGTGTGGCTACCAAGCATTACTCTGATGCTGGGTGCGTAGTTATTTCGATCAACGATAATGGTGGTGGTATACCGCCTAAAGTGCAGTCTCGAATTTTTGAACCATTTTTTACAACGAAAGAAGTGGGGGTAGGAACCGGGCAGGGCTTAGCCATTGCGCATAATGTAATCGTGAAATCTCATGCAGGGCAGATTTGGTTCGATACAAAGGAAGGGCAAGGAACAACATTTTTTATTAAACTTCCTATGGAGCAAGCCAAGGCAGAAGGTTAGAGGAGTGGACTATTGGAAGAAGATAAGTATTTTATCGATTAATTTCCTCTTTACCTTTGGGTGTTCTGAATCCGAAGTAATTAGTTCCTCGGATTCGAAAAATTATGTGCCTTTTACTCCTGCTATGGTTCCAGCACTCAATACTAATGAGTTAAAGAAATTAGACGCGTGGAAAAATTATATTTCGGTAAAACCAGGTGAGTTTTGGATGGGTAGTCCAGAAGGTGAGCTTGGCAGGAATAAAGATGAAACTAAACATCTGGTTCGAATCACCAGGCCATTTTGGATAAGCAAATTTGAGATGACCAAAGAGGAATGGAATGCGAATATTCCTCCATTTTTGAGAAGGGGGAGTCATGTTTACGAGTTAAAAAGTAAGGAATTAAAAAAAATTTGTACAGGATCTCAATTCATAGATGGAAATTATACGATTAGAGATTACAAACAAAATTCTCGTAAACGCTATTTTTTTGAAGAGGTTATTCCGGATGTCGGTACGAAGGGAAATTGGGAATTAAAAGTCAAAAATCGTAGAAGTTACCAAATCAAGAATCAGGAATTTTTAAAGCTATTTGATATCATTAATTACTTAAATAAACACAAGATCGTACGACAAGGTTTACTTGGAGAAAAAAACCCAATTACACATGTTTCCTATAGTCAGGTGACTTCATTTTGCTGGAAAAGAACGACAGATGCCCACCAAAAATCCCTCTTGCCAAAGGGTTTAGTTTTCAGATTACCGACCGAGGCAGAATGGGAATATGCATGCCGCTCTGGTACACTAGGTTTTTGTGGTTTGGATAGTGGTGAACGTTTATCGGGGTTAAATGCATGTCTTGATGGTTCGCGCCCTGAAAATAATTTAGGCGGTGAAGTAATGTTGATAAATCGAAAAAAAATTGCCCCGATTAATGTAAGTAATCCAAAATATCCTCCAAATGCATGGGGAATTCACGACATGCATGGAAATGTAATGGAATGGTGTCATGATTTTTATAGTCCATATTCTACTAAACCTTTAAATGTAGATCCTCTTGGTGTATTTAATGGGAGTAGGCGAGTGGTTCGAGGGGGCAGTTTTTATCGCACCGCACACCAATGTCGGTCAGCAAGCAGGGCTAGTTATGAGCCTTCATACCGGGGGTCCGAGATCGGGTTTCGTATGGTTATAGGATATCCTCTACTTTAAGTTATTTAGTAAGTAAATTTTCTAAGAAACTATCTACTATCTGTTTGATATCAGAGCTTGGTAACGCATAAACAGTTACACGATCAACTCGTGCAATATTAAAGCCGATACACTTTCCTTCGATATCAAATAGCGGGCCGCCCATTGCTTCCTTTTCTAAAGGCAAATCATGCTGTAAAATCATGGGGAAATTATCTTTTCGTTTCGATACTGGACCACTCATCTGCAGATTTCTATTAAAAAGATCAAAAGTTACTGAGCGATGACCCAGGGTCACAAGAAAATCCAAAAGCTCCCCTTTTCGAGATAATTTTATTCGCACAACATCCCCGGGGTCTTTACTGCCAACAATTTTAACCAGTGAATCTTGGTTTTTTACGCGTCTTCCATCAGCATGGGTTATGATGTCAGATTCTAGTAATCCTGCTCTGTATGCAGCAGCTTGTGGCACAACCTCTGATACTTTAACACCGCCGACTTTAGTTTTATCTGAGGTAAGAAGAACACCCATAACTCCGCCTTCACGCCCAATTTTTCTTAATTTTGCACTGTGTACTCCGACCCGAATTTCTTTTAAAGAAGGGTGTGCTGCTATAACCCACGACCCCTCGGTTGTATTGTTTTCTGTATTCCAATTAACTTTTGGAAATAAATTTTCATCCGAAATAAGTTTGTAAATAGCTAGGTCAAATTCCTCATAACGCTTTTTGATTTTAAGGCCATATCTTTGTCCATCAAAAGTCTTTGCTTCTCTTGCACCGACGCAGGAACTAGCTTTTGTTAGTATATATCCACTTGAGTGAAAGATGCCACCCATTCCTATGAGTTTGTTGTTTCTCAGTAAGCGAACAGTACATTCTAAAGCTATGTCTTTAGTAGACCCAAAAGCATTCTGCAGGGAGCTTCCGTTTAGCCGATCTTCGGAAGGTAAAAGTTCAGTTTTATTTAAATCATCAGCAAAAGTGGATGATGAAAAACTTAGCAATAAGCAGACTGTATAAAGTAATTTCACGGGTGTTCCTTTTCAACTTGTGCTCTTAAGCCAAGGTTTACCTGGATTGAAATTTGTTTATCATTGCGATGGTATTCGAGAATGACTGGGTCTTCAGAATTTTTTGATGAAATTAATATGGTTAATTCCTCCCTGGAATCTAGCTTTTCTCCATCTATAGAAATTAAAAAATCACCCTTCATTATGCCGGCTTTTTCGGCCGCACTTCCTTCTACGACACTTAATACCTTTAGACCGAAGTTTGTAGATTCGCAGGCCACGCCTAAAAAACCTCCTTTTTCCAGTTTATCAAATGTTAGGATCTCTCCATTACGATAAAAATTCCAATTTGTATGGAAGCATTCAATTGGAACATGGAAGTTTTGATCTGGTTGGTGGGAAATTCGACTATGTATTGCAATAACCTTCCCATGAAAATCAAAAAGAGGACCACCAGAGTCTCCACCTAATAACCGACTGTCAGATTGTAAGGTTTCTTCAGATTTAGCAATTACTCGGCCGAGTCGAACAACAATTCCGCGATCTTTTTCAAATCCACCAGGGTGCCCAATAGCAAAGCACCAATCACCTATTTCAGAATCTCCCTTACTTGCAATCTGTGCAAACGGCCATTTTCCTTTTTTTGTAATTTTTAGCATGCCAGCATCAGAAATCTCTGATCCTCCCAAACTTATCGCAGGAAGTTTTTGTCCATTGGGTAAGCGGACATGCATTTTTTTTCCGGTCTCTCCTATCACATGTGCTGCAGTTAATACCAACCCATCTTCAGATATTATAACTCCACTGCCCGCTCCATCGATTGCCTCGATCGCTACGAGGGCTTTTTGTGATTCGGGTAGAAGCTTTTGTAAGCGGCTTTCGATTTGAATAAGCTCACTGATGTTTTGTGGAGTAGTAATGGGCCAAACATCTTCCACAACTATATTAGCATGTGAAATTTGATAATTTGCTAAAAATAGCATGAGATATGACAACCTTAATAACATAAGAATTAATTAAAGGCGTTATTCAACATACAGCAAACTTGCTGTGCAAAAGAAATGAAATTTAAAAAGCATCGATTACTGAACGAACGAACCTTTTGCATAATGAACGATGTTTGGACTGCCGATAAAAGAAAAATTTTCCTTTAAATAATTTATCTTCATAAGGTATCTCTATATAATTAGGAGAAAGTTTTTCAGATGTGTTTGTGGATACAACTAAAAGGTCAGGCAATAAGTTTTGTGAACTGCTTTGCGAGATAGAGGAGAGAGTAAATATTAGTTTTTCTGAAATTGGATAAAGTATTTTTATGTTCGCGCCCTCTCTTTGTTTAAAAGTTTCAGTCGTTCGCTCAAATAAAGTTTTGAAGGGTGGTTCGCAGAAAATTTTTACTGCAGGATTTTCTCTCCAAGTATCTCCATCTACTCCGATAAAATGATTATTAGCAAAATGATATTGTCCTTTAGTTGGAGCCGCAAGAAAGCGAGCAAATTGTAGGCTTTTAGTCGGTTGTTCAGATGTTTTCAAAATGTGGCATTCTACAGGAATTGATTCTTGAGAGAATTCCTTTAAGCGATAAATTTTTAAATCATTTTCAAGAGCCCTTTGATAATTAATAAAAATTCCTCCTAAATTATCAGAACTCAATAGTGCAGAAATAAGTAAAGAATCTGAATTAAATATTCGATTCGAATAGTTAAATATTTTGTATCCATTCTTTTTGAATATTCTATCAAGCTGGCTTCCTGATTTTGTGGTTTCTTTACAATGCCCAAAAGTAATATTTTGATCGAAAATATCTGTTAAATTATCGATATCTAAATTGGCACTTTTTTTTGTGGCAAATACAAGCGAAGCATTGGCAACCATTATGGACTCTTCAAGTATGTCTGCAGGAACTTTTTTTCTTTTAGAATTAGACTCTTCAGAAATTAATATATCATATTTTTCCCTTTGTAATTGTTTTAAGGAATGAAAATTATGGTCTGTATAAAAATTTATCACCGTTTGAATTTGTAACTCATTCTTGAATTGTTCCGCAGCTTCTTTAAGTGGTAAGTGGAACGATTCATCGCAGTAAACTTTCAGGGAATTATTTGTTAATGTTTCTTTTTCCATTTGATTCCAGACCACCATCATTGATGCAAGAACGAACATGGATAATAGGGAAAGCGTTACCCCTGTGTATTTTGGGGCACGAAATGTCCTTATTTGATCTGGATTAAAAGGTTTCATGAGGAAATTAGGATAATAGTATGGAAAAAAGTTTTTTCACCAACTTAGTTTTATTAAAAACAATTCTTGGTGTGGACTAAAGGTGTAAATTTCTTTGAGCTTAAAACTTCTAAACATTTCGCTGACTGCTCTTACCCTTTTTTTTATCCAGTAGAATTTTTTTACTTCCCAATATCATTTCTTCGTTGATAATAGACATATTCCTTATATCCATAATTTTTCCTTCTAAATTAAATTCCCTGCAGAGAATAAGTTTTATGCCTACCCATTTTATCTTGTAAGGGATGTTTATGTGGTTGTTAACTGCACTAAAGATAATTCTTTAGATTTCATTACAAATGCCTTGTATCATTATCTTGCTCTGAAAAAAACCAATGGGAACTGAAACTCGTATATTAATTGTTGATGACGAAATAGATTTAACAGATTTACTTTGTTATCAATTAGAGCGACAGGGATTTAAAACGGAGAGCGTAAATGATCCCTTTTCTGCACTTACAAAGATTAGAGAGTTTAATCCTAACCTTGTTCTTCTTGATGTAATGATGCCAGATTTAGACGGTTATCAAATACTCCGTATGATCAGGACGGACAAAGTTCTTACGCTTATTCCTGTAATTATGCTTACCGCCAAGGCAGGTGTTGAAAGCAGAATTAAGGGACTAGAGTATGGTGCTGACGATTATCTTGGAAAGCCCTTTGACATAAAAGAACTAGTTTTAAGGATTGGATTAATTTTAAAAAGAAATTCTGAAAAATCGATTTCACAAGCTAACCGTATCGTACTCGGTAACATAGTTCTTGATGAAGAAGATTATAAAATAAGTATAGATGGAGATGAAAAATTTTTTACAGTTACCGAGTTTAAACTTTTACAATATTTTTTAAAGCGAAAGGGTAGGGTCCAAACAAGAGATAATCTTTTGATTGGAGTATGGAATTTTGATACTGAAATAGAGACACGCACTGTTGATGTTCATATTAGGCGTGTGAGGCAAAAAATTAAGAGTGCAAATCTTGAAATCGAGACCATTCGTGGAATAGGATATCGCTTGGTAGATAAAAAATAATCCACCCTTCCTTCAGTCACCGAATCTTTGATTTAGCAAGATTTATTTCTTCTAAATCAGTCCCTGAAAGTATTTCTGTAATTAATTTGTTTTATGACCCGAAAGATTAACGAGTGAAGGCGTAGAATTGTAACGTAATTGTAACAAAGAATACTCAATTCTGTAATAAGCTTACGGTAGGATGGATCATTATTAAATTGAATCTAATAATTACTAAAATATGAAAAATTTGATATCTGTTGCGTTATTAATCATGAGCGTAAGTATTGCCCTCGGGCAAGATAATGAATCCACCTATGACAAACTTTGGAGTAAAGTATTATTATACAATAATTTAGAAAACAATTTTCTTCAAAAGTTTTTATTCACTGGAAGATTACAGGGGGATTATCATAATTTTGATAATCAAAGTATTGGATCAGAGGAAGACTTTAATTGGAGGAGATTTCGCATGGGTTTTAAGGCTAATTTCTTTGAAAATTTTACTTTCCACACAGAAGCTGATTTGAATTTGGAGCAACCTGAGCCACTTTATAAAAACTTAACTGATACCTATATTTCATGGAGCTCTGAAGGAGGTATTAAAGTAAAGGTTGGAAAGCAATCTGCTCCCTTTACTCTACACGGAGCTACTTCTTCGAAAAAGCTTTATACTTTAGAGCGAGGAAAAATTTCTAGTAATATATGGTTTTCAAGAGAATATTATTCAGGGATTTCATTATCTGGAAGGAAAGATAATTGGGAATATTTGGCCGGTGTTTATTCAAGTGATCATGGAGCTGAATTTGATGAAGCGTTCGACTATGGAAAATTCGGGCTTATTTCCGTGGGTTATAATATCAAGGAATCCTTAGAATTTGATAATGCACTAATTCGAATCGATATTATGGCTCAAGAGGAAGATAGTAACAATGCTACCCCGGATCATAAAAGTGTAATTTCTTTAGTAGCAAAGTTTGAAGAGGGGAAAGCTCACTTTTGGGGAGATTTAAGTTTCTCTGATGGATTTAGCGGTCAAAGTGATTTATGGGGCTTTCAAATGATGCCATTTTATGACCTGACGGATAAAACTCAGGCTGTTTTTAGTTACACTCACTTGAAGGGTTCAGTTGGAAACCCTATTAAGCTTACTAAGTATGAAAAAAGCTTAGCAGGAAGAGGAAATGAAGTGGATGAATATTTTCTTGGCCTCAACCATTTCTTTTATGGTCACAAACTTAAATGGCAAAATGGAATACAATATACAAAAATGGACTCTGAAACCGGAGCGCAAGTTTATGATGGACTGGGTTTTACTTCAGGTTTGCGAATAAGTTGGTAACTTTTTCTCGTTTTTTATAATGATTCTGTAAGAATCAGCGAGCGATGATTTCACCGCTTTTTTATGGAAAATATTGACCCTTGGAACTTTATTGTTGGTCTCCTGTATATTTTAGGAGCCCTTGGTATATTTTTGTTCGGAATGAGGGTTATGAGCGAGGGTATTCAGAGGGTGGCAGGCGAAGGTTTGCGAAAGATCATGGCTACCATGACGCAGAATCGTTTTTTTGGATTGATGACCGGTTTGCTCGTTACCTGCCTGGTTCAGTCATCTTCTGCAACAACCGTAATGGTAGTTAGTTTTGTAAATGCACAATTGCTTACCTTAATGGAATCAATTGGAGTGATTATGGGTGCGAACCTTGGAACCACGTTGACTGGGTGGATTATCGCAACTATTGGAAAGTTTAGCTTATCTAAAATTGCATTACCAATTATTGGGATTGGTTTGCCCTTTGTTTTTGCCAGTAAGCCACGATTTAAAAACTTTGGAGAAGTTTTGGTTGGATTCGGACTTCTATTCTTTGGTCTAAGTGAGCTTAAAAATGCAGTTCCAGATGTAAAGTCTCTACTAAAAAGCAAAGAAGTTGGTGATCAATTATTAGTGCAGGATATTCAGGCATTGGTTGAGAATTTGAATAGTTATGGTTTTGGTTCAGTTTTGATTTTCTTATTTATTGGAGTTATTCTTACCTTGCTTGTACAATCATCATCCGCAGCCATGGGAATAACCATTATTGTTGCGATAAACGGATGGATAAATTTCGAAATTGCCGCAGCCATTGTGCTTGGTGAAAACATTGGGACCACAGTAACTGCGTGGCTGGCTGCCCTTGGGGCAAATATTAATGCTAAGCGTGCTGCACGGGCACATTTTATTTTTAATATTGCTGGAGTTTGTTGGATGCTTGTTCTGTTTTATCCCTTTATGGGTTTTGTGGATCAGGTTATGCCAGGCTCAATTAAGCAGGAAAATGTTACACAGATAGAAATAAATCATTACTTGGAAAATCAAGTATTAGATGAAGATGAAATTCCCGAAGATGATCCTCAAAAAATTAAAAAGGCAATAGTTGATATTAATATCCCACTACACCTATCCCTTTTTCACACGCTTTTTAATTTGTGTAATATTTGCCTTTTAATCGGATTTACTCCACACCTTGGTCGGCTGGTTGAGCGAGTGGTTAAACCTAAAAAGAGTAGGGAGGGGGAACCAACTCCTGGAAGCTTAGCCGCACTGCATTATGAAGGGTCAGGAATCCTCCCTAAGACGGGCGAACTTAATTTGGCTCTAGTAGAAAGCGAGATTGATCGTCTGGCTGCGGTGACTAGGTACATGTTTGAGGGTTTTGTTGATGTTTTTGAACACCCCGACGAGGATAAAGGGGAATTAATCAACGAGCTGATTGAATTGGAGGAAAAATGTGATGAACTTGCATTTGACATAACCCAAACCCTAATCCATTGCACAACTGAAAGCCTAGCTGGCGAGCGCGCTCTTCGCGTTACTTCGCTTCTTAGGGTAACTGCTGAACTTGAGGACATTGGAGATTGTTGCCACCGTTTGGTACTACTTGCAGATCGAAAGTATCGAAAACAAAGAATTTTACCTGAGGAAACCAAGCGTGAAATCAAAGTTTTTTCAGAACAAATTATAGATTTTATTGAACTCTATCAAACCCACCTCAAGGACAAAAGCGTTGCACCTGAGATCGAAATAGCCGAGGGAATTGAAGAAAGAATTGATGCATCCCGTAAAATGTTAAGAAAGGGTGCGGTTAAACGGATGAAAGAATCTGTTAATGTTAAAGCAGAGATGATTTACATAGATATTTTGAATGAGATGGAAAGAATTGGAAATGATTCATTAAATATCGTTCATGCACTTAATCATGTGATTTGAAGATAATATTCTTCTAATCACCATCAAAAATTTAGATAATTATACCATCCGGCTTGCTTTCTTTTTTCCTTTTGTTGAGATAATTAGGAAATGAGTCTGTTGCGGGTTAATCAACTAAAGAAATCTTTTCCATCCGTAGATGGTGAAAGTACACAAATTGTGGATGTTGATGAGTTCTATTTAAAAGAAGCTGAGTTTTGTGGAATGCATGGCGAGAGTGGTTCGGGAAAAACTACTTTTTTACATTTGCTTGCTGGCATTTTATCTCCTGATAGCGGAGAGATTGAATGGTTGAGGCAAAATGTCGGATTATTATCACCTTCTGAGCGGGATGGATTGCGAGCTAGTGCAATTGGTTATGTGTTTCAGACTTTTAATTTGCTGCAGGGTTTTACCACCTTGGAAAATTTAAAAATAGCTATGTCTTTTGCCGGATCTTCCAAAAATCAATATGCAATTGATCTTCTTGCCCGGGTTGGGCTTTCTAAACGTTTACATTACTATCCTCACCAACTTTCCATCGGGCAACAGCAGAGAGTTGCACTCGCTCGGGCACTGGTAAATCAACCTAAACTCGTTTTAGCGGATGAGCCAACCGGTAATTTAGATCCTTTAAACGCATGTAAAGCTATCGAACTGCTACATGAACTATGCCAGGAAGCAAATTCCGCTCTCCTGGTTGTGAGCCATGACGATGCTATCATTCAAAGTTTTGATAGGCAGGTTGATTGGGGAGTAATTAACCGTTCAAGAGTAATTAATCCACAAGCAATTTAATTTCGAAGTGAAAATAAATTTTCAAACACTTTGTCTATTATGCATACGGGGCGTTAAACAGTTTGCATTTTCTTCTTTTGTTGCCTCTCTGGCCATTGCTATGGCTGGTGGACTATTTTTGGGAACTTGGAAAATAAAAGAAGGTACACAAGATGCCTTTAATCTTTCCTCTGGTGGATTTGATGCAGTTTTAGGTGCCCGAGGTTCAAAATTGCAGCTTATTTTAAATGCGATTTATCATCTGGAGGCATCTCCTGGAAATCTTAAATGGGAACAATATGAAATCATAAAAAATACTCCAGGAGTAAAGGCCGCTTACCCACTTGCCGTTGGAGATAATTTTATGGGATACCGATTGGTAGGTACACTAACTTCTTTGTTTGAAGATCATGAATGGAAAGAGGGAGTTAAATATCAAGTTCAAGGAGGAGGACGTGTTTTTTCCGATAATGCAAAAGAAGCACTGGTCGGAAATTTTGTTGCCAACAAATTGAACCTGAAAGTGGGGGACACCTTCCAACCTTACCATGGTCTCACCTTTAGGGAGGACAGTAAACATGATGAAACCTATGTTATTGTAGGAATTTTAGATGCTACAGGTACCCCTGCTGATAAAGTAATTTGGGTTCCAATAAAAGGAATTCAATTAATGGAGGGGCATGCAAAAGAATATGCCTCCTCGGTTAGTGCGGTTCTAGTCAAATTAAGAGGTGCTGCTGGATTTGCCTTAGAAATGAAATATAATAAACAGGGTAACCAAGCCACTTTAGCATGGCCCATTGCGGCAACCCTTGCCCAGTTTTTCGACCGTTTAATTTGGTTTGAAAAAGTACTTGAATGGATTGCTTACCTTGTTGGATTAGTTGCTGGCTTAATCATTTTAGCGGTCTTACGAAATTCTATGAACGAAAGAAAGCGAGAATTTGCTATTTTGCGCTGCCTCGGTGCCAGTAGAAGTTTTATAATAAGAGTCGTTCTTGGCCAATCTTTGATCATTTCCTTGTTTGGTGTGATCGGTTCATTATTAATTTATTTTATAATGAGTGGAGTTGCATCCTATTTTATAAGAGAGCAAACAGGAGTTCTTTTAGATCCACTATCCATAGACTTTACTTTTATCTATGTATTTTTGGTAATTTTATTTTTAGGGTTAATCAGTGCACTACCTTCCGCATTTCAAGCTTATCGAGTCGATATAAGCAAAAGCCTAAGGCCCTTAGCTTAATATAATTTTAATAAAATTTAAATTAGACTGCTAAGGACTTGCGACTTAACCTTTCTAAGGTAATCCTAGTTTTGTTATGCAGATTAAACCATATTTACTTTTATTTTTTCTGTTTCTATTTTCCTGTGCCCAAGAAAATAAAGAAGAAGTTTTAAAAAAATCACCACCGATTGGTGAACCAATTAAAGGTGAACCAATTGTATCGGATAGCTTGGATTCAAATCAAACGGAACCAACTCTCAATAAAGATTTACTTTCTATTGAACCTGATAAACGAACTGATCTAGGAGAGACAATTGAGGAGGGGCTGGTTATAAATGGTGTCCGAAAACCTCAGGATGAAAATTCCACTCAACCTACAATCATAAACAAATTACCTCCCTTGGAGGAGAATAGCGGGTATGAAAGATTGGATTTTCGTGATTTAGTAAATTTTACTTATGAAGTTACTTGGGAAGGGGATGGGCAAGAGTTTGATTTTTCTGCTTATTCAAAACGTGTCCCAAAACGACTAAGGGAAAAGTCGGGATTATCAATTGCAGTGGAGGGTTTCATGATTCCTACTATTGTTGATGAAAACAATAAAGTAAAAGAGTTCCTGCTCCTCCCCGATCAAATGAGTTGTTGTTTTGGGCAAAGCCCAGAAGCGAATGGATGGGTCGTAGTAAGTGCCAAAGAAGGCGTCGAAGTACTTATGGATCAAATAATACGAGCCACCGGAACACTAACTGTGGAGGAGCGTTGGGACGAAGAATTTTTTGTGGGTCTATACCACTTGGACTGTAATGAAATTACCGGCCCGTCCTTGTGAGAAGTAAAACTATTTCTCTTTGGCTGCTTTTTTAGGTTTCTTTGCCGCCCCGACAGACACTTTTTTCATAACATCAGGATCATCGACAGAACCATTGTCTGTTCTTGAACCTAATTTGATCTTATCAACAAACTCCATTCCTTCAACTACTTGTCCCCAGACTGTATACTGGCCATCCAAGAAGGATGAATCATCAAAACAAATAAAGAACTGACTATTGGCACTGTCTGGACTCGATGACCTAGCCATGGAGCATGTACCCTTGGTGTGTTTACGATCGTTGAACTCTTCTTCTAAATCAGGTAGATCTGATCCGCCTGTTCCAACTCTTCTTTTGCTGAAATCCTTTGAGTTTCCATATTCAACATCTCCCGTTTGAGCCATAAAACCCTCGATCACCCGATGAAAAACAACCCCGTCATACTTTCCTTCACTGGCTAACTTTTTGATTCTTTCAACATGCTTTGGAGCATCGTCCTTAAATAATTCAATCACAACTTTTC
>ERZ807291.2525-NODE-2525-length-27415-cov-7.741009_pt1 | contig 27415 bp, 46 predicted proteins | sample MGYA00521257_ERZ807291 | MGnify/ENA primary metagenome ERZ807291 (study PRJEB31413, sample SAMN03169783) | marine metagenome | biome: Marine; feature: Water; material: Subsurface seawater | place: North Sea | collected 2011-04-28 | depth 1 m m ...
TCTCAAAAGATCATTAATCTTCATTGCGGTATCATTAAGCTCAATAGGGATTTTTTTCTTCCCACCCATCGAACCATATTCCGCCGCACTTCTAATCCGCTTTACATGAGCCTCGCTTTTAGGTTTTCCCGGTTCAGACATTGCAACAGATTTCATCAGAGCCCCAACTTCAGCTTCTGTTGGTCTCCGTTTGTTTTGAATTATAAAGTCATGCAAGTAGTTGTTCATTTTTTCACTTGTTCTTTTTCTATTTTATTTGAAGTCATTTTAGATAAGGTCATTATCTCTTCAAGTTTTTGTTGCAGATTAAACCTGAGACGCTTTCGACTGTCTTTAATCATTATGCTCAACAATCTTTGCTGTAGATTTAAGGTTTTCGTAATCTCATCTCGGTCAATCATATTGCGTATCCCTGACTTCTAAGCTTACGCTTAAAATCTAAAACATCTTGTTTGGCTTCAAAGTATTTCTCTCTAGCTCCCTGTTCGGCGCACCTAGAAACCCAGTTATCAAGACAGGTCTCTTGACGCTTTACCAAAACATCCAAGGTTCGTTTAATTTCAATTGAAGTTCGTTTCATTTCTTCTCCTGTTTATAATCTTTTGATTAAGTATTGGATGTGATCAGAATAAAAACGAAGACCGTCCTTATCAAGACCATCCCTAAGAGCTTTCAAATGATCCCTGATAAACCTTTTGTGACTTAATTTTTCCTCATTAAGTGTTTTTTGAGAATTAGTTATTTGCGTTTCGGCCCTATCAATTTGAGCATCTATGCTTTCAAGGGATGTATTTACATTCACTTTCTCAATCCTTTCCAAAGTTTTTTTGATATTCATAGGTTTTTGAGAATACAATTTTTTCTCTCTTTGAAATTTGATAAAGCTGTTGCTTACTTATTCCCAAAGAACTGGCGGCTTCCGCCATGGTTTTACCTGCCTTGGCTTCTGTGGCCACAAGGTTAATTCTTTCGCGCAACTGGCGATCTAATAGTTTCTTCCACTTCATCGGTCTTCTTCCCTTTCAATAATTAATGCGACAATCCTGTCCTCATCATATTTTAAAATCTCTTTGGAGAGCCGCTTAGAGACCTTGTTGAATGTTTTGGGGTGAGTTATCCAGCCAAGTTCAACTTCATGCTCTTGAGGCTCCCCAGAGAAGCCAGATGGCGGGTAATAGCGATAAGAAATATTAACTTTGATTTCGCAACCGCGACAGTCAAAAGTTAGGTCAATGTCATCAGGGAAATTAAGATCCATTCTTTTTTCCTCGCTGTGGTCTGGCCTTTGGGCGAAGTGAGCAGCCCATCTCAAGGATGCATCGGCCATCGGTATAAAATATGTGCGAACCAATCTTGCCTACCAAGGTCAATCCGTGACGCCAAATCGGTTTCACGTCTGTTGTATGGTAATGCGTAGCGTTGAGCATGGCTGGCCCATTGATGGCCTCGGCTGCTATGGACTGCGCGGTTACCCAAGAAGCCCCTGTAGGGCGCTCTGGCTTGCCGTCACACATAAAGCTGAACTGGCAGTCCCAAGCTTTGCTGCCACGGTCTTCAGCGATCACAGCGCAAATTGTATCAGGGTATGATACATGGTGGGTTCGGGCTATGACCACATCGGCCACGGCGCGCTGGGCATCGGTTGGCTCTGAACGAGCCTCATAGTAGATAGCCATTGCAAGGCATGTTGCAGCAATCATATTTAAGACCTCCTAAAATATTTTTGTTGTGGGGAGCCGAAGCTCCCCGCGTTGATTATGATTTATTAATTATTTCATCGACATCAGTAAGATAACGATAAACGATTGTTTGCATCTGATCCAAGGTTAGCTGTTGCGCTAGTTCAAATGGCGTTTTGCCTTCACCTTGCGTTGTTTGCTTATGCACAGGTTCGGCTGATACTGAATGCAAGTTTGCGGCTTCAACATGAGATTGAGATAAAACTCTGCATTTGTTGAGCCAATTGAGAAGGGCTTCCTTGCTTACAGGAACTTCAACTAAGGCGTAGTCATGTCCAAACCGTGACCTTGCATCTAATTGCGTTCCAGCCCAAGCGCCACGATTGTCAGTATAAAGTTTCATTTTTATGACCTCCTATATGATTTTGATTGGGTCAAGCAGAGTGCCATCATGCAAGACGCGGCGAACTGCTGCGGAAGTATTTCCCATATGGCGCACCCAAGTGTTCGCCATGTTTTCAGCCTGAGTGACTTCATTTGCGTCAAGCTCAACGAAACGATCGGGGAATTCAAAATTGCTAGTTGTCTCAACATGGACAACAAAAGCTGGCTTGCGTTCAACCATGCGAGCCTTGGCAGCTTCGGTTGAGAGAAGGAAAGAAAGAGAATGTGGCATAGAGACCTCCGTAAGTGATGACAGCTATTAAGCTGCCATCTTTGGGTTGAAAGAAAAGGCAACGAAGCCCATTGGAGCGATAACAGCAACTGTGCCGTCTTCGCCAACAATAACGTCACCAACTGAAAGTGAAGACATACGACCCAAGCGAGTGATATTTTGCTCTGGACCAATGTTTCCGATTTCAAAGCACTGGTTGTAATCTTCTGCTTCAATGTGAGCGACAAGATCGAACAAACCAGCTTCCATAGCTTCATAGGCAAAGCCACCGATTTTGTGACCGCCAAAGTCAAATGCCATGTCTTTTTTTGCGCTGTATTTAGCGTTTGGCTGATGGGAATTGATTGCTTCGATGTCAGCGGCTTCGTAGCGGATTTGGTAAATTGAGAATTTCATCGTAGTGACCTCCAAAAGATGTTTCATAACCTCTTCTCTCTTGAGCGAACGCCAAAGTAAAGCTTTAATTTACCATAATAGCAAAAAAAGTGGAGCTGAGAATTAACCCAGCCCCAATCCCCTTATTTTACAGTTCAGCGAACATTCTTGAGGACATTGCCTCCGCAACTTTTTTCTCACGGTAGCGTGTGGTGACCTCTGGAACCTTGGCGGCATTGGTATGAGTAGACCAATGAGTAAGAGCATTGTAGACAGCCCATTTGTTTCCGCCCATTCCGCGCTGGTATTCATCGTAGTGACCAAGCAAATTGTTAAGTTGACGCTTGTTGAAAAGCTCGTCACTGCTTTTCTGACTCATATTTACCACGCGAGCTTTAAAGAATTTTTCCACATTTTCGCGCTGAACTTTGGATTTTGTGTACCCCGCCCAGATTTCATTTTGATTATGAAAAATTTCCAAACTGTTTTTGATAGTCTTAGCTGCGTTCTCAATATTAAGATTTGAGGTGTGACGCGCCCATACCTTAGAGATTAGGGCATTGCTGACCATCCCGTTAAGACACTCAAGGCGAAAACCGTCCGCTTGGTTCTGATAAGCCCATGCACCATCGTAGCTATTAAAAGCTGTAGCGCGGAATGATACATAATCACCACGAATTGGCTCTTGAACCAAGTCATTAAACAACACCTCAACTTTGAGTTTTCGACCACCATCAACGCAATGGACTTTGAAATCAAAATCATGGCTGATGTTCGCTTCTTTGATGGCTTCGTACTGACCGTTAACAATTTCATCGTGACTAATTTTGCGATAGTTTTCAGAATGAACCCCCATAAGGGTATTTGTGTCTGTGCGGACCAAGGCTTTTTTGCCTTCAATGCGACCCAGACCTTCTACAAGTACGGGACGTTCTTCTACTTCAAAGTTCCAATCGTTGGTTTGTGAAAAGTCTAGCATGATAACCTCCTATTTGCTGCTTTCTAGCTAGACATGGCTTTTGTAATTTAGGAAGACAATCAGTTTTTTCCATTAACGCAAATTCAATGAACGGTTGTACCCTCTTCCATTCCGTATTCTGCTTCAGACCAAAGAAAATCCATTATATTATAGACTGTGTACTTTTCTTCATTTCCCACCCAGCAAACAACAATAGCTTCTCCGCAGCCGTTCCTAGATGAGAAGTATGTCTGAGTGTTTATCGTTAAGGTGTGATCTGGATACATATCTGCAAGATATGGAATCATCATACCAACAAGTGAAAGGTCACACTTTTCACCCATTGCTACATAAACGGTCTTAATGTCTTCGCGCATTGAGATCCTCCGTAGACTTGCACATTATACACAAATGCTAAACAATGATAAAGATTTTAAGAAAATCTTATGGGGCTGCAAATGGCACTGAAGACTTGCGAATTTGAAATCATGGGTAAGCCCAAAGCAAAAGGGAGGCCGAGGTTTTCAAAATTTGGTCACGCCTATACGCCAGCGGATACCAAAGATTATGAAGTAAAAGTTAAACAAACAGCTTGGATTGCTATGCAGACTGCCAAGCTACAAAAAACAGATCGCAGGGTAAGCGTAATAGTTACGTTTTTATTTGAGATACCCAAAACATATTCAAAGGCAAAGCGTATTGAATGTGAAACCGGGAGCAGGATACCGGGAAAGCCAGACATTGATAATCTTTGCAAGTCTATTTTAGATGGATGCAATGATATTGTTTATTCTGACGATGCAGCCGTTTGGCATTTGTCAGCATTTAAAAGATATTGCGATGTAGGACAGAAGCCTCATACCCATGTAAAAATTCAATGGGACGAACCCTCTGAGTAAGAGTAATCAGCGCCATAAAGTTCACGCCATTTTTTCGGCTCCTTGTGAATGGCTACCTTCGTATTATCCCAGAGACCTTGGTGATGGCCCTCGCAAAGCGGTATCGCAGTTCTGTCAGCTCGCTTTGCACGGCTATAACGATCATGGATCGGATGGTGAGCCGTTGTTGGGCTTTGCTGCACCTCTCCGAATTTTCGACAAATACAACACCTCTTCCGCCGCACTTCCTGCAGATAGTTTCCATCTTTCTTTTCCTTTGGTTTTTTTGGGTTTGACCACATTTTAACGAGTTTCTAACTTTTCGAAATAAAACATATTGTATCTAAATTTTAAAACGAGTTTTAGGTTTTTAAAAATAAAATGTTTCATACTTATTTTTTTTGACGAGTTTCACGTTTCTTAAAATAAAATGGTTCATACTTATTTTTTTAGCAGAGTTTTTCATTTTCCATCCCAAAAATTTTTACACCTACATTTTTATCAGAGTTTTTCATTTTTTGCTTCAAAACATTTTACACTTGCATTTTAAAACGAGTTTTGCCTTTTTTGGGAAAAAATGTTTTACACTTATTTTTTTTAAAGAGTTTTGCATTTTTTATCCTAAAACATTTTGCACTTATTTTTTTAGCAGAGTTTTACGTTTTTTGAAATAATCTTATTTACACTTATTTTTTTTGACGAGTTTTACGTTATCGCAGTATATTTTTAAAAAAATGGCTACAGAATGGCTGCAATTATACTTTTTGATTAAATAATTCGTTGTTAAATAACACAAAAATACCAACAATGTGGAAGAAAAACAAAACTCTACGCTTTTGTAATATATAGTTCATAATGTACTGTGATATTCATACTGCTCACAGATTAAATTAATCATCTATAAATTAAGTCCACCATAAAGGCTGTAATGCATAATCCATATTATTGGGGTTACGACATCCATCAAAGCAGTATTGAGTCTTCCTAATCCTATTCCTAATCCCAATAACCGCGTTTTTGGTCATTCCGTATTTTTCACCAGCGGCCTTGCAAGACCATCCTTCATTGTCCGTAAGATGAAGCACCATCAAAGTATCTTCATCTTTTTTTCGTTCGTAATCTTCACGGTTCATAAAAAATGATCTCCAAAAAGTTTGAAGTGGGATGTCGGGATATGCCTACAAACTTCTACTTCGTCTGGGGCATTAAGGCGCTTCATGTTTTTTAGGCTCACGCGGAAATCAGGCTTATCTTGAATTATGTTGTTAACATCAATCCAACCTGTGTCTTCTGATTTTGACCAGTGAACAACGAATAAAGATTTTATTCCGGTGAGTTCTGTCTGATTTTTACCAGCAATCAGTTTGGTTAGACTAATCATTATGTCTTTAAGGTCATAATATTTGTAATTTATAATCCTGAGTTCAACAAAAGCTAATGGTTTTTGATTTCGGTGTGCGATGCAATCATATGAAGAAAATTTATGCTGGTGCTCAACCTTGCAATTCCATTTTTTGGCGAGAAGACTTGCAACATATTTCTCTTTTTCAACATGGCTTTCATTCAAGTATTGTGGGGTCATATCCTAAAGTCTCCGATAGCTTTGACATAGATTGTTCAAAGTATTCTGAAAATTCACGCTGATCCATTTTGCTGTAAGCGATGCTATCTGGAACATAGTATATCCCTCCAGAGGATTGATTAACGACTGTTCTGTAATGACCACAAAGCATCTTTAGATCATCGTGCAAGTGTGATGACGAAGGCCAAAGATTGGTGGCTTTGACGGTCTTTCCTAAGATAGCCCAATAAAGCTTATGGTGCGGGTCAGAACGATCAGCCACAGGCTTCACATCATAAATCTGCCCGTCTGGATGTCCTTCAATTTGTTCAGCGTCATATATTGTGGTGGGCAAAAACTGCCCATCACGCTTTTGAACTTGTATCGGCGGTTTAGAACGGGATTTCATCATCTAAATCCGCAGGTGGAAGCTGTTTATTTGTTGAATTATTTGTAGAGCTTTGATCTGAATAGTTAGAGTTTTCGCCCCTTGGTTTACCACCTTGCAAGTCCAAAGCATTTATATTGCAAGTAAGGTAAGTTTTCCCGTTGTATTCCCGAGTGCCAAACTCACCAGCTGCACAGATTGCAGTACCTTTGGTAAGGTATGGGGCAACGGCTTCGCCACCCTTTCCCCAATAAGAGCAATCAAAAAATATTGTTTCCTTGGTGCGGCGATCATTGACCGCTAAACTAAACCCAGTAACTGACCCGCCATTCTGTGTTTGCCTGACTTCTGCATCTTTAGTGATGTTTCCAGCGATTGTAATATTTTTCATTATGTCATTCCTAATTCTGACTTACGGTTTTCTAGAGCCATTTCTATTTTAGCAGCAAACTGCTGATCGTCTTCGCGGATTTCTTCAATAAGATTTAATCCAGAGCTCAATTGTTTTGAAAGGTCTTCCATGTTTGTTTTCTCTAGAAATTTCATAAAACGAACACCCCGATGAATAGGCGTAACCATTTGTGGAGGTGTTGAGGGGATGTTTGCTTCTTTCATCTCAGGAGCGGCCTTCTGAGGGGCATTTGGCTTGTCGCGCCCTGTTGCTGCGTTTCCATCATCATCCTCAACAGCAATGCCTGATACGGCGGCTAGGCCATACCTACGAGCATAAGTTATGGCCCCACCCTTAGACTGCATATCACCGCTCTTGTATGCTAGATAAACGCGACCTGAGAAACTTGGTCCACTAACATGGGTGAATACCGTCTCAACATATTCCCCAAATTCATCTTGGTTAGGAAGCTGCATGATTGCGAAGCCATTTGCGTGGAAGGCAGGGTAAACTGCATTCTGTATCGCAGTTAAGTCAGCATATTTGTTTTTCAGAAATGGATTTTTAGCGTTCTTCAGAGCAGAACCCATAGAAACTTGAGCTAAGGAAAAGGCTAAATTTGCGGGGTGATTATTCTCTGTCATTTACTTCATCCTTATTGATACAGTTTGAGGCCCAGTGACCAGTTCGGCCCCTTCAATCTGGACACCCGCTTTGAGTTGTTTTTTGATTTCTGTTTTGTCTGGTGAAGAAGTCACCTTGCATAGCTGTGTTGGTATTTCTTCTGGGTTCACAATAACTACGCTCTCCATTCCTTTACGCAAAGAAACAGTAGCAAGAGGATGAGGTATCTTTTCCTCATCAGCGCAAAGCATGATCGTTTTTAGCATTTTGTTTAATCGGACTTTGCGCGCTTCTAGCAATGATCTTCTTTCTGAATATCTTTTGGACATTTCTTGACAGGCAATCATACCAGCTTCCGCTTCGGAAATTTCTGATAAAGTTTTTCCGACCAAATCCATGACGTCTGTTTCACCGTCTAAAGTATCCCAAAACAATTCTAAATCTTGTTTGTATGGCTCAAGTGCTTCCGCCATATGAGTTAGCATTGATGTATTAAGCCTCATTTCTTAACTCCTCATATGCAGCTATTTCTTCGTTAATATGTTTTTCAAGATATGTAATGGCATCTGCAGGAAACTGCATTGCAAGGTATGCTTGATTCGTAATTTCTCCGCTAATCGCTTGCGAGACCAGTTGGGTTGACCGCTTAGAAACAGCTTTACTTATTGCAAGCTTGATTACAGCCGGGGGAGTTGTGTGTATTTTAAGCGTATCTAATTTATCATTTAGCATTTTGACCTCCAAGTTGCTACTTGCTTAGTATTGCCATATGGGCAATAAAGGCAATAGGCTTTTGCCTTATTCGCAAAAAAAGAGGGGATAGATATGCAAGCCGAAGAGAGAGAAGAGGCTTCAAAGGAGCTTCGTGAGAAGCTTTCGGACAGGCGATTAAGGGTAGTCGCGGAAAGGATCGGCGTAACGTATGCAGCCCTTAGTCGTATTATGAGAGGGGGAACACCTTCCCCAAGGACTATTTCAAAATTAAAAAGCTATTTTGAAGGCTAAAAGAAAAAGGCCATGCCCTCACCAGTGGGAATAGGAAGGCATGGCCATAAACAAAATGGAGGTCACCATCTATGGAAATCACAATAACAGCAAAACATATGAGCGCAAGGGGTATAGAAAATGTCTTTTGAAGCGGTAAATTGGGCTTGGAAGCAAAGATACCTATCTGTGCATGAGAAGATGGTATTGTTGGCACTGGCTAACAGGCATAACCCTGATTATGGTTGTTATCCAAGCATTAGGAAAATTGTTGAAGATGTAGAGTTTTCTCGCTCAACAGTAATTCGCGCCATCAAGAATTTACAAGCGTTCAAATTGATAGCTGTTCAGGAAGCAAAAAGGGGAAACGGAAGTCAAACATCAAATAGGTATATACTTGCATTTGAGGGGTGTCAGCCCGACACTACCCCCGGTGTCACAGAGACACCCCCCCCGGTGTCACAGAGACACTCCCATAAACAGGTAATATATAAACAGGTAAATTCTAATAAAGAATTAGATTTAAATGTTTTTGATGATGTTTGGAACTTGTATCCAAGAAAACAGGCAAAGGGTGCAGCAAAGTCTAGCTGGATTAAGGCTTGTAAAAAAATAAGTCCCCAAGATTTAGAGAGAAAGTTGAAGGATTATATTTTAGCAGCACAAGGTTCTGATCCTAAATTCATACCGATGCTTTCTACTTGGCTTAATCAAGAAAGATGGGAAGATGAGTTTGCTGTTGGCGAAAAAGAAAAAACGTCTACAGATTTTTTAGATAGCCTGTTTCAAGGCGGGGTTTTGGGGATTGAAAACAAATGAACTATGAAGAGAGAAAAAGGGTAATTTCGTCTTGGTTGTTTAACCTATTGAAGCGTTATGAAGCTCCTAGTCATCTTGATAACGAATCGGCGCGTGAGGAAATGGTCCTTATGGTTGAGGACATTAACAGTGAAGTTCCAAACCTTAATGAGAATGGTCTTCAAGAACATCTTGAAAGGGTGGCAAGATTTGTAAGAAAAAATCAAACCTCACGCCGTTGGCCAACGATAAGCATTTTTGTAAAAGGTGTCAGAGATAATTCTAAGAATTTTGATGAAGCTCATTCTATTAAATTAGAAAAGAGAGATTGGGACGATCCAATGATTATAAATGCAAAACGTATCAAATCTGGTGAAGCGGTAGACGAAACTTATCTCACAGGTAAGAGGCGAGATGAGCTTATAAGGCTTGGGTATATTAATTTATCAGATATTAAGCCTTACGAAAAAAGCCTTGCAAGAATTAGAGGAAAATATCAGGATGCGGATGTGTAGGATCATCTTTTGTTAAACTAATAGACCCTTGTTTTTTTGCAGGGGTCTTTTTTATTGCGCTCAATGCAATTAATGTCTACAAAAATCACAAATAAGTAAAAAGGTGTCTCGGATGGAAATTAAACAAATTAAAATAGAAAAGATTTTTCCTTACGATCAAAATCCAAGGGACAACTCAGCGGCTGTTGAAAAAGTTGCAGAAAGCATCAAGGAATTTGGTTGGCAGCAGCCTATTGTAGTGGACGAAGAAAAGATAATTCTTGCGGGTCACACAAGGCATTTAGCAGCGATGAGCATGGGTTTAAAAGAGGTTCCTGTATTAATAGCAGATGGTCTTTCTGAGGCACAGAAAAAAGCGTACAGAATTGTTGATAACAAAACTTCCGAGCTTGCTGAGTGGGACAAAGAGCTTTTAAAGTCAGAATTTTTAGCATTACAAGAGCTAGATTTTGACCTTAATTTAACCGGATTTGATCTAGATGAAATTGCAAGGATGTCCGGAGAAGATTTGCTGCAATTTGAAGAAGAGCTAGATGAAATAGATGATAGTTTGGAATTTGACGAGCTTGATGCTGAAAATAAAAGCCACGTTAAAATGTTGCAGCTTTATCTGGATACAGAAACTGAGCCAAAATTTAGGCAAATGTGCGTGAAGATTCAAGAGAAGCATGGTATAGATAATCTTACAGACGCAGTATACATGGCGGTATCAAATGAGTGTAAAAATTTATGAAGCTAAGGCTAGCGGAACCTTTGATGAGTGGGGGGAGAGAGCGGGTTCTTTAATACAGAACAGTGAAATAGATCACATAATTGATTACGATTGTGATGCTTACGATAGTGATGGCAATCCACTTTTTATGTTTAGAAAAAATGTTATTCCCAAAGCTCTTTGCAAGCAAGCTTATGGAATACTTAGACATGCTGCCACACCAACAAACAACCGTGGTAATGCAGCGGGTGAGTTTACTGTTGGAGAGGACAAGACACTTGAGGGGTATTCCGGTGTCGTTGGTGCTGGAAACAAACAAAAAAGGTTTCAGACCGTAACTAAAGATGGTTATGTTTCAAAAACATTAAGGGCAAAAACGGTAAAAAGCGGAATAATAGGATACTTCGACCGCACGGTAAGGTTCCCTTATTGCCGCCAAACAGCTTGGACTGAAAAGAATTTCGATCAATTCCGTGGAGCTTATCCTTATATTAAGCACATATCAGATCAGTTTAGAGAAGCATGTCCGGAGCGATGGTCAGCACAGAACGAAATGGCTCAAAAGACAAACGCGGATTTTCTTATCGGTGATACCGTTTTTACAACCGTAACTGTAAATAAGAATTTCCGGACAGCAATCCACACGGATGCGGGAGATTTTAAAGGCGGTTTTGGTAATATTGCTGTTCTACAAGCTGGAAAGTTTGAGGGTGGATATACTTGCCTTCCTCGCTACAGGGTGGGATTTGATGTTCGCAACACTGACATCTGCTTTTTCAATGTGCATGAGTGGCACGGGAACTTGGAAGTTAAGGCAAAGCAGCCTTATGAAAGAATTTCAATCGTAAGCTATTATCGCGAGAATATGTTTCGGTGTGGAACAGCAGATCAAGAGCTAGATATAATCAAAAACCGTAAAGACCTTACAGGGCTGAATGCGGAGATTTCATAATGTGTGGCTTGGTGGCTGCTTTTAACCCTAATGGCGTTGACATGATCTTGTTTAGAAAGATGATGCTTCAAGCAATGGTTAGAGGCCAACACGCCACCGGGATAAGCTACATTGAAAAAGGTAAAATAGTAACGATCAAAGAGCCCGTGAAGGCCAGCTTATTTTCAATACCGAAAATTGAAACGGTGGCTGTAATTGGTCATTGTCGATATTCAACCAGCGACCTTGAGTACAATCAGCCAATAGCAGGTGATGGTTATGCGATTGCGCACAATGGGGTTGTTTCTCAGCTTCCTCCGGAGGATTGGGAAGAGGCTTACGGTTTCAAAGTCACCGGAAGGAATGACACTGAATTGCTTATGCGTTCATTTGAGCATGACCTTCATCCGATGGAGGCATTCCCTAAAGCCTCTATAGCTTCCGTTTTATTGGTTTTAGAGGAGAATGGTCCAGAGCTTGGGTTTTTTAGAAATGGTCAGAGGCCTCTTTGGTTTGATTATGACGATGAAACTCAGGCCTGTTGGGTAGCAAGCACCAAGGATATATTTGATAGAGGTGGAGATTTTCATCATACCCAAAGATGTAAAGCTGGTGAACATCACCGAGTTACAAATAATTCTGGTTATATGTCCTATAAATTTATTGATGAGTTTGAGGATTTACAGCCATGATGATGGTTGAAGAAGCGGAAATCCTAGAGTTAATAAAAACATCAAAGCCCGGTCGCAATACCAAGTTTCTTTCTGCCGCGCACAGCCTTTGGAAAAGGTTTGGTAATTACGACAGGTATCCGCCCCTTGTTCTTGATGATAACGGTATAAAAAGCGTTATATATGCGACCTTCTCTTTGCGAACCAGATATGTGAACTTGTATGAAATCTGCACGGTGCAAGGTCAAGAAGGGAAGGGTTATGCTTCAGCCGCTTGGGATGGCTTCTTAGACCACGCACATCAGCACGATATGGGTAGATTAAAAATTAGCTGCACACCAAGCAGTATAGGCTGGCATAATAGAAATGGCCTTGTTTTTTGGGCTGTTGATCCAACTGGCTCCCTAAGGTCTGACCAACCGATCTTTCAAACTAGAAAAGAGCAATTAGAGTTTAGAGAAAAAACAATCCAAGACCCAAGGATAGCGTTTCCAGAACCTAAGGTTATGGCAAAGTTAAAATCTGAGGGTTTGGAAGATCACAATTTCGGAATAAAAAAAGCAGCCCAAGTAATGGGCGCAATTAAAAAGGTGGAATCAGCTTGGTTGCGGAAAGCTTTATTCAAACAGAAATAGATTACCGTAAAAAAGAGAACCGCAGGGAAGCTTTCATTCTCTGGTTCGCTTGGGCCTTGCGGTACAAGGATTGTGATCCAGCCCTTTGGATGATGAAGTATATGTTTGACCGATATGAGTTCAACATAGAGCAGAGGCTTTGGGTCTGCTGGCTGTATGGAACAACGTACTATGCCCCAACGTCTTGGGTTATTTGGAATGAGTTCCCAGATTTTGAGCTTGTGGGTGCAAAACGACTTGAGCAATGGAACAACGTGAATTATAAAAGACTTAGATACCAGACAGATACGAAGTACAACAAAGGCCATCTTCCAAAGCAATTCGCGTCTTACTACGATTGGATCCATACCAACAACCCAGAGGGCACTCAAAGGGCTAAGTTTGAAAAGGTCATGCGCTCTACCAATGATCCTTTCAAGGCTCTATGGGGCGAAATAAGCGGCTCTCTGTATAAGTTTGGACGGTATTCAACGTGGTTCTATATGCAGGCTCTAAAACAATGTGCAGAAATCCAGACTGATCCGCCCGACTTGGTTCTTAGAGACGATAAGGGAAGCAAGAGCCACAGAAATGGGCTGTTGTATGCGCTGGGCCTAGAAGAACTTGCTGGACAGAAGTTAAAGCAAGAACAGGTTGTAATGCTTGAGTCGGAAGCTGCCTCTATTCTCAGTGAAACAAATAACAGATTTGGCACCAAGGGTGATTTCTATGATATGGAGACCTGCCTATGTAGCTTCAAAAAAATATTCCGAGATTACGAAGGTCGATACCTTGGTTATTACCTAGACAGACAGGCTGAAGAAATAAGTCGCGTCCAAAATGACGGTTGGACCGGGGTTAATTGGGATGTCTATTGGCAAGCTAGAAGGGAAACAATACACCCGCTGTTGTCTGCATCCCGAAAAATAAAAAAAGATAAATATGGAGATTTCCTTAAAACAGGAAATTTTATGAGGAGTTTATTCTGATGTTAAGATGCGTAGCGGTTGGAGGTGAGCCAGCAACAGGTAAAACCACAATGATGAAAGAGTTGTATAAAGCCATGGGTGTGTCTCACAATCTCAAGGCAGGGTTACTTAGAGGTCATATAAACAAATCAACGAATGTAAGCTTGATGGGGTTATATAACAGCGCGGGAACCTTCTTGGGTACTGACAGGCTATCTATGGCTGTTGGCCCAGATTTTCAAAAATATGTCAGAATGAAGAAACGTCATATTGTGTTTGAAGGGGACAGGCTGTTCACGAAAGACAATTTAAAGTTATTAGATCAACATTACGATTTTCGTATAATTATCCTTGGAGCCACAAAACAAGAGTTGCATGAAAGGCATATTGCAAGAGGTGATGGTCAAAGCGATGTGTTTCTAAAGGGACGGGCAACTAAAATACGCAACATTTCAGCAGAGTTCGGCACTAAGGTTGAACACCGCACAGTCACAGAGCCAGAGCATTCTATACAAATGGCTAAAGAATTGCTACAATGGCTAGAAACAGGCAAGTAATGGAGGGTGGTCAAGTGGCCCCACGTTCAGATAGCAAAATAGATCAAGTAATGACCGAAAAGCTCAGGTTGCAATTTGTTGAGGGCTACACTGAAGAGGGTGTTCGCGTCTTCCCAACAATTGATGAGCTTATTAAGAAATACGATTTGCCAGTAAAAACAGCATACAAACGATCTAAGGAAGGTAATTGGCAAGAACAGAGAAACAGCTTCAAGTCCCAGTATGAGTCTCAAAGAACTGCACAAAGAGCAAAACGAAAAGCAGAAAAAGCTGATAAGTTTGATGACACGGCGATGACTTTGGCAGAAAATATCTTTGCAAGGATTGGGCGAAAGCTAACTTTGGCCGCACAGCAAGACCGAGTTACAGGCGGAGACAGTCTTTCAACCCCAGAATTAAAGGATATAGCAGAGACCGTCCTCAAAGCTCAGAAGGCGGGAAAGCTGGCCTTGGGAGAGGCCGCAGAAATCAAACAGGTAGTATCAGATGATGACGTCCCAGCAAGCCTCACAAGAATTATTGACCAATTGGATCAACTTGCCGAAAAAAAGTCACAAGGGGCTAGCCACACTATACAGTGAGTGGTTGGAAACTGCGCGTGATGAACAGGTTACACCCATAGGTGATTGGGCTGTTTGGCTTATTCTTGCTGGTCGGGGCTGGGGAAAGACCAGAACTGGTGGCGCTGATGCCGCTATTTATGCTTTGAAGAACCCAAACACCCGCGTTGCTGTAGTAGTTCCCACCTTTGGAGACTTGAAAAGGGTGGCATTCGGTGGTGAGAGCGGGATACTTTCTTATCTGCCTAGGGAGTGCCTTCTTTCTGGAAGGGGTCAGGGTTACAATAATACTGTTCAAGAGATCAGGCTTTTCAACGGTTCTGTTATTCAAGGGTTTGCCGCAACCGAGCCAGACAGATTGCGGGGGCCACAGTTTCACCGAGCATGGTGTGATGAAATCGCCGCTTGGCCTTATCCGGAGACATTTGACCAGCTTATGTTCGGATTGCGCCTTGGAGATAACCCACAATGCGTGATCACAACCACACCCAAGCCAACACCTTTAATTAAAAATTTACTCAAGCGCACTGGAACTGTAGTTACACGCGGCAGTACCTTTGACAATGAGGCAAACTTGGCTCCCGGAGCTTTAAGGCAGCTCAAGGAGAAGTATGAAGGAACCCGTCTTGGCCGTCAGGAGCTTTATGCAGAGGTTCTTGAAGACATTGAGGGCGCTCTTTGGAATTGGAACATGATCGAACATTCTCGCATGAAGCCGGAGAATATGCCTGATTTGCAAAGAATTGTTGTTGCCGTGGACCCAGCGGTAACAAACACAGAAAACAGCGATGAAACAGGCATTGTAGTCGCTGGACGTTGCGCAAATGGCAAGTTTTATGTACTGGAAGATCGAAGTTTGAACGGAAGTCCTGACACTTGGGCCAGAGAAGCGATACACGCTTTTCACAAATATAATGCAGATCGGCTAATAGCGGAAGTCAATAACGGTGGAGATTTGGTCGAAAGAGTGGTAAGAACTATAGATAGGGACATACCGTACACTGCGGTCAGGGCCAGTAGAGGCAAAATAATTAGGGCGGAACCTATTGCGGCGCTATATGAGCAAAGTAAGGTTCACCATGTTGGAGAGTTTAAGGCGTTGGAAGATCAACTTACATCTTTTACACCAGAAGGTCGCAAGTCTCCTGACAGATTAGACGCTCTTGTTTGGGCATTAACGGATTTGACTCAGCACACAGGTCAACCGATATGGAGAATTAGCTAATGGCGGGTATCTTTGACAATTTGCGTGGTTTCTTTGCCCCGCAACCGTTTGAGCGGAAGGAAGCTCCAAAGGTTTACATGAGTGGTAACGGATTAGGTGCTGTCACACGGCGCGATAACTTTAAAAGTTACGCAACAGAAGGCTATCAACAGAACGCAATTGTGTATCGCTGCGTGAATGAGATTGCTAATGGAGCGGCCTCAATACCGATTAAGGTGTTTCAGGGGGATATGGAGCTTGAACAGCACCCGCTTCTTAGCCTTCTCAAGAGACCAAACCCAACGGAAGCAGGGATAGAATACTTTCAGTCGCTTTATAGTTATCTTTTGCTATCTGGTAACAGCTACGCACTTGCTAGTTCTGCAAGTAATATCCCCTCAGAGCTATATGTACTTCGCCCAGATCGGATAACAATTGTTGGTGGGGAAACATCAATACCAAAGTCTTATGATTATACCTTAGGCGGTAAAGTTGTAAATTCGTATGAAGCAGACCCGGTTACAGGTCAGTCTGAGGTCAAGCATTTTAAATTATGGAACCCATTGGATGATTATCTAGGTCTTTCACCGCTGATGGCGGCGGCTGTCGATCTTGACCAGCACAATATGATTGCAAAGCATAACGTGGGTTTGCTTATGAACGGGGCCAGACCTTCCGGTGCCATCGTGTTTAAGCCTAGAGACGAAAACGGAAACAGCCTTATGTTGTCTGAATCTCAGCGCAAACAGGTTGGTGACGATCTTAGCAGACATTTCTCTGGGGCTAAAAACGCTGGTAGGCCAATGCTCTTAGAAGGCGACTTTGATTGGAAGGAAATGGCTCTCTCGCCGCGAGACATGGATTTTCTTCAGCACAAGCACATGGCGGCTAAAGACATTGCCCTTTGCTTTGGCGTACCGTCTCAGCTTATCGGCATTCCAGACAGTCAAACTTATGCAAACGTACAGGAAGCCAGATTGGCTCTTTACGAAGAGACCATTATTCCCTTGGCCCGTAGGGTTGAGAGCGACTTAAACGAGTGGTTGGCGCCAAGTTTCGGAGACAACATTACTATTAAGTATGATATTGATAGCATCCCCGCGATGACAGAGCGCCGCCGCCGCACGTATGAAAATGTTGTTTCTGCTGTTCGTGAAGGAATTATAAGCCGAAATGAAGCCCGTGACAGGCTTGGACTTGAGCCAATCACAGGCGGTGATGAAGTCTTTATTGCAGCAAATCTTTTCCCACTTGGTGGTCCAGATGTCCCAGAGAATGTAAGTGACGATCCAGAAGGTGACGGGAAGTCTGCATATGGAGAGTTGAAGCTTGATGAATATCCAGACGGTGAAGAAGTGCCGCCTTCTCTGCCAGATGCTTATGGGCTAGGAGACGAGGAAAAGAATTGTGGGAACTGCATCCATAATATCGAAGGGTATTGTGAATTATTTAAAGCAGAAATTAGATCCGAGTACGTATGCAAGCGTTGGGCAGATGAAGGTGAGGCAAAAGCTGAGAGTGACGTAGACACACTCCCGACTTCAGCTATGGCGCGTAACGCACAAAGGGCGCTTGATCTCCGCAAGGAATATGGCCGTGGAATGACCCAAGTAGGTGTCGCCAGAGCCAATCAGCTTATAGCTAAAGAGAGGTTATCCCCACGCACTGTCCGCAGGATGCATAGCTTTTTCAGTCGACATGAAGTTGATAAGCAAGCCGAGGGGTTCCGCAGAGGTGAAGAGGGATGGCCCAGTGCAGGTTTGATCTCATGGCTTGGTTGGGGCGGTGATGAAGGCCAGTCTTGGGCGCGTAAAAAAAGATCGCAACTAGATGATGAGCGAGATAAGTCTCTTGAGCTTTTAAGCCATTTTGCAGATTGGGCTGATGCACCTAACCAGCCTGAGATCAAAGCTGATGAAATTAGCGAAGCTGTAAAGAAGAGCTTGGCTGAAAAAGTTAAAGATCACAACGAAAAGCACGGTGTTGGAAAAGAAAAGCGAGTTACGCAGCGTATGCTTGAAGCAGTCTTCCGTAGAGGTGTTGGCGCTTATAATACAAACCCTCAAGGGGTTCGGCCTAGCGTTAATAGTGCTGACCAATGGGCTTATGCTAGAGTGAATGGTTTCTTGAGCGCGGTTCGTACTGGTAGGTTTAAGAGTGGCAAGTTCGACACTGATCTTCTCCCAGAGGGGCATCCACTAAGGTCGAAAGATTAAGGGGGCTCAACAGCCCCCCATCTCCTCATATTGAGATTGTTCTCTTCGCAAATCTTCTAAAAGTTTTTCAGAATTTTTAGCTTCCTCTAATTGTCCAGAGGAGTACAGTTCTTTAGTCTTTTTTTCGCGCGACTTGATAAGGCTTTCAACGAGGGTGTGGTATTTTGCTATCATTTTATTCTCCTATTAGCTTTGAAAGGTATTGGATAATCCAAGGTGAATAAAGGATTACCAAAGTGAAAACGGCTATGGTCAAAAATTCGGATACAATTGTTAAGCCATTTGTGATATAGTTTACACAGAAACGTGTTTTTTCGGTTTTTTTCATGTTTCAGTTCCTCCCAGAACTACCCCCATCCACGGTTCTCCAGACTAGGATGGGGGGATTTTAATTAACTATAAGTTACGATTTTGCAAAGTTCTTGGACAAGCTCTTTGCCGTATGGGGTGAAAAGAACGCCCCTTTTCCAAACCCAATGTTCAACACATTGTCCGCTGTCGAACCTTTCATTTTGGGTCATAATCCTAAGAGCTTCAGACCGATCTTTGGCACCAAGAGAGATGTGTTTTTCAATTTCAGCCTTTAAGGTATTTAGGTCAGCGTCTTGCTTTGTTTTTGCAAGTTCTGCGTTATTAGCAACCATATCTCCGAGTTGGTCCCAGCGAGCTTGTTTTTCGGCAGGTGGCATCATGTTCCAATTATCCATGATAATCCCACGGGGGCGGAAGCCATAGGCCTCCTTATGATAATCTGAAAAAAGTTCATCTGAATAATTATAAGTCATTACGCTACTCCCGCGAACAAAGGTTGCATTGTTGAAAAAACTTTATTGAAGGCATTGGCTTCGGCTGCGTAATCGTCAAACCAATCTTCATCGCACTCATAACGCGCATCCGGATTCAAGCAGCTGGCGCAGTATTCCTTCCAAGAACGCTTCATTGCTTCCATTCCTTCAAGCAAATCTCCACGCCCATGCATAGACATTAGTTTTTTTGCGCATTCAAAAGTTACATCTTCTTGATAAAAAGTAGGGATACGGAACATTTTGACCTCCATTGAGTTTTGATAAGATGACTATTGCCTTCACTCAAACCAAAGTAAACCCCTAGTTTACCATAAAATGCAGTTAGACGAAAAAAAATAGAGATGCTATAAGGGGGCATGAACTTTCCTGTATTCATAAAAGCTGGTCGAACTAGGGTTTCCATCGCAAAGGAAATCCGAGAGGTGAGCAGACTGCGCTTGCAGTTTGAACGCTCAATGCAGAGCAGCCTGATGGGTGTCTTCAAAAAGGTGGGTAAGGCCGCAGCTAGTGAGTATGAGCTCTCAGGGGGCGTTACAGAGGCTCTCGCGCCCCTTTCTGGGGAATTGGAGAAGGTGTTTCGGGCACATTATGCAGCTGTCGTTGAGAAATTCGGAGATAGGGTCTACGAAAACCGAAAACTGGAGCGGTTCGGTCAGCTAATCTTTCAGCTTTATGAGCAGGAGGGGGCTAAAAAGATCGTAGGGATTTCTAATACGACCAGAAATATCATCCTTAAAGCGATTACTTTAGGGGAGAAGGATGGCCTTGGTGTTCGTCCAATAGCTAAATTGATTGAGGAACGAACATTCGGAGCTATGGGAAGGGCAAGGGCGAAAACAATCGCCAGAACCGAGACCCACGCTGCTGCATCATATGCAACTTATGAGGCGAACAAGGAGCTTGCTCTCCCTGCCCAGCGCAAGACTTGGGTGAGTGTAATGGACGGAAGGACTAGGCCGTACCACGCTGCTGCTAATGGGCAAGAGGTCGGGATAGATGAGCCTTTTATCGTCAGGTACAAAGGCCAAGAAATTCGCATGATGTACCCGCACGATGGCTCTGGCGGTGCAGCAAACAACATAAACTGTCGGTGCTTGGCGATTTATTATACAAACGAAGATGCTTTATTTGATTCATTCGGAGAAGAGAATATTCAGGTTCCAAAGGTTGACCTGAAGCCTGAGATAGACCTGACTGATAAAATGCAAGTTACGGGCTTTTCCAAAGCAGACCTCAATGTCGCTCTTAATGATTTGCTAACGCCACTTACTGCAAGGGTCGCTTCGAAGCTCTCCAAGCCAAGAAAAATCGTCGGTAAGCCAAACGCGGGTGTTTATTATTCTGGCACTAAAACGATTGAGAGTGGCTTAGAGAGGCAAGTCATAGCCCATGAGTACGGACACCACGTTGACAGGTCACTGTATGAAGGTGGGAATAAGTTCTCAACTTATTGGTCTGAAAAGGGATTGGCCGCAGCTTGGGCGGCTGACAAAAAGGCTATGAAAGTTACCAGACTTTCCGAAGAGGCTAGGGAAATAAGGTTCGATGAAATAAAATCAGAAATATTTGATTTAGAAGTAAAGACCGTTCAAAGGGCAGATGGTACAACCGTAACCTTTACAAAAAACAAGGGTCTTGCGTTTGATGGCGCGGACGCCCTTTCAGATATAATTGACAGCTTCACTAATGGTAAGTTCTACAAATCAGGGGCTTACGGTCATGGATATAACTACTGGAGGTCGCGAAAGGGAAGCGGCGCACAGGCGGAGGCTTTTGCTAATCTCTATCAAATACAAAGCTCACCAGAAGCAGTGGCTTACGCAAAAAAGAACTTCCCTAATTTGTGGAAGGCTTTCATGGATAAATTGGAGGAATTTGATGCTAACAATTGATGATGTGATAAAGGAATATATTGAAAAGTTCGGTGTTGAGCCTGTTCTGGGACGTGGGTTCTCAGGGGATCACATAGAGCTTCTAATCAATGCAATGGACAGCGACACCCAGCTTGTTGATGAGGATTTCAGCGACAAAGACCCGGCACTTGTTTCCTTGTAACACTACCACTAGACGCGAAACCGTGTTATATGTTAGTTTATTGGTAATTTAGGTGCGGTATAAAGAGGACAAAAAGATGTCAGACGAAAACCAAGTCGATATTGAAGAGTATATCGCGGAGGCCGAGCATAAGTCGGAGACCCTTGACGTGGCTTTTGAATACAAAGCTGATGAAGAAGAGGGAACATTCTCTGGTTATGGTTCAATTTTTGGCAATAAAGACCTTGGAAACGATATTGTCGTTGAGGGAGCTTTCGCTAAATCAATTGGCCGAAAGGGTGCAAAGGCTGTTAAGCTTCTATACCAGCACCGTCAAGATGAGCCGATTGGCGTCTTTGATGAGATTACCGAAGACCGCCGTGGGCTAAAAGTAAAAGGTCGCTTGGCAATGGGAACCCAGCGTGGCCGAGAGGTTTATGAATTAATGAAGATGGGCGCACTTGATGGTCTTTCAATTGGCTATCGTGTTGACCCAAAAGGTGTGGACTATGATGAGAAGGGCAAGCGCCGTTATCTCAAGTCTGTAGACCTTATGGAGATTTCTGCTGTTACTTTCCCCATGAACCCACGCGCACGGGTCCAAGCGGTAAAAGGCACAGAACGCTCAGTACGGGAATGGGAGCATTTTCTTCGGGATGAAGGAAACCTATCTCGCACTGAAGCAAAGGCGGCGGCATCTGCCGTTACCAAGGCACTGGAACAGCGGGATGCTGTGAAAGAGGAAACGCCTAAAGTCCTTGAGGCTCTAAACAGCCTTACCAACATCCTAAAAACTTAAACGGAAAGGATCATCCCAATGGAAGATCAAGTAAAAACAGCCGTTGAAGCGATGGCAGGTGCCTTTGAAGAATTCAAAAAGGTAAATGATGATCGCTTGGCTCAAATTGAATCAAAGGGTTCTGCTGACCCACTTCTTGAAGAAAAGCTTGCCAAGATCGAAGGTGATCTAGATCGCTTTGAAAGCGTAAACCAAAAGCTTACCCAACAGCAAAAGCATTCTGAAGGCTTTGAAGCAAAGCTGAACGAAATCGAAACAATGCTCAAGCGTCCAGCCAATGCTATGGAAGCAAAAGATGTCGATCTGTCTTTGAAGGCATGGGACAGCTTCATGCGTAAGGGTGAAAGCCATATGGATGAAATGGAGCTTAAAGCTCTGACCGTTGGCACTGCCGCAACTGCTGGTAACTTGGCACCCGCTGAGTACGTCGAAGAGCTTATCAAGGTAATCACTGAGATTTCCCCAGTTCGTTCTGTCGCCCGTGTTCGTCAAACATCCAACAAAGAAATTGAAGTTCCAAGCAAAACAGCATCATTCGCTGCCGCATGGACTGCTGAAACTGGCTCTCGCACAGAGACAACTGGTTACACAACTTCTTTGAATACCATCCCAACCCATGAGCTTTATGCTTTGGTTGATATTTCTGGTATGTTGCTAGAAGACAGTGTTTTTGACCTTGAAGCTGAAATGAACACTGAGTTCGCAGAACAGTTTGCAAAGGCTGAAGGCAATGCTTTCTTGGTAGGTAATGGCACTAATAAGCCAACAGGTATCCTTGACGGGACTACTGTTGCTTCTACGACCGCCGCTGCTGCCGCTGCAATCGCAACAGATGATATCATGGACTTGGTACATGGTTTGAAGTCTGAGTATGCCCGTAATGCATCCTTCATGATGAACCGTTCAACTCTTGGTGCAATCCGTAAGCTGAAAGATACTGCTGGTCAGTACATCTTCCAGACTGGTTTCTCCGGTCAATCAGGTCTCCCAAATACTATCTTGGGCCACCCATATGTTGAGGCCGTAGACATGGCTGACATCGCTGCATCTGCTAAACCAGTGGTATTCGGTGACTATCGCCGTGGTTACATGATCGTTGATCGTGTAGCTCTGTCTGTTCTTCGTGACCCCTACAGCCAAGCATCAACAGGTAACGTGCGTTATATCGCTCGCCGCCGCGTTGGTGGTGAAGTTGTATTGTCCGAAGCAATGCGCGCACTTAAAATGGCTGCTTCATAAGCAACCAAGGGGAGAGCTTAACGGCTCTCTCCATCCCTTACAGGAGATTTCAAATGAAGATTATGATGGTAAAGAACGCCGCTGGGATTGATCGCGAGGATGGTGCATCTACAAAACGCTTTATGGCTGGCGAAGAATATTCTGCCACTGAGGCTTGGGAAAAGAAAGTACTGCAAGGTTTCGTCAAATCTGGTGTTGCAAATGAAATCGGCGGAAACGCTAGTGTTCCAGAAACAAAAGCAAAACGTGCGCGAACAAGCAACGGTCAGCTTGCTTCTGACAATCCCAACACTCCTGACGTAAACGAGGCTTGGGAGAGTGGGAAAGCCCCAAAGAAAAAAGCTAAAAAATCTTAATAGATTAAAACGGAGACAGGCAAATGAGCGGTTTGAAGATTGTTACAGGGCCAGCCATAACGCCTGTTAGTAAAATTGAAGCTCTTGAATACTTACGTCTTGATGAAGGCATCGATGATATGCAAGTCAGGAGCTATATCCAAGCCTCAACGACTTGGGCTGAAAATTACACCAATAGATTTTTTATAAGCAGAACCTGTCAAATGATGCTTGATGGAGCGCGTGAGGTTGATAGCCCGTTGTGGGAAGGTATGAGAACTGGTCCATATCGGGTGGATGTTTCAGACCACATTGAACTCGCCGCCGCTCCGGTTCTGTCTGTAGAGAGTGTTAAGTATTATTCAGATAATGACACTCAAAGCACTTGGGCTGCATCCAATTACTATGTTGATACGTTTTCAGAGCCAGCAAAAATTTCTTTACGTTCCGGCGGCTCATACCCAACGGATTTAAGAAATCTAAATGGCCTTGAGATAAATTTCACTGCTGGATACGGGACGAACCCTTTTACAGTTCCAGAGCCAATTCGGGTTGCTATACTTCAATACCTAACATTTCTGTATGAAAATCGTGGAGATGATGAAGTAAAAGCAAATCCACCTCAAATTGTAAAATCGTTGCTTGATCCATATCGCGTCTTGAGGTTCAGCACTTCTGTATACGACAAAAATATTAGGTCTGGAGTGATCTAATGACAGTGGGTGGAATGCGACATAAGCTTCAACTTCAAAGTAAAGATGTAACTCCGGACGGGGGCGGTTCTGATGGGCTAACCTCTTGGAATACTTTTGCTAATGTATTTGGTTCTATAATGGCTAAATCTGGCGGCGAAAGAATGTTTGGAGACCAGCTTCAAGAGCCAATAACCCATATTATTAGGATAAGGTTTCGCAGGGATATTAGCTTCAAAAACAGAATACAGTATAAATTTACCAATGAGGGTATATCTGTAACTCGGGTTTTTAATATCAAGAGAGTAATAAACGTAGACAATCGCGATAGGTATATTGAGATAATGTGCGTTGAGGGGGTGGCGACATGAGTTCTGTTAGGACAAAAGTTGTCAGAAAGGATAAAACTTCCGCTGCTCTTAAGCAATATCAAGACCAAATTTCCAAGATTGTCGCTGTGGGTGGGCAAATGGTTCGGAATGAGGCTGTGAAGTCCATCCAGCAAAGCTCTGGAAGTGGAAGGTCTTATGTGAGGGGCGGCATTACGCACGTTGCTTCATCACCGGGAGAGCCCCCAAACACCGATACAGGCTATTTGGCTAGTAATGTCTTTCTTGTAATCGACCAAGATAAAATGGGTTGTTCTGTAGAAAGCAGGGCAAATTATTCCGAAGCGTTAGAGTTTGGAACAAAAACCATGGGGGCGAGACCGTTTCTTCAACCAGCGTTAGAGGGAAACAAGAAAAAGATTAATGCGTTGTTTGACAGATTGAAGGCTAATTTATAATGGCATTACATTCATGGGAACTTCAGAAGTCTATTTTCACTGCATTAAGTGGGAATACAACTGGAATGAGCGGGGCAAATGTCCCTGTTTATGATGACGTTCCAGAAGGCACAGATTATCCATATATTGTTATTGGGGAAGAAACTGCCTCAAACAATGGAACTAAAACTCTTGATGGAATTGAGCATACACTTACTATCCATGCTTGGTCCCAATACAGGGGGAGACGCGAGATCAAGGAGATCATGCAAAGCGTCTATGAAAAGCTCCATAATACTGATATAAGTATTTCAGGTGCATCGCTGGTTAATATTAGACAAGAGTTCAATACTACACTAGCGGAAACTGATGGTATAACGCGGCACGGAGTAATGAGGTTCCGGGCTGTCGTGTTTGATAACTAAGGAGTAAGATCATGGCGGCTCAAAAAGGTTCAGCCCTATTATTAAAAATCGGCGCAGATGCTACTGCCGCCGCGAGTGCAGATACATATACAACAGTTGGAGGGTTGCGCTCAACTGGCATCACATTGAATGACGAAGCGGTAGATGTAACAACTAAGGATAGCTCTGGTATTCGTGAGTTACTGGCAAATGGCGGTGTTCAAACCTGTTCAATTTCCGGTTCTGGCGTATTTACTGACGCAGCTTCAGAAACAACTTTGAAAAACGCTTTCGGTGGCGCGAACTTCTCAAACTTTGAGATTATCATTCCAGACTTTGGCACATACCAAGGTAAGTTTATGGTAGCCTCACTTGAGTACTCAGGTGAATATAACGGCGAAGCAACTTATTCTGTATCTCTTGAGAATAGCGGCGCGTTTACCTTCACTTCAGCTTAATAGGAGCAATATAATGGCTTGGATAAATGCAACTGTTGATTTTAATGGTGTCAGCTATTTGAGCCATCGTAGAGGAATTATTTTCGTTGTTCCTCACTGTTCTGGCCTTGAGGTTGGAGACACCTTCAAGGCCGACAGCTCTCAATTTGAGGTGCTGACTGCCGTTGATCTGCATGATCGCGGCGAAACTCTTGTAATGGATACAAAGGAAATAAAAGATGACAAACCCAAAGCGCGGCGAAATGCAGTTGGAGATCGGGGAACAGAAGTTCCAAGTGAAGATCACAATGGACACGTTGATGAGGATTGAAGCCTCAATTGGCAAGGGTATTCTTAAAGTAGCGCAAGGTCTATCGGAGGGTGAAATGTCTGCAACTGAAATGGTTGCTATTCTTACCCCCATACTAAGATCAAGCGGCAAAGATTTAAAAGATAAAGACGTGGCAAATATTGTTTGGGATGCTGGATTTGCTGAAGGCTTAAAGGCCGTAGCTGAAGTTATCGCATTTGTCATCGGCGGCGCTGGTGGAAATGAGGGAAACGAAGTGGGGATGGAGAGCGCATAGATGAACTTCCGTGGAATTCTTGGATGCAACTGGCTTTTGGAAAAATGCAAATAAGACCAGATGATTTTTGGTCAATGTCTTTTGAAGAGTTTATGAGCGCAATTCAAGGTTTCTCAGAGTTTCATTCTAATGGGTCTTCGTCCCCAATGGACAAAGATGAATTAAATGACTTAATGGAAAGGTATCCTGACTAATGGCGACCACAGTAGATACCCTCTTAGTCCGCATAGAAGCGGATATGTCTGATTTGAAGCGTGATCTTAAAAAGATCGGCAATCAAACTGAAACAACAACCAATAAAATGTCATCTTCTTTTCGTAAGGTTGGTGGAGCTTTAGCGGCGCTTGGAGGTGCGGCGGCTTTAGGTGGGCTAATAAAGGGGTTCATTCAAACTGGTGCAGAAGTAGAAAATCTTGGTGTAAGGTTTAATACTCTGTTTGGATCAGTAGAAGAGGGCTCAAAGGCATTTCAGGTAATGTCTGCATATGCTTCACAAGTTCCATTTTCCCTTCAAGATATTCAGAGGGGTGCGGCTCCGCTTGCTACGGTTGCTAAAAACGCTGACCAGCTTGGACAAGCGATGCTTCTTACTGGTAATATCGCCGCTGCATCTGGTCTTTCTTTTGACGAAGCCGCTGGAAACATTCAAAGGGCGTTGACCGCTGGTATTAACTCTGCGGATCAATTTAGAGAGCGCGGCGTGAGTGCTATGGCTGGCTTCCAAGCTGGAACATCATACAGCGTAGATGAAACCCTTAAAAAGCTAAATGAAGCCTTTGGAGCGGGTGGAAAGTATGACGGAATTACCAATGATCTAGCCAATACAACTGATGGCGCTCTGTCCATGCTTGGTGATAGCTGGTTTAACTTTCAAAGAACTGTAGCTGAAAGTGGTCTTAATGAAAGTTTCCGTGATTTAGTTAATTCCCTAAAACCGCTTCTTGACGCACTTACACCACTTGCAGTCCTTATAGGGAAAACCTTGTCAGGTGGATTTTACTTCTTGGCATCTGTTGTGCGAGTTGTAACTTCTCAAATAGATAAATTAGCTGTAGC
>ERZ807291.2529-NODE-2529-length-27400-cov-5.866484_pt1 | contig 27400 bp, 28 predicted proteins | sample MGYA00521257_ERZ807291 | MGnify/ENA primary metagenome ERZ807291 (study PRJEB31413, sample SAMN03169783) | marine metagenome | biome: Marine; feature: Water; material: Subsurface seawater | place: North Sea | collected 2011-04-28 | depth 1 m m ...
CCACCGCACTCTGTGACGAAGCTCACCGAGGTGCCGTCGGGCACAGGGTTGCCAAAGCGATCAAAGGCAAGGACGGTTACGGGTACATTTATTCCCCCGATATTGGCAGTGTCCGGTGGGTTTAAGGTTTCCGCCGTGACTGTAAAACGCGCCTGACTGGCAATGCCTGATGAAACGCTAAGAACATCGGAGAATACGCGTATCAGATCGTCGGTCGCGTCGAGAGGCGTTTGCTCTGTTTCTGCAATAACGCGGACGGGGGTCGGAAGCTTGCCCGCCCAGATGGTTGCAGTGGCTTCGCCCGCGCCATTACTAAGGACATCAGTATCTAACAGCTCGATACCCCCAAGCTCGGTGCTCAAATAAAACTGCACCGCTTGCCCGGTTACGGGGTTGCCCGACGGGCCGGTCAGCTTAAAGGTTACCTCTGAACGTTCTTCAAGACCGGTGCCTCCGCCCGTACCGCGCAGTGCAATATTAATCGGGCTTGCATTGACAAAGGTAAGCGATACGCGGTCGAAGTTGTTTTCTTCGTCCACCGACAGCATTTGCACGTCTATTTCATCAGTGACGCTTCCGCCATTTACGGTGTAGGTCGCGGTTAATGTCCCGGCGCCTGTTGAACCATCACCCGTCAAGGTGAAGCTCGCGCGCCCGGTTGAATCTGTCAGGCTTGTGCTACTGCTGGGCTCGATTATACCAACATCGCTACTCAAGGTTATTATGGCGTTGGGCAGCGGCGCCCCATCGGCGGTAAGTTCAACGTCGACTGTCAGCGGTGTCGCGTCACTGAAAGTGGAACCGCTCGGTTGAATAATGTCGATTGTGTAGGACGACTGCGCTCTTTCGCTGGTAAAGGCGATTGAGTTACTAAAGGTATTGCCGGAGTCGGTGGTAAAGGTCGCTACTGCTGTTCCTGCACCGTCACTGCCATTATAAGAAAGAGTAAATGCGGCGCGTCCTGAGCTGTCCGTTAGACTGCGACCATTTTGTGGGCTGACATCAGCAATATCGCTGCTTAGGCTCACGACGGCATCGGCGACGGGCGAACTGCTGGCGATCCCCTCCCGTAGAGTCACCATCAGGGCTAAGGGTTGGCTCGGTGCGATCGTTGTTATTGCTGTGCTCGGATTAGGCGCGATGCTTACGGTATACACTTCGTTGGCAACAGACTCTAAAGAGACAGCTTCTGTGATGGTGGCTACGCGCGTAATCAAGTTTGCGGTAACGGTGCCGGCTCCGACCGTTCCATTGAATAACAGCTCAAAGTTCGCGACGCCGTTATTTGTGAGGCTGCTGCTGCCGCTTGGAAAAACGTCAGCGATATCGCTACTCAAGCTGATGGTAGCGTCATCGATGTCCAGTGTCTGGCCTTGTTTATCCGTAATGGCCACTTGGACTGTCAGCGGGCTTTCTTCTGATAGCGTGTTCGCAATGTCGCCATTGCTGTTCCGTAAGGTAATGCTCAGCGATTGATCAATTTCTGCAGCGGTTGCCTCCAGGTTTTTCGAAGCGGTAATTGTATTTTGATTATTGGTGAAGCTGGCTGTTACCGTGCCTGCACCGACCGTACTCGCAAAGGCCAACTCAAATTCCGCTTGGCCCGAGGCGTCGGTTAACAGAGTTCCGGAGCTGGGGATAACTAGGCCGATGTCACTGGCTAGCGTCACTATTTGGTCGCTGATGATGGCATCGTCGGTAATGGCGGTGAGAGTGACGATCGCGGTCAACGGGTCATCGGATGTAATAGTGTTGCTTTCGGCACCCGTAGGGCTGAGGGTTTGAAGTGATAGGCCATGAGTTGCTGACGTGCTCAATACCTCGATGCCTGTGCTCCTCTCGAGGCTAGGAGCATTCTCAGGCGAGTAGGTAACGGTGATGATGCCGGCGCCGCTTATGCCATCAGCATTGAGGGTGAACAGGGCATTCCCTTGATCATCTGATAGGGTCGAGCCGGTATCAGGACTCAATAGCCCGATTGTAGACACGGCCGTCACAATCTCGCCGCCCACAGGCGTCAAGGTTTCGCCTGCCGTATCTGAAAGAGTGGCAATAACGGTCATGGGTTCATTAGCGCTTAAGAACCGCGTTGCTTCGCCATCGGGATCGACAGTTTGTAAGCTCAAGATCAACGAGTCTGCTATTTGGAAGGCTTCGATGAAGACGCTTTCAGTCACCGCACCCTCATTAGCCGTATAGGTGGCGGTTAGCTGACCTGCTCCAACGGTACCGGAAAAGCTAAGCGTAAAACGAGCGATGCCATCAGCATCGGTTAACGCTGATCCGTTGGGTGGGGTAACGTCGCCGACATCGGAGGACAGAGTTATGCTGACATCGGATACGGGTCGATTGTTGTCGGTTAAAAGAGTGACTTCGACACTCAATGGATTATCTGCATCCAACGTATTAGCGGTCGCTCCTGAAGGCCCATAAGTTGCTATAGATAGCTTATAGGGTGGCGTGCCTGACTCGCCCAGGAAACCGCCACTACCCACACCGTCACCACCGCCACCGCCGCAGGCTGTGATAGCCAATATCGCAACAAGCGACGCTATTAGCCGGGCTGTCTTCCTTAACCACCAATTTAACATTGTTGTCTCTCCAAGCTTGTTAAGCACGTGGTGAACGTCTTACGCACAATCATTGAACCATACCATGCAACAGTTGGTTTGGTTGGCGACTAGTTCACAAGATTTCAATTGAAAAGCCTATTAGCACGGGGCTGTCGGGGAGTTCTAAGGGGGCTAAGTGATTCACGGGCACTATCCGATTTACGCTGCGTGCTGTTATTCTTCGCCAATGACTGAATCCGGATTTAATACGTCCAAGCCATTGTCCATTTCCAAGCCACTGTCGATTTCGATGGTGCTCTATCGCAGTTGTCTTCAAAACGTGAGAACCACGTTGGAGTCGTTGATTATTGCGTTGCAAAACGTCAATTTGAGCGCTTCCATCACAATTGTTGATCAGAGTCTCGATAAGCAATACGCGAGTGACATTCAAACTCTATGTGAGGCGTTCAGTGCTGACCCTCGCTTAATAGTAGAGCTGGTCGTTACCGGCGATAACCGCGGTTACGGCGCTGGACATAACCGTGCATTGCTCGGGTCGGATAGCGATCTACACCTTATTTTAAATCCCGACGTTAAGCTGGATCCCGAGGCCTTGGTGCGAGCAACTGCTCTGTTTCAAGATCAGCCCGGCTTAGTGCTTCTTGCGCCTCGAAGTGTCGACATCAGCGGGCGGGAGGATTTTATTGCCAAGGGCTACCCGTCGGTGTTGGTACTGGCGCTTCGCGCTTTTGCACCCAATTGGCTTCAGGGTTTGTTTCGCAACCGCTTAGCAGCGTATGAACTGCAGCATTTACCCACGTCGGGTGCGCCACAGGCGGTAACGCTAGTCTCAGGGTGCTGTATGTGGGTGCGTGGAGACGCACTTCGCGCTGTTCGAGGCTTTAACGAGGACTACTTTCTTTATTTTGAAGACTACGATCTCAGCTTGCGATTGGCGGAGCATGGCAAGGTAATGCGAGCGCCAAACGTGCTCATCACGCATTTTGGTGGCAACGCTGCGCGCAAGGGATTTAGGCATATCGGCTGGTTTGCAGCAGGCGGTTGGCGGTTTTTCTCTCAATGGGGGTGGAAAATTTTCTAAGCGGATCGCTACAGTCCAAGCGAGCATCGTGCGACACTAGCCTTATGACGACATCCCCTACCAGCAGTGATATCAAAGGTGCCGCTGATCCCGATGAGCAGTTGAACGCGACCCTCTTACAGGAGCAGCGCCGCCGCTATATGCTCGATCAGCTGGGTATCGCCCCGCTAATCAGTATTTGCGATGGCGTTGCGGCTAAGGCATCGGTTCGTATCGCTGGCCCTACTGACAGTGATGGCCTTGCTGACAGTGGTGGCGTTACTGACAGTGATGGTCTTACTGACATAGCCGCGCTGCGCGCAACATTACGCAGCGCTAACGCCAATCCTCGCGCGAAACCGGCGGACTCAGCTGACGTTGAGGCTCGATTACCCGCACAGGCTCTATCGGAAAAAACGACAGTACAGTCACCAGGCGCAAGCTTACAGGCGTCGGCGCCGAGTGTGACGTTTCAGTTACTCATTGCATCGACGGGTCGTTGGCTGTGGGTCGAGGTGCTTTCCGATGGTCTTATTCGACAAGAGCAATTGCAGTTGATTCAGGCAATGGGTCGTATACTCGATGGCCCCAAGGTAGCAATAAAGCATCTGCAATTTGATTGGCCGATGGCAAGCCACCCTCAGTTGCCTAGGGATATCAACGCTGCCAAGCAAAGTGTTGCTGGGCAGTTACAGCGGCTTGCAAAAGACGCCTCCGCCAGTGGTTTGATTATTTTGGGCGACGAGGCGATGCCTTTTATCGGTGAGGCAATCAACTTAACCCGCTTAGAAGTCCCTTCCACAGTTACGATGCTTCAAGAGCCACAGCGCAAGCGCGATGCGTGGGCCGTTATAAAGCCTCATGTCATTACGGACTGAGGGTGTTGTCGAGGCCACTGTTGCCTGTATTGACGGTCAGATTACAGCACTCTATCAGGACCCTTGGGCACCATCATTGTCGACGCTGTTAGCGCGGTTGGCGCAACCAACTGGGCGAGCATGGATCTTTAGGCAGGCCGATTCAGTTGTCGCGGTAGCGTGGTTCTCGATTGTATCGGATGAAGCGGAGCTTTTAGATATTCGGGTTGCATCTCGGTTTCGTCAGCGTGGTTTTGGCAGACAGTTACTTCGCTTTGCTTTGAACGTTTTACATCATGAGCAAATTGTTGAATGCCACCTCGAGGTGCGCGCGTCCAATGACGCGGCGATAGCACTGTATGAGCAGCTGGGCTTTACGACCTCGGGCAGCAGAGCCAATTATTACCCTAGCGTAAGCGGGCGCGAAGATGCGATTCTCATGGTCCTGACAATGAACGAAGCGGTACCCTCATGAAAGTGCTCGAAACGGATTTCTGGTGTTTGCTACTCCCTCCTGAGTGGACGGCTGAAAAAGATGATGACGTGGTTGTTATTGTTGATGACGACGATGTAGGCGAGCTTTCTCTTACCACGCTATGCAAGCAGTCAGGAGAAGTTGAGGGTAGTGACGTACTGTCCATGGCCCGAGACGAGTCGCCAGAAGTCAAAGATTGGAAGAATGTCAGCGTGGGGGCGTTCGTCGGTGTTGAAGGAAACTTTTACGAGGATGGCGCCTACATTCGCGAGTGGTACGTCGCCGCGGGGCAGGTGCTAATTTACATCACGTATTTCTGCGATGACGACAATGCGCTGATGGATGACGCGGCCGTCGATGAACTATTGCAAACTTTGGTGTTGGGTGACGGAGGCGATTGATAACCCCTCAGTGGATCCCCTCGGCTCCTCGTTAGGATATTTTCCCCGTCACACGTACCCGCTTTGAACCCGCGACAATGAGGTCTGCATTTGCCGCCGCCAAGCGTTTCGCGCGAGCATCTATCTGATTCTTAATCGCGATGAGCAAACCCGTTATGATGAATGCACCAGGCGGCAGTATCGCGAGTAAGAACGACGGATAATCTACAGCGAGCACTAAGTGCCAAGCTCGCGCGCTCTCACCAAAAAGCAGATGCATATTTGCAAACAAGCCCCCAGTGCCCAACAGCTCACGAATCGCACCGAGCAAGACCAATACTACCCCAAAGCCGAGCGCCATAATAAAGCCGTCATAGGCAGAAGGTAGGATGGGATTTTTCGATGCGAAGGCATCGGCTCGACCTAAAATCACGCAGTTAGTGGTGATCAGTGGCAGGAAAATGCCGAGAATTTGGTAAAGCTCATAGGTGTAAGCCTTCATAAGCAGTTCGATCGCGGTAACCGCGGCGGCGATGATCATAACGAACGCAGGCAAGCGAACAGTTTCTGATACCACATTGCGGATCAGCGCGACCGATAAGTTGGATGTCACCAGCACAAACATAGTTGCGGCGGCGAGTCCGAGCGAGTTAACTACCGAGGCCGATACGGCCAACAACGGACAAAGACCGAGTAGTTGGACGAGCGCAGGGTTATTTTTCCAGAGGCCATTATTGGTCAGTGTGCTGTAGGAAAGGCCGCTCATGAGGTTGTCTCCTCCGCTGCGCGTGATTGAGAGACAGGGCCAGGGACTGCGGCTGGCATCGGGTGCTCAGATACTGAGGAAAACAAAGCCTTTTTGTTGAGCTCCGCGTATTCGAGCGCCTTTCGTGTGGCGGTGATAACAGCTCTGGGCGTAATCGTCGCGCCTGTGAACTGATCAAAGACTCCGCCATCTTTACGCACTTTCCATTGAGTCGCAGCCGGCTTCGTTAATGACTGATCATTAAAGCTGAGTATCCAGTCGGATTTATTAAGGTCTATCGCGTCACCCAGACCAGGCGTTTCTCTGTGAGCGACTACTCTGACTCCCGCAACGCTCAGATCGGCCCGCACACCCACTAGTAAGCGGATGTCGCCTGAATAACCATCGTGAGCGGTGGCAGGTAGGATAACTCCAACCGTGTCGCCGTCTTTGCGAACTCGATAGGCCAATCTATCTTCTCGTACTTTGAGCAGCGATTGGCCTCGTGTAATGGTGAAGTTATCGTCAATCAGGCTGTTGTCATGGCTGTTGGCAGGAAATATTTGCAGGAGCTGTTTTGCTTCTGCAACACGCTGGGCTTCGACAATCGCGTCTTTAGTGGAAATATAGGTCCACGCGATTAAGGCTGTTGTGAGGGCTGCAAACAACCCGAGCAGCAGACTATTTCGGGAGATGGCCGTCACAGTGTTCATTCATCCCTCCTATTATGACCATAAGTTGCTGGCTGCGTGTACTGGTCGATGAGTGGTGCTGCAAAGTTAAGAATGAGCACTGCAAAAGCGACGGCGTCGGGGTAATTGCCAGTAACCCTGATGATGTAAGTTAAGATGCCAATAAGCGCACCAAAGATAATTCGCCCACGATTAGATACTGCAGAGCTAACAGGATCGGTGATAATAAAGAATGCACCGAACATGGTTGCTCCGCTCAGCCAGTGAAACAGCGCAGACCCACCACTTTCAGAGCTGCCGCCGTCGAAGCCAGCAGCGGCACACAGACCCATAGCTGCGAGCATTGCCACCGGGGCATGCCACGTGAAAACGCGTTGGTATAACAACCACAAACCGCCAGCTAAAAAGCCAATATTCACCCACTCCCAGCCCACACCTGCGAATTGACCAAATTGGGCCTTCTGACGGTAAAGGTCTTCAACCAGCAGCCCGGTGTTTTGACGCATCAGGTCTAGGGGAGTCGCCATGGTCACCGCATCATACTGACTGTTGGCAAATAGCGCCGTTAGCGCATCACTTATTCCCGGCACATCGGCAAGCCCGCGAGGTGATGCCCATGTCGACATCTGTAGGGGAAAGGAGATTAGGAGTACGACGTATCCCACCATCGCAGGATTAAAAGGATTGTATCCTAGGCCGCCGAAAACATGCTTTCCTAGTAGTACGGCACTGGCAACACCGACCACAATTAACCACCAAGGTGCATAAGGTGGTAATGCGATACACAGCAATGTGGACGTAACTAAGACACTGAAATCTCGTAGATAAAACAGCGGATCACGCTTACGAACTGCCATCACGCAGTACTCGAGCCCCAGGGCAACAATCCCACCGAAGAGGATATTGAGAAGCGTGCCGGGTCCAAAAAACCAGGTCATTGCGATAACACCTGGGAGTGTCGCTAGCAACACCGTTTGCATCACTTTGCTGGTGGATAGCGGACCGTGGCCGTGGGGAGAGGTGATTCTCAGGAAGCCCATTAGCCGACATCCTCTGACTTCACGACGCTCTCTTTACGCGCTTTTGCACGTGCGATGGCTGCCTGCACAGGATCTTCCGCATCGGCGGATTCGGCTTTCTTTTGGGCAGCAAGCTTACGCGCCGCACGCTTAGCCTCACGCTCTTTAGCTTCACGCTCAACACGCTCTTGTCGCGCTTCAAAACGGGCTTGGGAGCGTTCCGCACGCTGTTTATCTTGGCGTGCTTCAACAATAGTGCTTTTCGCCGCGCGATAATATTGCACTAAGGGAATCGTGCTAGGGCACACCCAGGAGCAAGCACCACATTCAATGCAGTCGAAAAGGTTATGCTTTTCGAGTTGTTCTTGGTCTCGTGCTTTGGCATACCAATAGAGTTGCTGTGGCAAAAGCGAGGCGGGACATGCTTCAGCGCAGAGACCGCAGCGAATACACGCTTGGGCGGGTGGCGGTGCAGGTAACTCCTCATGAGTGGGCGCTAAGACACAGTTGGTCGTTTTGATGACGGGAACCGCTCCGGTTTCCAATGCAAACCCCATCATGGGCCCGCCATGAATGAGCCGCTGTTGCGACCCCGGTGTGAACTCTGAAAGCGCAAGTAAGTGACTGATGGGCGTGCCCAGTCGAACTCGGTAGTTACAAGGTTTGCCAAGCGCTCGCCCTGTCAAGGTGACGAGTCGCTCCGTGAGCGGTTTGCCGTCGATAATAGCGTCTCGCACGGCAACGGCTGTCCCTGGGTTTTGGCACACAATGCCGACGTCGGCAGGCAAGCCGCCGGAGGGAACTTGTTTTCCCGTTAGAATTTCAATCAGCTGCTTTTCGCCGCCCGATGGATACTTAGTAGGGAACGACATAACCTCGCGATCACCCACGTCGCCTTGTGCGGCGACAGCTGCTTGCATAGCTTTCAGCGCATCGGGTTTATTGTCTTCCACGCCGTAAAGAATGACGCTGGCACCGAGGATATGGGCAATAATTTCGGCTCCAGCAACAATCTGGTCGGCGGCGACTTGCATTAAGGTGTCGTCAGCAGTGATGTAGGGCTCGCACTCAGTACCGTTGATAATCAGGGTATCAATGGCGCAGCGATCTCTCGCTAGCAGCTTAGTTGCGGTCGGAAAACCTGCGCCACCGAGGCCACTAATGCCTGCGTCATGTACGTGTTGAATGAGTGTTTGAGGGCTTTCCGCGCGGTAGTCTTCGACGCCTCGCGTTGTGATCCATTCGTCGGCACCGTCGGGCACCAAAGAAATACAGGTGTTTTCTAGGCCCGACGGGTGCGGAACAGATCGCATGCCGATGGCCATAACCGTACCTGATGTTGGTGCATGTACCGCCGCGCTGACAGCGCCTTGGCTCTCAGCCAATAGCTGGCCGCCCTTGACCTTGTCGCCGACATTGACTATGGGCTCAGCAGGGGCGCCGATATGTTGTGACAGCGGCAGAATGAGCTCACTGGGAAGGCCCGCATCGAGGACTTTCCCCGGATGAGAGAGGTGCTTTTCTTCGGGTGGATGTATGCCACCATGAATAGCGTAAACGGTTCTCACGCTGCTTCCCTATCCGTTGCAATAATATTGGAAGATTCGGTCGATGACGGCATCGACCAGCTCCAGCTGGCGATACCCGTGCGGCGAGGAATCATATCGATGCAATCCACGGGGCAGGGCTCTACGCAGAGATCGCATCCCGTGCACTCATCTGCGATAACTGTGTGCATTTGTTTCGCCGCCCCTAAAATGGCATCGACCGGGCAGGCCTGGATGCATTTAGTACATCCGATGCACTCATCTTCACGAACGAACGCGACGCGCGGCTCTTTCTCGGTACCATGCTCAGCGTCCAGGGGTTCAGGCTCTACGTCCAGTAGGTTCGCGAGTGCGTCGATAGTTTCCTGGCCTCCCGGTGGACACTTATTGATCGCATCACCGTCGGCGATAGCTTGGGCATAAGGCCTGCACCCGGGATAGCCACACTGTCCGCACTGGGTTTGAGGTAGAAGCGTATTGATTTGATCAGCAAGAGGGTTGCCCTCGGTGCGAAATTTCACCGATGCAAATCCGAGTAAACCTCCGAATACCAAACCGAGAGCAAGCAGCGCGGTCAGTGCGGTTAGCAGCGGATGATCTGTGATGAGCGCTAGCATCCGGTTATACCAACCCCGAGAAGCCCATAAAGGCTAGTGATGCCAGTCCCGCTGTAATCATACCAATGGCGGCGCCCTGAAACGGTTCTGGAACATCGGCTACGGCCAGGCGCTCTCGCATAGCTGAAAACAATACCAGCACAAGGGAGAACCCGAGAGCAGCGCCGAAACCGTAAAACAAGCTTTGTGTAAAACTGTGCGCCTTGTTGATGTTAAGCAGAGCAACACCGAGCACCGCACAATTGGTGGTGATGAGTGGTAGATACACCCCCAGAACCCTATGCAATAGAGGGCTTGACTTGCGCACTACCATCTCAGTGAATTGCACGACTACAGCGATCACGAGAATAAAGCTGATTGTTCGCAAATAGGGCAAATCGAGAGGGATCAAGAGATAGTTGTAGGTGAGGTAGCTGCAGACTGAGGCTAGGGTCAGGACGAAGGTCGTTGCAGCAGACATGCCAATGGCGGTCTCAAGTTTATTGGAGACACCCATAAAGGGGCACAGTCCTAGGAACTGTACCAAAACAAAATTATTGACCAGCACCGCACCTACAAGCAGCAGTGCGTAATCAGACAGCATGCCAAGTCTCCATTGGCGAAGAATCGCCCAGTAATCGCAGCCCTATTCTAAGGAATATAGGCGCCTGACAACAATGACTTATAGTTATGGTCTTAAGCCTTACTGGCGCTTACCATTGCGTCAACGTGTTCCGGGTCAACTCGCTGCAGTAAAGGCTTAAAGACCTCGAGCTGGTGGTCGATCAAAGGGCTTTTGAGACTGTGCCAGTCCACGTCGATTTGCAGGAATTGCTCAGCACGCGCAGCCATTTCGGGCAGCACTGGCTTTAAGTAGGTGATTAGAACCCTGAATAAGTTAATCCCTGTAGAACAAACGTCTTGAACTTCCTGCTCGCGACCTTCTTCTTTGGCTAAAACCCAGGGCTTTTTATCATCGATATATTGGTTTGCTCTGTCAGCCAGCGCAATGATTTCCCGCATTGCCCGACCGAAATCGCGCGTCTCGTAAAGCGCAGCAATGTCATCGCCAGCCGAGATAAACTCATCGAGTAAGGCCTGTTCAGAGCACTCGGAGGCCATGCGGTTATCAAACTTTTTACGCAAGAAGCCGGCGCAGCGGCTCGCGATGTTGACCACTTTACCTACAAGATCAGAGTTAACGCGCTGAACAAAGTCATTGAGATTTAAATCGATATCATCGACGCCCGAAGACAGCTTGGCGGCAAAGTAGTAACGCAGGTACTCGGGATCGAGGTGTTCGAGGTAGGTGCTCGCCATAATGAATGTCCCTCGACTCTTGGACATTTTAGTGCCATCGACCGTAAGAAAGCCGTGGGCATAAACCGCATTAGGCATCCGGAGGCCCGCCGTATGCAGCATGGCGGGCCAGAACAGACCGTGAAAATTGACAATATCTTTACCGATAAAGTGGTACAGCTCAGTTTCGTCTTCCCGTATCCAGTAGCTGTCAAAATCCTCACCAGAGCGAGCGCAGTAGTCTTCAGTGCTGGCGATGTAGCCAATTGGAGCATCGAGCCACACATAGAAATATTTACCGGGGTGCCCCGGAATCTCAAAGCCAAAATAAGGCGCATCGCGACTGATATCCCAATCTTGAAGACCAGCTTCGATCCATTCGTTTAACTTATTCGCAACTGCGGGCTGCAAGCTTCCACTGCGTGTCCACCCTCTAAGAAGCTCTTCGAAGTCTCCAAGCCGGAAAAACAAATGGTCTGACTCCCGATCAACGGGTGTTGTGCCGGACAAAGCGGATATAGGATCAATAAGGTCGACGGGACTGTAGGTTGCTCCACAGGCTTCACAATTATCCCCATACTGATCGGGGGTCTTGCATTTGGGGCATGTGCCCTTGATAAATCGGTCGGCTAAAAATAGGCCTTTCTCTTGATCATAAGATTGGGTGATCTCGCGCACTGCGATGTGCCCTTGCTGTTCAATCCGTTTATAGATTGTCTCTGACCAGCGCCGATTTTCTTCAGAATGAGTAGAGTGGTAATTGTCGAAATGAACTAAAAAGCCTGTCGAGTCCTTGAGGTGCGCGGCTTTCACTTGTTCTATTTGTTCTTCAGGGGTAATCCCAGCTTTCTCGGCCGATAGCATGATGGCGGTGCCGTGGGCATCATCAGCGCATATATACAGGCAGTGGTTACCTCGGGAGCGCTGAAAGCGGACCCAGATATCGGTCTGGACTTGCTCGAGCATATGGCCAAGGTGTAAAGGTCCATTGGCATAAGGCAGGGCAGAGGTGACTAGGATTTTTCGAGAAGCCTCGGTCATTGCAGATACACGTCACTGAAGAAAAAAGAGGCGCACAGTCTACCGGAATGGCGCGCCGGTTTCATGCTGCTCGGGTTATACTTGTGTCTTTTAATCATCGAGCCAAGGGGATAGTGTGAATTCGAAGCCCAAGCACATTGTGGCTGTCGCCTCAGGTAAGGGGGGCGTTGGTAAATCCACCGTTGCCATGAATCTTGCTATAGCTTTGAAGTTGCGTGGTTTATCGGTGGGGCTTCTTGATGCCGACGTCTATGGCCCGAGCCAGCAGCACATGTTGGGGGTCGATGACTCGGTAACACCTGAGCAGCAGGACGGAAAGTATTTGCTACCCGTTGAGGTCCAAGGCATCAAATCCATGTCGATGGGCTATTTGTCCAGTGCCAAAACTCCAATGGTGTGGCGCGGCCCCATGGCGAGTAGCGCGCTAGTGCAGATGCTTGAGCAAACATTGTGGGGGGATATTGATATCTTGTTGGTTGATATGCCGCCGGGCACTGGGGATATCCAGCTTACGTTGTCCCAGAAGGCGTCTTTGTCAGGGGCTGTTATTGTTACCACCCCACAAGATATCGCCTTGCTGGATGCGCGCAAAGGCGTAGAAATGTTCGCGAAAGTTGAGGTGCCGATTCTTGGTATTGTGCAGAATATGGCGGTGCACGTTTGTAGCCAGTGTGGGCATGCAGAGCACGTTTTTGGTCAGGATGGCGCATTGACCATGGCGCAAGAGTACAACGTTGATGTGCTCGCAAATCTGCCTTTATCAATGGCAGTGCGAGTAGCTGCCGATGCGGGACAATCGATTGTAGAGGTCGCACCCGACGGCCCAGAAGCGAGAGCATTGTTCGATGCTGCAGATGCAGTTATCGCGCGCCTGGCGTCGGCAGAACCTGTCAAAATGCCCACTATTAGTATGGGCGATGATTAATAAAACAGCCAAACGCGCCAAATAAAAGCGTTAACATCTTATTCAATTAACACATGATAGTAGAGGATGAACCGTGAGTATTAAATCTGATCGATGGATTCGCCGTATGGCCGAAGGGCACGGCATGATTGAGCCCTTTGAACCTGGACAGGTTCGAGGAGACGAGAACAATCGGCTGATTTCTTACGGCACATCAAGCTACGGTTACGACGTGCGCTGTAGCCGAGAGTTTAAAGTATTTACTAATATCAATTCGGCAACGGTTGACCCTAAGCATTTCGACGAGAACAGTTTTGTGCACGTTGAAGGCGATAGTTGCGTGATCCCCCCCAATTCGTTTGCGCTTGCCTGTACTGTTGAGTATTTTCGAATTCCGAGGAATGTGCTGACCATCTGTTTGGGTAAGTCGACCTATGCGCGCTGCGGCATCATCGTCAACGTGACGCCGCTCGAGCCCGAGTGGGAAGGCCACGTCACATTAGAGTTTTCTAACACAACAACATTGCCGGCCCGCATCTATGCCAACGAAGGCGTGGCACAAATGCTGTTCTTTGAGTCTGACGAAGTGTGTGAAACGAGTTACGCGGACCGAGGTGGAAAGTATCAAGGCCAGCGAGGCGTAACGCTACCTAAGGCCTAATTTAAGTGAGCAGGGTCTGCTATCCGCGGCCCGCGTAGGCCGTGTGGGCCCGCGTACTCACGTATAATAGTAGTCCCGCCTAGACAGATACCGACCGCTTCCAGCTGACGTTTACTTCGTGTCCCTTGGAAGCAGCGAGCTATCCTTGAGCTCGATATCAATAACAGAGCCGTCTTCATCGTGAACCGTCTTTATCATAAGAAAGTTGAGGGCAGGAGCGACCCAAATATTAGAGGTCCGCTGGTCATCGTCGCGCACTTGCTCGTACTGCCACGTCTCAAAGTTACCTGCCTCGACGCTCACGGTTTTTTTGCCGACGAAGGCCAGTGTGCGGACCTTGACGCGGGGCCCATCAATGACGCGAAATGATAGGGTTTTTGGGGGCTTGTCGGCCCCCAGTAAAGCCAGTCTTAGCTGCTCTTGCTGACTGAGACGATCGAGGATGTCAGGCTGCCACTCATGCTCGGTCCACTGTTTCTTTCGCAGGCTGCGTATTTTACCTTGATCTTTTAGGAACTCGACGGCGCGTTTGCGATTGACGATGCCTTTAAGTTGGTATTTGAAGTCTTGGGCGCGGATATGCCCGTCAGCAATTGAAAAGTGACTGCGCTCTTTTAGGCTCGCAACGAAGACACTGCCTTCATTCGTGAGAGTATATTTTCCTGCCTCGTCCACCGTTAGCTGGCGGTTTAGGGTCATGCCTAAGCCCATTGCGGTTGTCGAATAACGCGCGGTGTAAGGTGAGAGAACTTCCGCACTGCTTAAATTTGCGCCGAGTAGTAGGCAGCTAACCCAAAGCCAATGAATAGTTGCTGCGCGCTCTGCGCGAGGCTTCTCCATTGCTAAATGCTTATGTGCCACGGGCGCTCGCTTGTTTTTGAAGTTGCTGCCAGTCTACGCCCTCTGGTGGTAAAGGTTTACCGTCAAAATAGGCTTTGTCGTCGCCTAGGGTCACGCTACCCGATAGCACTAATTTTGCTGCCGCGGGATAGATTTCGTGCTCTAAGGGCAATATGCGCTCTGCCAGCGCTTCAGCGGTGTCGTCGTGGATGGCCACTTTGGCATGCAAAATGGGGGGACCCCCATCGAGGTCTGGCGTCACATAATGCACCGTGGCGCCCGCATGGCTATCACCGCTATCGATAGCTCTTTGGTGAGTATTAAGTCCTGGATAGAGCGGAAGTAATGAGGGGTGAATGTTGAGTAATCGACCACGAAATTGATTAACAAATTCAGGGGTCAGGATCCTCATAAAGCCTGCAAGAATAACGAGATCTAAGTTGGCCGCATGCACAAGTTCAGCGAGCGCCGAATCGAAGGCCTCCCGTGTCGGGAAGGCCTTGTGGTCGACAACTTGCGTTGCAATGCCTGCGTCAGCAGCCGTCAATAGTCCTGGAGCGTTGGGGCGATTACTAATGACAATACCAATATCTGCGTCGAGCTCATGTTGACGGCAGGCGTCAATAAACACCCGCATATTGCTCCCTCGACCGGATATCAATAGGCCTAGGCGTTTCCTCGGTCGGCTCATGGGACTAGATCAACGCCCTTAGTTCCCTCTGTGATCTCGCCAATTTGCCATGCCTGAAGCCCTTGCTGTTGCAAAAACTCAATGGCGATATCCGCTTTTTGTTGGGCAACAGCCAAGACCATGCCTACACCGCAATTGAACGTTCGGTACAGCTCGTTCTGCTCTATATTGCCGCCTTCACGCAACCACTCAAAAATCGGTGGTAAGGTCCAGCTGCTCAGTTCAATCCGTGCAGTGCAGTTATCGGGCAGTACGCGCGGTATATTTTCTAAAAGGCCGCCCCCAGTAATATGCGCCAGAGCATGAGGCTTGATTTCGTGTTGTAACGCCAGCAGCGGGCGGTTGTAGATAATAGTGGGTTCAAGGAGGGCAGCGCCCAAGCCGGTCTTGCCTTCAAATGGACTGCTCAAGTCAGCGCCCGTTACCTCGATTATTTTGCGAATCAGAGAATAGCCGTTGGAATGGGGTCCACTGCTCGCTAGGGCTATAAGGGCGTCCCCTGCGGCGACGTTTCGACCGTCAATGATCTGATCTTTTTCTACCACGCCCGTACAAAAGCCAGCTAAGTCGTAGTCGTCGCCTTCGTACATACCGGGCATTTCTGCGGTTTCACCACCGACGAGTGACGCGCCTGCAAGCTCGCAGCCTCGACCTATGCCAGTAACGACCTCCGCCGCGATATCGATATCGAGCTTGCCTGTTGCATAGTAATCAAGGAAGAGCAGCGGCTCAGCACCGACAACTGCGATGTCATTGGTACACATAGCCACCAGATCGATACCTATGGTGTCATGCTTACCCATATCCATAGCCAGTCGTAGCTTTGTGCCTACGCCGTCAGTGCCGGATACTAAAACAGGCCTGCGGTAATGCTCGGGGATCTCGCAGAGGGCCCCAAAGCCGCCAAGGCCCGAGAGTACTTCGGGGCGTCGAGTACGTTGGCTAACAGATTTGATGCGTTCTACTAAGGCATTACCGGCATCAATGTCGACGCCAGCATCGCGATAGGTAAGCGGCTGGGTGGAATTTGGCTTGTCGTTCATAGTCGCTTCTCGTTCAGGGGGGCACAGGTTACTGTTTGCGTCGCGTTGAGGAAAGCGACTGAGGGAGTATTTCACTGGTAAACTTCCACTCTAGCCATCATTTTTCATCGGAAAAGGAAAATTGAGCATTGAAAAACCTATTGCGCCCTGCATTGCTCTTGATCTTACTGGCCTTTGCTTGTGTCACTGGTGCCCAGCCTACATTTTTTAGCGCCCGGCAGGTGGTCGGTGATCGAAGCCAGGCTGCGCTAGCGAGTGCCGCATCAAAAGCCCTTTGGCAGGTATTCATTAAAGTCTCGGGTGATGAGCAAGTCGCGGCACTGCCGTTGGTACAAGAGGCCATTGATAACGCGCGTAACATGATGTCCTTGTATAGCTACGAAGAACGCGATCGCGCGCTCGATCTGCTCATAGAGTTTGACGAGGGCGTGGTTAAAAATGTTTTGCGCGACGCGGGCGCCACCTACTGGAGTGAGTCTCGCCCACCTGTGTTGGTCTGGCTTGTTGTCGATGAGCCAAGCTTGCGCCGCTTCGCTACTGCTAGTCAGGATAGTGACCTCGTCTCTGGATTAGCCGAGGGGTTTCGCGAGCGAGGAATAATCATGCGCGCTCCACTTCTCGATTTGGAAGATAGCGCAGCACTAAGCCCCGAAATGGTCTGGCAGAAAGTCACCCCAAGAATTCAAGAGGCGTCAGTGCGCTACGGCACACAGCACATTTTGGTAGGTCGATACGTAAAGTTAACAAGCGGCTTGCAGCTTACTGATTGGCTATACATCAGCGGCACTGAACAGAGACAGATCCAAGATCAGAGTGACGAGCTAGAACCACTGCTTACAGAAGCCGTCGACATGGTGGTAGATGCCATGGCTGGGCAATACGCAGTGAAACTCGATACGCTAACAAGTTCTGAGCCCCTGTCGGTTGCTATTAACGGTGTAACGTCGTTCGACGACTATCGGGCTGTCATTGCTATTTTTGAAGGTATTAGCGTGCTAAGTGGCGTACGGGTGTTTGCGGTCAATGGCGATCAATTGCGTCTAAGCATGGGGGGGGTCAGTAGCGCCGACGCCTTGTCGAGATTACTGCCTCAGCGATCTGGATTGGCCATTGCGGGCGAACCGCTGGGTCGAGAACTGAACCTAAACTGGGAGCGAGCATATTGACTTCTATCACTGTTAACCGATGGCCGTTTGTCCTTGCCAGTCTGGTAGGTTTGGCGATCATCATTTTCTTTCTCCACCCTATTCTTATGCCCTTCGTCCTTGGCGCATTAATCGCATATTTAGGGGATCCGCTAGTGGATCGACTTGAGGTTCGTGGCTATGGCCGAACCACGGGGGTCGTATTAGTTTTCTTGCTGTTGACGCTGCTGCTCGTGCTCACAGTGATTGTTGGGTTACCGCTGCTGATTGACCAATTGGATACCCTTGTACGCAAGATCCCAGAGTTATACCGGTGGCTGTCGACTGAAGTCACGCCCTGGATTCACACTCAGCTGAGTATCGGTCCCGTGAAGCTACCCGTTGTGGATTGGGAGGCTGAGTTAGCCGCGAATTGGCAGTCGCTGGGCAAAGTCACGGCAGGCACCCTGGCGCGAATCACCCGGTCTGGGTTGGATGTCATCACTACCTTGTTTAATCTTGCGCTCGTGCCCGTAGTCGCATTTTATTTAATGCGTGATTGGGACACGTTGGTGGCGAAGCTCCTCGATTTAGTACCTATGTCCTGGCAGCAACATATTTCTCTCATGGTATCTGAGGCAGACGATGTCCTCGGAGCGTTCATTCGCGGCCAGATGTTAGTCATGCTTGCTCAGGCTATGATTTACGGTGCGGGATTATGGTTAGTCGGATTGGAATTTGCCATTGTGCTGGGAACCGTTGCAGGGCTTGCAGCCATAATTCCTTATGCGGGTGCGATTATCGGTATAGGTAGCTCACTCTTAGTGGCGTGGTTCCAATTTGGCGGTGAGCTCATGCCCTTGCTGTGGGTGGCGGTTGTCTTTGGGGTAGGTCAAACCCTGGAGAGTTTTGTGTTAACACCGGTATTGGTGGGTGATCGCATTGGCTTGCACCCCGTGGCTGTGATTTTTGCGTTGATGGTGGGCGGACAGCTGGCAGGCTTTACCGGGGTTCTAATCGCTCTGCCGGTTGCGGCGGTGTTGTTTGTATTCTTTCGTCATGGCGTTAATTATTATCGCCAATCTGATACTTATAAAGGTGAGTAACGTCGCGTGAGTGCCACAGGTCAGCTACCGCTGAGCATTATAACTGACGACGAGGCGACGCTTGCCAATTTTCAGTCTCGAACGTCGGTGCTGGAGGTGGTCAACGGGCTGTCGACGTTGGTCGACTGCCGTCAGGGTGAGTATTTTTTGTGGGGCGCTGAGGGTGTCGGAAAGAGTCATTTGTTGCAAGCAGTGAGCCATGCCCTGGGTACTCATGCGCTTTATTTGCCGCTTGAAGATCTCACTGAAGTGCCACCCCAAGCGCTGCTGGAGGGAGCAGATACCGTTCCTGTACTTGCTCTCGATAATGTGCAGGCGGTGCTTCGAAGTCCCGATTGGCAAGAGGCCTTATTTCATTTATTCAACCGCCGACGAGATGCGGGGCTCGCGTTACTGTTCAGCGCGGACCGAGTGCCTAGCGAGCTTGTCACGCTATTGCCTGACTTACGCTCTCGACTAGGTAGTCTCACGGTGTTTCACCTGCCCAAGCAAACTGACCAAGAACTGGCGGAGATGCTGCGCTTTCGAGCAGCTCGTCGAGGCTTGTTGATGAGTGATGAGGTGGTGAATTACGTCATGACGCGAGTTGAGCGCTCCGCAAAGTCGCTCATTATGCTGCTAGATCGCATCGATAGGGCCGCGCTCGCGCAAGCGCGGCCAGTCACTATACCGCTGATCAATGAACTCAGGTTGCTGTCTCGGGATTAGTGATCGAAACCGCGTAATCATTGGATCCCAGTACCAGGTAGCGACGCAACCAGGCCACTAATAAGTACAGTGGGATTGTATCCAGTAATGCACATAGAGCTTTGAAGGCGTAATTGCTGCCAACCAGCACTAGGATCGCCTGGAAGGTGATTTCACCGCGCAGAAAAACAGCGCCAAATGTCACGCTTACCACCATTATCGAGTCCACTAACTGACTCACTAACGTACTGAAGTTATTGCGCAGCCATAAATGCTTGCCGTTCGTTAGACGCTTCCAAAAATGAAAAAGCTGCACGTCGCAATATTGGGCCGCAATGTAGGCAAGCATCGAGGCAAATACTGCGCCTGATGTTGTGGCATAAATAATTTGATAAAGCCCCACGTTACCGGCAACAAACTCACCATTGGGAAGTGAGACTGGGTTTGCGAGAGAAAGTATCTGCCACGGTGGCATCACCTCTGGCGGCACCGATGGGGCAATATCGCCCAGGGTGAGCACGGCTAGAATAAAAATGTTGAGCGCCAAGCCGATGGACACTAAAAAGTTTGCTCGAGCCCGCCCATACAACTCGCAGATCAGATCAGTGCACAAGAATGTGAGGGGGTAGGGGAGAACACCCACAGCCAGTGCGAGGGGTCCGAGTTGAATAAAACGCGTGATCCCTATGACGTTGAGTAACGTCATAGCACATAAAAAAACCGCAGCGAGGACAATGAAAACGCGCTCTCTGCGCTCTTGCAGTATCCTGGTGTTCATAGAGCTAGTGTTCCAGTTGACCTAGGTTCGCATGCATAACAGATCCGTTGATCACTGGATTAGCGTGACTCCAGGCGATTAAATTAGCTATTTCGGTGGGCGCTATTAGTCGGCCAAAGCTATTCATTTCACCGATAGAGTCGACGATGGCTTCGTCGTTGCCAATGTGGCCACGCAGCATCTCTGTATCTGTAAAACCGGGACAAATGAGTGCGGTATGAATCCCCTGACCCATCAAGTCTTGGCACGTTGCGCGCATCATGCCCAATTGTGCATGCTTGGATACTACGTAACTGAACGCGCCGCCTACCGCCTTCTCTGACAACGTTGACCCTACGTAAAGCACACTCGACCCTCTGGGCATAAGTGGCAGTAAGCGTCTATTGATTGAGTTAATAGCCATCACGTTAATGTGCATGACTTTAAGCATATCGCTGTCAGAGCATTGCGTGACCGTGTCTTTAAGCATGAGAGCCGCGTTGTGAACCAGACATACTTCGGTTGGCGCGAGTGTTTCGATTTGTGTTGCGATATCACTCGCCAAAGCATTAACGGCCGCTTCAGAGCCGAGGTCGCCACAAATATTATCGACACCGACGACTGGGCAGTTACGTCGAGATACATTGAGCACGGTGAATCCCTGGTCAATGAACTGTTCGGCAGCGGCTGCGCCGATACCAGAACTAGCGCCTGTAATAATAGCAATACGGGACATGTCGAGCCCTTCTGTTGTTGGTAAAAAAACTGCAACTGAGTTCAGGGTAGCGTAAGCCACGTTTCAGAGCACCTTTTAGTTACAAGATGCACATAGTTACAAGATACGCAAAAGTTCAAGCGTGGGATGACTGTTTGCTGATCGAAACTTGCGCCCGGGCTCAGTATTGACCACCATGTGCCTATTCTTTTTTTTAATGGGTGCATTATGACTCGTCTGACGACGCTCTACATTGACAAGGAAGCACACAAATTCTCGGCGGCGCATTACACAATTTTTTCTGCGACCGACCGAGAGCGACTACATGGACATAACTACTCGGTGTCGGCGCGCATTGTTGCCCCCATGGGCCCCAATGGGTTTTCAGCTGACTACAACGTCTATAAAAATCGGTTGAAAGTGCTGTGTGACCAGCTTGACGAATATATGTTGCTAGCGGGTAAGTCCCCGTATCAAACGCTCGTTGAATCGGATGGCGAGGTGTTGGCTACTTTTGCGGGCAAGACCTTGCGTTTTCCGAGTGACGAGACCATTGTTCTTCCAATTCTTAACGTTACGGTTGAAGAGCTAGCGCATTATCTGCTTGCCCAGCTCCTGGTCGTAAGTGGTGATGAGGAGCTTGTAGAGGTAGAGCTCGGCGTATCTTCGGGTCCTGGCCAAACGGGGTCTGCGATTTGGCAGGTACAGAAATAATTTTTTTATTTCTGTGAACTTTCTCTCGCAGGACTGGTCATACCTATAACTGCTGAGAAGGCGTCGCTACGGGGACGATGCATGGGAAACTCTCTAGCAGTCAGAATCCGTTTATCGGGATTCTCCTCGTTTGAGTGGCTCCTTATTGGCCGACCGATTGGTCGGCCTTTTTTTTGTCTGAAATTAATCGTTACGGGAGGTGTTCACGCGACCTAGCTCGGCTAGAGCGGCGATGATCGCTGCCGCCGTTTGTGGGCCGACAAGGGTCTGCTGGAGTCTTCCTTTAGGGTCCACCAATAAAGTGGTTGGTAGAACTCGGGGCACGGGAATACCGAGCGTTTCGCTCGGGTCCGTGCTCAGCACCTCAAAACCAATGGCCATTTCATTGACCTGCTGACTCAGTTCGAGGCCTGTTTTTCCATCATAGTTAACACCGAGCACTGTAACGTCTGATAGTTCGTTCAAGTGATTCAGTTCAGGAACCTCCTCGCGGCATGGTGTGCACCAAGTTGCCCAGTAATTGATTACCCTCCAGTTGCCTGCGTCGGGTAGAGCGCCGTCACTGGAACTGCAACTTGCGAGAGCGAGCAATATGGCAGCTTTTGTGAGCCCTTTAACTATCATCTTGAACAGGTTTCCGAAAACAGCGTGCTTAAGGATACATCCAATCGGACACTTTGTTCGCGGCGTTGTGCCTGCAGTAGTTCGTTGGCCGTGACCTGCCAGGGGCAAGCATCGGGCGGAGCTGAGGGGACATCGAGCTCGATGTTAATCAAAGTTTTGATGTCATTAAGGCTTACCCGGCTCAAATCTTTACTCAGCAAAAACTTCCCCTGACTACTCTGTGTGATTAGTTTGTTCGTCACGAAACTCTCTCGAATTTGTCGCCAACTCTCGCCATCTAATCCTCCGAGAATATTGTCTTGGTTGCGCAGAAGCTGGATTTCACTGACCGGTTCACCACGATGCTGCGCCTGCCAGAGCACGTAAAGAACATCGAGTGCTTTAAGTAGTTTAGGCCGATTCGCCTGTTCCAGAGACTGGTAGGTGGTGAGGCTGTTCACAATGATAGCGCCGCTTAGAACGATGATCCAAGTAATGTAAAGCCATAGGAGAAAGACAGGTACCGCGGCAAAAGCGCCGTAAACCAAAGCATAGCTAGAATTAGCCATCACAGTAGTAAACGTTGCTTTGGCGATCGAAAAGGCAAGGGCGGCGGCGGTGCCGCCCACGAGCGCATGTCGAATCGGTACAGCGCAGTTCGGTACCGTGACATAGAGTGCGGAGAGTCCCAATACACTTAAAACAAAGGGCAGAAGCGATAATAGAAAAGCGCTGACGCCCAGTACGTCGATTCCGGCAATCGATTTGGCTGCGGCATACAGGTATGCCTGTATACCGAGGCCGAGTCCTAGAATGACAGGTGCCAAGCTAAGTACGGCCCAGTAGAGAAGAAAGCTCGATACGGCCCCACGATTCTCTTTATTGCACCAAATATTGTTGAACGCACGTTCAACGTTGCGGAGCATGAGTACTGCGGTGATAGCCAAAATTCCTATTCCCGCACCGGTAAGATTCTTGGCTTGTTCTGAGAAGCTGCTTAGGTAACTCGCTACCTCTTGTGAAGACTGGGGGAGCAGATTTTGCATGAGAAATTGTTCGATCTGCGATTCTAGGTTCGCACTTGTGGGTATAGCAGAGCCCACTGCGTAAATGACGGTAAGAAGAGGAACCAGCGCGAATAAGCTCATATACACTAATGCTGCGGCGATCTCCGAACATCGATCGGCCCGAAAGCGTTGGAAGAAGTACTGCGTTCCCGCAAGTAACTTCTGTATCATTGGATTATTCAGCATGGCTATTTCTCCCGGTCATTCGAGTTCCACCGGTCGTTCGAGTTTCATTGGTCGCCCGAGAGCGTTGGGGCGACGGCTCGCCTATTGATGATTGCTGATAGTGTAGTGCAGGTGGCACCCGTCTTGCACCGTACCAATTAAAGACTGTGAATAGGACGTTAGATGACCACAACACCTTATATTCTGATTCTCTACTACTCTCGTTCGGGAGCGACCGCTGCTATGGCTGCACAACTAGCACGCGGGGTAAGTTCAGCAGGCAATATCGAGGCGCGGCTGCGAACCGTGCCGCCCGTCACATCGGAAACGCATGAGTTAATCGATGGTATACCCGGTGACGGCCCTCTCTACTGTGATGAGGACGATCTACGCCACTGTTCAGGTTTGTTGCTGGGGAGCCCGACGCGTTTTGGCAATATGGCGGCGCCGCTTAAGCACTTTCTCGATCAAACCTCTGGGCTTTGGTTGAGCGGTAGTCTTATCGGTAAGCCTGCGGGTGTCTTTACGTCCACCAGTTCACTGCATGGTGGTCAAGAATCGACGCTTCTCAGCATGATGCTACCTTTATTGCACCATGGCATGGTGGTGACGGGATTGCCTTACAGTGAACCTGCGCTGCGCCAAACCCAATCGGGAGGTACCCCCTACGGTGCGAGCCATTGGGCAGGAGAAAACAATGATCTTCCACTTAGCGAGCACGAAGCGTCGCTGTCTCGTGCGCTGGGTAAGCGGGTCGCCTCTTTGGCGCTAAAGGTGATGCAAGATGGTTGAACGAAGTAGGCTTTGCCAAGCCCTTTGGCTATTACTTTGGGCTTTTTGGCTAACCTTCGCGGCGCAACAAATATTTGATGTGGCGCGTTTCAATGCACCTTGGCCTGTTTGGCTACTGCGTGTTTTCCCGTTGGTGATTTTTATGCCGGGTGTCGCTCGAGGCAATTTGCGCGCGGTGATCTGGTTGTGTTTTGTATTATTGTTCTACTTCGTTTCGGCCGTAGAGTTGATATTTGCTGCACCCGACGATGGTGTGGCCGTTCTTGGTCTGAGTTCAGTAATAGGTTTGTTCATTGTATCCGCGGTCTACATCCGTACTCGAGGTCGCGAGCTAAAGGCTGCGCTGGCAGTAAATGCTGAGACCGATCACTCATCCTCCCAAGGAGCTTAATAATGCTGTGGACAGCAATCAAACGAATTTTTGGTGGTGTTTGGCGCGTATTGTCGGGCATCAGCAAAGGTATCAGTGTCTTACTGCCCATTCTTTTACTGGCGTACCTTGTCGGTGCGCTGTTGTTGGGATTCAAGGCTGCGCAGCCTGAACCTATGCCCGATCGAGCGGCTTTATTGGTGAATCTTTCAGGTGTGTTGGTTGAGAATCGAACGCCGCTTGAGCCTTTTGATGCGCTTATGCAGGGCGACTCCGGGGAGGTGTTATTACCGGTACTCTTAAAAGCTATTAACGATGCAGCTGACGACGACCGTGTCACCGCACTTGTTATGGACTTACAAGCCTTGGCTGGGCCATCAGTGACCCAAACCTTGGAGATCAAGGCGGCGCTAGATACGTTTAAAGCATCGGGTAAGCCTGTGGTCGCAATTGGTGATTACTATGATCAAGGCCAATATGCCCTCGCAGCGCAGGCGGACACTGTCGTCCTGCATCCAGAGGGAGGCATTAATTTATATGGATTCGCAATTTATAAGAGTTATGTCAAGCAGCTCTTAGAGAACGCAAAGATCACGATGAATGTGTTTCGCGTAGGCGAGAACAAGTCAGCAGTCGAGCCATTTCTGCGCGATGATATGTCCGAAAGTGAGCGAGAAGTTATTGGTCGTTGGCTCGGCGATCTTTGGGATAGTTACACCGGGCTTGTGGAACAGAGTCGTGGGTTTGAGCCTGGAGCTGTGCAGCAGTTTATTAACGAGTTTCCCGATCGACTAGAAGTTGCCGGTGGTGATCAGCCGCAGTTAATGCTGGACGCAGGTTTTGTTGATAAGTTATTTACTCACGATCAGCGAGATCAATTTCTCTCAGACTTAGTGGGCGCGACCGATGAGGATGGACACTATCAAGCGATCGAGTATGGTGCCTATGCACAACTCAATGCTTATAACGAATCCGAATCCGAATCCGAATCCGAAGCCGACGGCGGTGCAGTATCTGACGCTGTTACACCTTTGATTGCAATTGTGCCAATAGAAGGCGAATTGATTCCTGGTGAAAGCATGCAAGGATTTGCGGGCTCAGACACTGTCGTTGATCAGCTGGAACGCGCGGTGGAGCTAGAGGGTTTGGCTGCCGTGGTTTTGCGGATTAACTCTCCTGGCGGTAGTGTATTTGCGTCAGAAGTTATGCGTCAAAAAATACTGGCTATTAAAGACCTGGGTTTACCGGTGGTAGTCTCTATGGGTGGAGTAGCTGCGTCGGGTGGTTATTACATCGCTGCAGATGCCGATCAAATTTGGGCGCACCCCTCAACCATCACAGGTAGTATTGGTGTCTTCGCCGCGTTCCCTACGGTGGAAAAACTCTATGACTGGGCGGGTGCAACAGTCGATGGCGTCTCTACCACTGGAATTGCCTCAGCTATTCGATTCGATACCGGCGTCAATCCTGCTGGTCGGCGAATCATCAATAGTTTGATCTCCAATATTTATGTGGAGTTTGTCGATTTAGTCGCGCGTGGCCGCGGATTGTCCTGGGATCAAGTTAATGATATTGCGGGCGGTTTAGTTTGGAGTGGCCGAGACGCGCTCGACATTGGTTTGGTGGATTCTCTTGGTGGGCTCGATGCAGCCGTTGCAGCGGCAGCCACGTTGGCCGATGTTAGCGACTATGAGACACGCCGAGTGGGTACGCCCTTAAGCCCGGAGCAGCTGATTTTGGAGCAAATCGGCAAGGAATTGGGCTCGGTTCATGTGCCGGGTGGGTCGATGGCTACGCGCTTAATCAAGCAGCTAGTACAGCCTTTACGGATAATGGATAGTCTCCAGGATCCCAAAAACATCTATGTGCGTTGTCTAGAATGCGCGAGTGCTTTGTGAAATTAGTCGTCAATGAAGATAATGCTGTTGTAGCGCGGGCTAGGCCATCCGCGACTATCGTCGTTGTTCGTGACGCTAGCGAGGGACTTGAGGTTCTATTGCTCAAGCGCAACCCGGACCTTGCGCATATGCCGGGTGCCTGGGTATTCCCTGGTGGCAAAGTCGACGATAGTGATACGGGTGAAACTATTGAAGAGCGCGCGCGCGTGGCTGCAGCCCGTGAGCTAATGGAGGAGGCGGGTTTTCATATCGATTCCGCGACATTGCTCGATTTTTCTCATTGGTTGACCCCCGAGATCGTCAAGCGTCGATTTGCAACATGGTTTTATCTGGCTGTACTTGAAGACCGCGTACCGGTGGTTGTAGATGGTAGTGAAATTGTTGACTATCGCTGGCTACGACCTGAACTAGCACTGTCAGAGCAGCTGGCGGGAGAACTACAGGCACCGCCACCTACCTTAGTCACGTTGACTGATATTCAACGATTTGAATCGGCGGGTGAGCTTACTCGTATGGTCTCTGATCGACATCCACCTTACTTTTTCCCAAAGTTGCACAAGGTTCCCGAAGGCATGCTATTTCTTTATCCCGGTGATGCGGGCTATGAAACCGATAGCCCCGCGGTTACTGGGCCTCGACACCGCATGATTATGGCGCCAGGAGTGTTCGACTATGATCGAAGCTTTGACTGGCCTTCGAGGACGTAATCGTTCGCCGGAATCTACGTGCTCATAGCGCGCTCCACCCATACCATGGAAGAAAGTGAATTTCATTTGCTGGGATTAAGCTTGCGAGGTTAAGTGCGATTACCTGACGCAGGGTGCTGGGTAGGTTTGGGTTAAAAGAACGTTATGAGCGGAGGGGTTGGGCGTGCGGATAGATTGGTGACCGCTTAAAGTAATTAAGAGCTTGCCGTCGTTAAAGGCGAGTTTCGCTTTTTGCGTTTACTGCCACCATGAAGCCCCTGGCAGTTTTTTTC
>ERZ807291.2541-NODE-2541-length-27327-cov-6.939205_pt1 | contig 27327 bp, 21 predicted proteins | sample MGYA00521257_ERZ807291 | MGnify/ENA primary metagenome ERZ807291 (study PRJEB31413, sample SAMN03169783) | marine metagenome | biome: Marine; feature: Water; material: Subsurface seawater | place: North Sea | collected 2011-04-28 | depth 1 m m ...
GGTCTTCGTCTTACCCGTGCCCGGTCGGTTATACTGGATGTGTTAATCCAGAACCTTTTTGCTTACGCCATGGATGTGGCGAAGGAAAGCATGGCAAAAATTAAGCCCATGTGCGTTTTGGCAACTGGGGGATATGGCAGGGGAGAACTGAGCCCTCACAGTGATATTGACCTGATGTTTCTTTACCCAAAAGCATCCATGGGCAAATCCCTTGATGCACTAAAAGAAACAATGACCCGGGAAATCCTTTATCCCTTGTGGGATACTGGTTTAAAAGTAGGTCATGCCTCGAGAGAAGTAAAAGAGGCATTACTTGAATCTCAAAAAGATATTCGCAATAAGAACTCCATGCTCGATGCTAGATACCTGTGCGGGGACCGAAAAATTGCAGAAAAATTTATCGATAAATTCCATAAGTTTTGCCGCAAAAATAACCCTGCCCAATACCTTAAGGAGTTACTCACCCATCAAGAGCAGAGAAGGCTTGAAAAAGGTAGCACGGTTTTCCTACAGGCCCCCGATGTAAAGAATGGCGTGGGTGGACTTAGGGATTACCAAGGCATTCTTTGGATGACCAAGGCAAAGTTTGAAAAACATGGCTTGCCCGGTCTGATCAGAAAGAAGTTTTTGACCAAAGACGAAGCCCAATCCCTAGAAGATGCCTACTCCTTTCTTTTGCGGGTTCGCAATGAACTGCATTTTAAAAGCAAAAGACCCGTCGATATTCTACACCTCGAAAAACAACCCGAAGTTGCCTTGGGTCTAGGATATGAAGAGGAAGACATTTTTCGAAGAGTCGAGCTCTTCATGGGAGACTATTACTCCCGGGCCCGTACTATCAATCAACTATCAGGCATTCTTGAACAGCGCCTTGTCCATGCAACAACCGGATCAACTTCTTCCATAAGTTTCAAAAAAGTAATCAAGGCCTACCAATCTCCTCCCCTGCAAAATTTTGACGGTTTTGACCTGAACGGGGAAGAGCTTAGCAGCCCAAACCTGCAAATCTTTGATGAAGACCCGGAGCGGTTAATCCGCTTATTCCGTCACTCTCAGCGCCTTTCCGCCAAGCTTTCCCCCGACCTTCGCTCTCTTGTAAGAAACAGGCTGTCTCTGATTGACTCAGCCCTGATTAATTCGACTTCAGCCAATGTAGCCTTTCGCTCCATTTTACAGGAAATTGGGAATGTAAGCCCGACTCTTTGCGAAATGCATGAACTTGGGGTGCTTGGGCGATTTGTTCCGGAATTCGGAAGGCTTACCTGTAAAGTACAGCACGACCTCTATCACCGTTTTACTGCCGACATCCATGTGCTTCATTGCATCACTACTCTGGACGAGATTTTTCAGGGAAAAAAGAAAGCATCCAAGCACTATCTCCAGGCGCTAAGAAAGAATGAAGTCCCCGGTCTGCTTTACCTCATTTTATTCCTCCATGACCTCGGTAAAGACAAGGGGCCCAAAGGCCATTGCGAACGCGGCGTAGAGATTGCAGTCAATATGATGGACCGTTTGGGGGTATCAGATGAGATGCGGGACCGTATCTTATTTGTCATACGAAACCACTTGGAAATGGTACGCTATGCCAACAAGTTTGACCTCGAAGATCCGGAAGTCATTGATTCCTTTGCCCAATTTGTAGAAGGGGAACAACGCCTGCGCTTTTTATATGTCCATACATTTTGCGATGCCAATGCCACCGCACCTGACCTTTGGAATTCACACAAAGAGGAATTGCACACCCAGCTTTTCACCAATACCTTATCAGTTTTAGAAGGGAAACGAGCCCGCAAGGATCCCAATACCCTCAAAGATGCCTACAAGAATCTGAAAGTGGAAGGCGTGACCCAAGAGGAAGTTCTTGAACATCTGGAACAGGTCCCGATTCGATACTTTTCTCACACGGGCAAGGAAGAGGTAACCTTGCATGTGGATATGATCCACCGTTATCTTGAAAGTGGCACAGAGACTCCGGTTCCGGTGATTAACTGGAGAAATGATCTGCGTCGCTCCTTGACGGTGGTGGATATTGTGACCCGCGACCGAAACAGTTTATTTGAAAAACTAACCGGTGCCTTTTCCATCGCTGGCTTAAATATTTTAGGAGCCCGTGCGGTGACTCGGAAAGATGGTCTGGCGATTGATGTGTTCTATGTGGAGGACCAAAATGGTGGCGTGGTCGATGATATTAAAGTAAAAGAGCATTGTGAAAATTCCATTCGTTCCTTCCTGAGTGATCAAACTCTACCCGACCAGTTAATTTCAGAAAAAAGAAAGAAAGCAGACCGTACCCGTCGCTTTTCCAGTGAAGATAAATTAGGTGAAAAAATACCCTCTCAGGTGGATGTTTACCGGGATGTATCGCTTAACCGTACAATCGTCGAAGTCCGGGCTCCAGATCAGGTCGGCTTGCTTCATTTGATCGCCAAGACCATTTCCAAGTGCGGCTTTGGTATCCAATTTGCAAGAATTGCCACCGAGCAAGGCATAGCCACCGATATTTTTAACATCGAGCCACAATCTAAAGAAGACTTTTCTCCCTCCCGCTTTTTGGAACTACGGGAAGACTTAAGCACGGCCCTACACAAAGGGAAGTTTTACCACGAAGTATAAGCCATTCCCCTCACGAGAGAGGCAAGGTGAGTTTAAAAACAGTCCCGGATTCGTCAGACTTCACCAACTCCAAATCCCCATCATGGCTTCTCAGTATCCGTTTAGAAATGGTTAGCCCAAGACCTGTGCCATCTGTGCGGGCGGTCAGGAAAGAATCAAATATCTGAGCCCTTAAATCCTCCGGTATTCCAGTTCCAGTATCAATGATAAATACCTCTGCCCGGTTTTCAGCATTCAAGCCAGATTCTATCCTAAGCTCTCCTCCATTGGGCATAGCACCCAGGGCATTTAATATTAGATTAAGTAAGGCCTGTTGAATCTGACCCTTGTCCACAAATACCAGCATGTCATGTTCCGCCTGCGTAAGAGTCAGGCTGACCTGGGATTGATCGAGCTTTAACCGGACAAGTAAGGAGGCATCCTTAAGGATTTCCTGCAAAGAATAATTTCTACGAAAGGATTCCCGGCTTTTCCCAAAATCTAAAATGCGCCCGGCTATCTGATCCAGGTGATTTAATTTTTCGCGGATAATAGAAATATCTTTATTCTTACTTTCATCCGAACCATCCTCCAGCCCCAGGGAATCAAAAAGTAAGCGTACCACCATCAAAGGGTTACGGATCTCATGGGCAATTTCAGCAGCCAAGGTACCCAGTGTGGTGAGCCTCTCACTCTTCCTCATACTTTCCTCGGAGGAAAATACCCGCCCGTACAGCCGGGCGTTTTGAACGGCAATCGCCCCCAAATCAGCAAGTGCCCGTACAATTAAACGCTCATCATCATTGAAGCGGTGCTTACGATCGACATAAAGGCTAAGTAAGCCGATTGGTTCATCTTCATACACCACTGGAGTCACCAACATTGAGTGCAAATTCTCATCTCGTATAAGATTCACAAAATGATGTTCTTCGGTGCGTAACAAATCACGGGTTTGAACCTGGCGGTGCCCCCGGAGGGCGGTGCCTAAAATACTATCCGCTGGCTTAAGGTTCTCTTCGTAAGGGACCAGGCCCTGTTCGTTTTGAAGGGACTGTAAACGAAGGTAATCATTGTCAGCGTCATAAAGAAAAAAAGCAGATAAACGACAATTTAAAAGAAGCAAGGCTTCCCGGGTAATTGATTCAAGCACCCCATCCACTTTGCGGGTTCCCGCCATATCCTGGCCCACCAAAACCAAAGTTTGTAATTGGTCCGCTTTTCGCCGCAGTTGTTGAATCATCCACATATTGCCCAACACCCGACTTGCTTCTTTGGCCATAAGGACCAGAAGCCTGAGATCATCCTCATCAAAGGCATGCAATTCCATGGAATCCACATTTAAAGCTCCCACGGTTCTTTCCCCTTCTGTCAAGGGTGCAGCCATTTCAGACTGGATCCGTTCATCGAGGCAAAAATATTTATCCTCATTGAGCACATCGCCTGACAAAAAAGGTTCACCATGCATGGCCACCCACCCGGTAATCCCAACCCCCATGGGAAGCTCAAACCCTTTGCTTTCCTTGGAAAGCCCTTTCTCTACCTCGATAAGCAACTTATCGGAATCAGCATTGAGCATACAAATAGAGGCAGAGCTTGCCCCAAACACCCCGATCACCTCGTCCAAAATTTTCTCAAGCGATACCAGGGGGTTGTTTTCCTTACTCGATAAAGCACTGATGCGGTACAGCACATCCAGGGCCCGGCGGTCAGAATTTTGTTGGGTAATTTTGGTATCCACACCACCTAAATTATCGGGAGTTACCGGGAATGCGAGAAAGGAAAATGAATTATTGCTTACTTTGAATAAAGTGCGACCAGGTTTCCTCCATCGGTTTTCCCAACAAGGAAGACATAAAAGGTCGACGGGATGGGCGCTTGGGCTCCTTGAGCAATCTCATGCCTGCTTCTTTGGGAAGGCGGTTGCTTTTTTTACTATTACAACGAATGCAGGAAATAACCACATTTTCCCAAGATGTCACCCCGCCCCGGTCCCGGGGAATGACATGGTCCATATTTAGTTCTTTGGTCGGTAATTTCCCCCCACAATATTGACATTTATAATCATCCCTCTCGAGGAGGTTTTCACGATTAAATTTCATCTCCTGCATCAGCATTCGGTCGTAGGAGCGCAAAATCAATACAGTAGGAACCAGGACTTGTTGGTTTATCGTGCGAACCACTCGACTTCCAGGCTGAAACTCCACTTCTTTGGAATATTCGAACCACGCCGGGCCATCAAAAACACGGAAACTTCCATCTTCCGCGTATATCACTTGAGCATGATCGAGGGAAAGCAAACTAAACGCCCGCTCTACCCCCACGACGTTGACCGCTTGCCAGAGGCGGTTGAGCACGAGGGTTTGATAATGTGTGTCCATCCGCCTTAAGATATAACGGAAGACATCTAGGGAGTGTCAAAGGATTTTTCTTACTTTTTTAGTAACAAAAAGGTCACAAATAAGAAAAGGCACTCGGTGTTAGGAAAAATAGAGCCCGTCACTACCAAATTAGTAGCTACGTCCTTCTTTATCTTCGTAAAAATTCAGAAAGGCCTTATGCACAACGCGATATCCTCCTGGGGTCGGATAATCCCCTGTAAAATACCAGTCACCTGGATGATCGGGTAAAGCCTCGTGAAGATTTTCAATTCCCTGAAAGACAATCTTCACATCAGTCACCCCGTCCAAACATTTTGGTTTTACAAGTTCTGCAACCCGATCAGAAATTTCACTGACCTTGAAGTTTTCATAGACTCGTTTTACATGATTTACCAGGCTTGGCTTACTTTCTTTCAAAGCCTCGCGGCACTTAACGGCCACATCATCCAGCAATCCATCATAACCCCGTTCTTTAATTAAGGAGACAGCCGCCTGAAAAGCGATAAATTTCCCTAACTCGGACATATCAATGCCATAGCAATCCGGGTAACGTATTTGAGGTGCAGTGGAGGCAATCAAAAGTTTTCTCGGTTTTGAACGCCCTAAAATTTGCAAAATGCTTTTCTTAAGTGTTGTGCCTCTTACGATAGAATCATCAATGCAAACAAGGGCATCATCATGCTCACGAACTACCCCATAAGTAATATCATAGACATGGGAAACCAGTTGGTTACGGCCCGACTCCTGGGAAATAAAAGTCCTGAGCTTGATGTCCTTATTGGCAATCTTTTCTCCCTTGGGCCAATTATCCATGACCAGCTCATTGATTAACTCGTCTGTGAGATCCCCCTTATTTTTGGCATCAATTAATTGTTGCTGCACCTCAGCCCGCCGCACCAGGCGAAGTTGCTCCATAAAGCCATAATAGGCACTTTCAGCGGTATTGGGAACATAACTGAAAACGCTATTGGAAAAATCTTTTCCCACAATTTCCAATACCTGGGGTACTAAAAGAGCCCCCAAGGTTTTGCGCTCAGCGTAAATATCAGGGTCATTACCTCGGGAAAAATAAATACGCTCAAAGGAGCATCCTGCCTGCCGGGCGGGATCATCAGCAAACCTTTCAATCTCAACGGAGCCATTTGCCCGAACCACCACAATGGTACCGGGCTTGATTTCATTTACTTCACCGGCCTCCTTATTAAAAACAGTCATCAACGGAGCCCGTTCTGAAGCCACCGCCACCACCTCCTCATCCTCGAAATAAAAACCGGGACGGATACCCAGCGGGTCACGCATGGCAAAAGCGTCCCCATTCCCGATAATACCTGCCAAAGCATAACCCCCATCCCAATGAGCGGCTGCTTTTCTAAAAATTTCGGGTAAATTAATCCGATCCCCTACCCATGCAGAATATTGGTCACCAGGGATACCTTCTTTTTGTGCGAGGAGACCAAGTTCGTCATTACTGGCATCCAGGTGATACCCTGTTTCTTCCAAAATAGCCTGCGTGTCGGTGTCAAAAACCGGGTGCTGGCCCCGTTCCACCAGCTTCTGGTTTAATTCCTCCACATTGGTGAGGTTGAAATTTCCTGCAACCATGAGGTTTTTATTGGGCCAGTTACTCTTGCGGAAATAAGGGTGGCATGTGGTCGATCCATAAGCGCCCGAAGTGCCGTAACGCAGGTGGCCCAGCAAGATCTCACCCCCGTAATCAAAGTGCTGCTTTATCGTCTCAGGGAATTCGGGAAATGCCTCTCCCCGCTTGATTATTTTATCAAGTAGTTTGTGTTGACCTCCAAATATTTTAGCCAATGCCTTAGTGCTGGTACTTCGTTCCCGAAACATGAAGGCCTCGCCTGCCGGCATATTTAACTTCATCGATCCAATCCCAGCACCATCCTGGCCACGGTTGTGCTGTTTTTCCATAAGCAGAAACAATTGATTGAAACCCCAGAGCGAGCTTCCGTATTTCTCCGTGTAATAAGCCAGTGGCTTTTTTAACCTGACGAGAGCAATCCCGCAGTGGTGTCCAATTTCATCACTCATTTTCCCAGATTATACAGATTCCATCTGCGAAGGAATCGCATCTTCCCAAATCTTCTGCAACTTTGAAATACTGGAGCGTACAATTTCTTGCTCATTCACAGTCAAGGAAAGCTCTGGATCCTGGGTGCTCTGCCCAATTACTTGGGCCGGAACCCCTGCTTTTTGAGCAGCCGTTACAATGGAATCGGCATGCTCAGCAGAAACCCCGATAAGAACACGGCCCTGGCTTTCTCCAAAAAGCAAGGCATCCAAGCGGGAAGATGCATCCGTGGTGCTGATATTTACATTGGCCCCCAGAGGAGATTCTCCAAAAAGCATTTCTACCAGTGCGACAACAAGCCCCCCCTCGGCAAGATCATGGGCACAAGCAATGGTTCCGTTTTCAATGTTAGAAATTAAAAAGCTTTGCAACTTGGCTTCCGCCTCCAAGTCAACTTCAGGCACAACTCCATCTTTCAAACCGTACTGGGTCTGTAGGAAATAACTGCCACCCAGTTCATGGGGCAAGTCCCCGAGAAGAACGATGGATTGACCCGCTTGGGACAAGGAAGACCGGGTCACATGCTTGGCATCATCAATAAGCCCCACCATGGAAACCACCGGGGTTGGGTCAATGGCTCCCTCCCCATGCTCATTGTATAAGCTTACATTTCCTCCAACCACGGGAACGTCAAAGTGGGCACAAGCATCCGCTAGGCCTTTTACACACTCCTTTAGCATGAAATAGGCTTCCGGTTTATTGGGGTTTCCAAAATTCAAATTATCAGTCACAGCCAGGGCTTTGGCACCTGAACAAGCCAAGTTCCTCATGCACTCCACAAAGGCAATCAGAGCCCCTTTGTAAGGATCGAGATAACAGAACCGGTTGTTGCAATCATTGGCAATGGCAAGGTACTTGTCCAACCCGGCAATACTGAGCCTGACCACTCCGGCATCACTGCCCGGTTCCACGGTACAGCCTGACATAACCATATGGTCGTACTGTTTCCACACCCACCGCTTGGATGCGATTGTGGGATGAGCCAATAACTTTTCCAAGGCCGGGGTCACATCACTTGCCTCGAGAGAAGGGACTGAATCAACTTTCCAATCGCGGGCTCGGGCCACATGAGCAGGCTCACTAGATGGTTGGTCATAGATTGGGGCTTCATCGGTCAAGGATTTCGCAGGTAAATCCGCCACCACCACACCCTTATGGCGAACGACCATACGATCTCCTTCCTTGACCTCACCGATTCTGGCCGCGTGCAAGTCCCATTTCTCAAAGACTTCTTCAAGCTCGCGTTCGCGACCACGGTTTACAATGACCAACATTCTTTCCTGACTTTCGGAAAGCATGATTTCATAAGAATTCATTCCAGTCTCGCGCTGGGGAACTAAATCCAGGTCAATTTCAATACCAGAATCTCCCCGGGATGCGGTCTCACAGGTGGAACAGGTAAGACCTGCAGCTCCCATATCCTGAATCCCCACAACCAGGCCGGGAATCGCCATCATTTCAAGACAGGCTTCTAAGAGGAGCTTTTCCATAAATGGGTCCCCCTTTTGTACCGCAGGGCGGTCCTCCGCGCTTTCCTCGGTTAACTCACGGGAAGCAAAAGCTGCCCCACCCAGACCGTCACGCCCGGTACCAGGACCCACATAATAGACAGGGTTCCCCACCCCTGTAGCGGCACCTTTTTGAATTTCCTCATGACGTAAAACCCCCGCACACAAGGCGTTAACCAAAGGATTCCCCTCGTAACAGCTATCAAAGTAAATATCGCCACCCATATTGGGAATGCCCAGGCAATTACCGTAATGAGAGATCCCACTGACTACTCCACGAAATAAACGCTTAACCTGGGGGTTTTCAATATCTCCAAAACGCAAGGAATTGGTCAAAAGCACGGGGCGGGCACCCATAGTGAAAATATCGCGAACAATCCCGCCCACTCCGGTAGCCGCACCCTCAAAAGGCTCTATGGCACTGGGATGGTTGTGTGATTCAATTTTAAAAGCCACCCCCCAACCGTCTCCCACATCAATCACACCGGCATTTTCCTCCCCTGCTTTGACAAGTACCTGACCGATGGAATCTTTATCTTTTTTCTCGGTGGGGAAAAGCTTCAGCAATTTTCGGGTATTTTTGTAAGCACAGTGCTCGGACCACATCACCGAAAAAATTCCCAGTTCGGTGAGGTTAGGTACTCGTCCTAAAATTTGAAGAATATTTTCATATTCCTCGGGAAGCAACCCGTGCTGGGCAATAAGTTCTGGAGTTATCTCGACATTGAGACAAGGGTCGGGATTAGGGGCCAAGGCAGGGATCGATGAGTCCGTCATGAAGATGCAAGCTCGACAGGGCGAGCACTTTGGAGGGGTTCAAGAAAAGATTGTAAAACCGGGATGCCATCGACACAGGGATGGTGAGGCTCAATTGCCCGTTCCGGGTGAGGCATCATACCATAAACATTACCTTCCCGGTTGCGGATGCCGGCAATGTCATGAATCGATCCATTGGGGTTACCTTGGTAGCGTAACAAAACTTGATTATTGGCTTCAATTTCCTCCAAGGTGGAATCTTTGACCCGGTAATTGCCTTCCCCATGTGCAATCGGCAGGGCAATGCTGGCTCCTATTTTTTTACGATTAAATCGGTCATTGGAGTCTTCCACTGTAAGCGTCTGATTAAGGCAGCGAAAGTCAAGGCAATCATTTCGGATGAGTGCACCCGGTAACAACCCTGCTTCGCAAAGGATTTGAAACCCGTTGCAAATACCCAGAACCTGACCACCCTGGGCGGCAAAATTCTTGAGGTCCGCCATAATCGGAGAAAACCGGGCAATGGCACCACAGCGCAAATAGTCTCCAAAAGAAAACCCACCTGGTACCACCACAGCTTCGGTCTCTGCCGGCAGGGAGTCCTTATGCCAAATGCGTTGAGCGGGGACACCAAGTACTTGGTCCACCGCATGTTCAGCGTCCCAATCGCAATTGGAACCAGGGAATTGTATAATGGCTACTTTCAAGATTTTTTCTCCTCCTGCTGGGGTTCCTCGTCCTTAAAAACTTCTTCAACTACGGGGTTTGTTAAAATGCCTACCCCGTCCACCTCAACCGATACTTCATCGCCGGGCAATAAAAACCTTTTCGGATCCCGGGCCTCACCTACACCGGAAGGGGTACCCGTCAATATGAGGGTTCCGGGTAGCAAGGTTGTACTTCCACTAAGGAAGGAGATTAAGGTAGGCACATCAAAAATCATATCCTGCAGGGAAGATTCCTGCATTTTTTCATCGTTTACAAAGGAGCGAACGGTCAACTTGGAAGGGTCCGGGATCTCGTCCGCGGTCACCAGGCAGGGACCGACCGGGCAAAAAGTATCAAAGCTCTTCCCTCGGCAAAACTGCCCTCCCCCTTTTTCTTTCTGCCAGTCCCGGGCACTCACATCGTTGACACATGTGTAACCGAGCACACAGGAAAGAGCCTCCTCTGGGGAAACATTTTTACAGGGCCGGCCGATTACCACCCCCAGTTCCCCTTCGTAATCAACCTTATCGCTTCTCAAAAAACGGGGAAGCACAATGGGGTCTCCCGGGTTTTGAACCGATGTGGGCGCTTTCATAAAAACCATGGGGTGCTTAGGGATATCTGCCCCCGTTTCCTCCGCATGAGCCCGGTAATTTAATCCAATGGCGTAGATAACCCGAAAATCGATTGGGGTGAGCAATTGAAAGGGAGTAATCCTTTGATCGGTTGCCTCGAACGAACCATCGTCTTTCTGTACAATCATGAAGGTTTGGCCCTGCTCATCAAAGCGACCAAAACCCATACTACCGGCTTGATCAAGGTAGCGGAATATCTTCACTCCTCGATAATTTCGTAGCGATAGTCCTCGATGACGGGATTACTGAGTAGTCCGTCACACAATTGATCGATGGTGGCTCTGGTTTCCGCAGTGTCTTCCGCGTCGATTTGGAAAGTAACTGTCTTTCCCACCCGAACCGCATCGACCGATGCGTGCCCCAAACTTTTCATCGCTTGTTGAACCGCGGCGCCTTGAGGATCCAAGACTGTAGCCTTGGGAGATACATATACCATAACCTTCACGACCCTATGTTATGAATCCTTGTTCCCCCATCCTTTCAATCAAATTTTGCGCACGTGAGGAAATACGCAGATATTTTTTCTAAGAATTCGCTAGCGGGTGGAAGTTGGCATGCTCATCAAGGAGCCGTTCAACTTCCACCTGCGTATATATTTGAGTGGTACCCACATCCGCATGACCGAGCATTTCCTGAACGGAACGCACATCCGCTCCCCCCATTAACAGATGGGTGGCAAAGGAGTGACGCAACCCATGGGGGCTTAGGTTTTTTTCAATCCCGGCACGCCGGGCATATTCCTTCACTAAAACCCAGACCATCTTCCGCGATATCGCTTTGCCCCGCATACTCAGAAATAACTCTCCACCGGTCCCATCTTTTACAAGTTGTGGCCTTCCGCCATGTAAATAATTTCGTATCGCTTCACTTGCATGCTTCCCCACGGGCACAACTCTTTCCTTGGACCCCTTCCCGAAAACCCGGGCAAAGCCTTCCTCGGTATCAATTGCATTCATCGGCAAGGCACAAATTTCTGAAACCCGAAGTCCGCTGCCATACATCAGCTCAAACAGGGCACGGTCTCTTTTACCAAGAGGAGTATTCAAGTCGGGTGCCTCTAAAAAGCGTTCCATTTCCTCAATACTCAGACAATCTGGTAAATGCCTGGCTTTTCTTGGGTTGGCCAAGAGCTCAGTGAAATCATTTTCCAACTTATTCTCCCCGGTTAAAAATTTGGCAAGCATACGGACCGCAGATAACTTGCGGGATAAACTGGAAGCGGCATATTCCTTCTTGGTTAAGGATGACAACCAGGTAGAAAGGTGCTCAAGTCCCACACTTTGCCAATTACCCACGCCCTGGTCCTTTAGGTTCACCGCACATTGCACCAAATCTTTTTCATAGGATTCAACGGTGTTGACGGAAAGCCCCTTCTCTAATTGTACCCAGGCGAGAAAGGCACTAATTTCAGACTCAAAAGCGGGGGGCGGTTCCAGTAAAGCCTCTCCCCTTTCCCTCCGCTTTACCTTACTCTTCGCTCCCATTTCTCTCTCCTAGAAATTAATCACTGGGTGTTTTCACCGGGGCCAGATCACCGGCAAATAACTTGCGGTAAATTCGATTGATAGGCGTCTTTAAGCGGCTAACCATGAATTTCTCTTTACGCAGAGCCCCGTACCCATACCGGTAACTGGCGGCCAACCTCGGGTATGAAAACAGACCCTGACTTCCGAGCATCCCCTTCAGCCTCTTCAGATAAAGCATACCCACCTCCACATTGGTTTCCCAGTCAAAAGCTTGCCGGTAATGAAGTTTGGTCACATCTGACCAGGCTGCCTCGGTTAGCTGCATCATCCCCCGGGCTACCGAGGTTTCGGCATTGGCATTCAAACTACTTTCCGCATGACACACGGCATATACAAAACTTGGTTCCAAACCATGGGCGGGGGCTTCCTTTTTTATTTTCTCCCAAACTTTACTGCCTGATATGTATTGGGCATCGCTGTCAACCAGGTTACACCCCGTTTGAAGCAATAACAATGCACTTAAAATTGCGTATATAAACAATCCTTTTTTCTTAACCATCACCTCTCCTAACCAAGCACTCAAAACCCTGAGTTGCAAGGCTCAATCAGCATTCCCCTCTCCGTTTCCTTCCCCTACAAATAATGACTCCTGCCTCAGGCCAATAATAAAAAGCCGAGAAGAAACAACATCCCGACAAAAGCGGTCAGGCCAATGGGATGTAGACCCAACCGGGCTCTCAAAGTCATACGCTCCTTAGCTTTTTGTTTATCCCCTTCCCCTAGAAGCCCAATCTCGTGCATGGGATCCGCAAGAAAACTAAGCACATGGACCTGGCCGGCCTTTGAGAAGGTATTTACCTTCTTGACTAGTCCGCCCACAAATAATCGGTGAACCAGCCCGTTACATCCATTCCAAAACCAACCCATTCCCAGCATAAACCCCTGACCGGCCTTCCGGTAGACCCAATCGATATCTAAGACAACGGACGGTACCTCCCGGGGGTATTTTTCAAATTTCCGGAGTAAGACAAAAGCAAGGATTGCGAAAAATAAAACCTGTAACTGGGTAATCACATGGGTGGCATCATAGGGGTGATACCCTGCTGCCCCATGGGGTAAAAGCGAATAAAGCCACTCTGGGTTACAGCCAATAAAAAGGCAGATGAATGAAGAAACTCCCATCGCCAAAAGCATATTAACCGGTGCCTCTTTGGGCCTCAGTCCGGAATCCTTTCCGAAAAAGGCAAAGAAAGGAATTTTAACACCGGCCTGTAAAAACACCCCAACCGCACCAAACAGCAGGCAAAGCCAGACTACCATGTATCCATTCTGGGCCGCTTCGGTAATAATAACCGACTTGCTTACAAAACCACAAAACAAAGGGAAGGAAACAGCCATGGCTCCGAGAATGTTAAAACCTGCGGTCCAGGGCATTGACTTGTAAAGCCCACCTAGGTGAGAACTTCTCACCTCCCCGGTACGGTAAAGGACAGCTCCCATGCTCATAAAAAGTAAACCTTTGTAAAGAACATGACTAAAGGCATGGGCAATGGCTCCGTCGATGGCTAAATCCGTACCAATTCCGATACCCACAACCATAAACCCAATTTGATTAATCTTTCCATAGCACAGAACCCGGCGCAGGTCGTTTTCCATCATTCCGTAGAAAATGGGAAAGACCGCCATGACCGCACCGATCACGATTAACACTTCGGCCCCGGGAAATAAACGGGCCAGCATACAGACTGCGCACTTTGTGGTAAAGGCGCATAACCAGACAGGCCCGGTATGAGTCGCCTCGGCATACCCATCCTTGAGCCAGGTATGCAAGCCGGGGAAAGCGGCCTTGATACCGACAGCCAGAAGAATCAGTATGGCTCCCACATCCCCCGCCTCCAAGGCTTCCGTCAGAGGCTCCATGGCCAGGGCTGACTCCCCTTCCCCATGGTAGCGGAATAAAATCCCACAGAGTAAAAGTAAGCCGGATGATATATGGAAGAATAAATAACGAAATCCGGATTCCTCGGCCGCTTTCGTCTTCCTTCCCCAAATTTGAAAAACCGAGGTGATGGCCAACCCTTCCCACCAGAGAAATAAAGAAATCATATCTCCGGCAAAGGCTACACCCACGGCACTGGCCGCGTAAAGTAAGCCCATCGACAACTGCCAAGGGTCCCGCACATGAAAGGAATAAATTCCAGCAATTAAAGCCGCTACATGAAAGAGGTAGCCAAAAAACTTGGCTTGCTTGTCGACCTCTACCGCCAATAAATCATAACCAAATAGTGACAGGTGGGACACAGCACCGAGCTCTAGAGAATGAATATACCAAAGCCCAAACACTGGGGCGATGACCAAGGCCATGGATGCAAACCTGCCACGCAGGACTGCGGCAACCAGCCCACCAATAAGCAAGGCAGTCGCGGGATGAAACCCAATTTCTAAACCACTGGCAGCAAGTACATTCATTTTACTTATCCCAATAATCCTCCTCTTTTATCAGCCCACATTTTCCAGTCGAATTCCCCAAAAGTTTCGATAAATAAACAAGGCCAACACAGACAACGAAACCAAAAATTCCATAAAAAGCAGGTAAGATTTCCACCGTATGTAAAGTTTCCCCTTCTTTAAAAATCGCGTGCTTGTGCCAGCCTAGAGTGAAGACTACATCCACCACCACAATCAGCCCGCATAACCAATAAAAACAACGCAATAGCCAAGACCTATTCTCAGGATAATCGAGCCAGTCTTTGGCTTCTTTTTTCTTTTTACTGGGTTTTGGCATGACAAATAAAATATTCTTTTACTCCTTGATCCCGGCAAGTTGCAAGAGAGGTTCACTGAGGAAGAAAAGTACAAAGCATCCGATCGCGGTCAAGGCGAGCGGGACCACACATGCCCAAGGTGCTTCCTTGATACCACTCGGTTCCTGCTCGGTTTCATCCTTCCGGAAAAATGCAGTCACCGCTACGGGTAAGAGATAGAAAACATTGAGCAATGAACTCACTAAAAGCACCACCACCACCCAGGCGGCGTCCCTATCCAAGGCACCCATGGCAAGATACCACTTACTGATAAACCCACCCAGGGGAGGCAGCCCGATTACACTCAAGGCACCAATTAAAAAGGCCCCCATGGTGATCGGCATTTTGCGCCCCAGGCCCCGTAATTCACTGACATACTTTTTCCCAGTGGCTACAAATATGGCACCCGCGCAGAAAAACAGGGTGATCTTACCACAGGCATGCATGGCAATATGCAACACAGCTCCCCCCATACCCTGCTCTGTTGCCAAAGTGGCACCCAGGACAATATATCCAAGCTGACCAATGGTGGAAAAAGCAAGACGCCGTTTCAAATTATCCTGAGACAGGGCAATCAAAGACGAAATCAGAATGGTGGCACAAGCCAAAAGCATCATCCATTCCTCCCCATCCATCTTCGATAAAACCTCCGATCCGAAAATATCAGCGTATACACGATACACACAAAACACCCCAACCTTGACCACCGCCACCGCGTGCAACAAGGCAGACACCGGGGTTGGGGCAACCATGGCCCCGGGCAACCAGGAGTGGAAAGGCATCAGACCCGCCTTGGCGAAGCCAAAGGTAAACAAGGCAAGCAGGATGATCTGCGTGGGTTCGGTGAAAAAGCCAACCTTGCCGGTATCAGTAAGGAAGTCCATGGTCACATTGCCGCCATCCAGCCAGACATAACACCAACTCAGGGCAGGCAAAAGGAGGCAGAGCGAGGTGAAGAGGAGATAGCCCAAATAAGTGCGTCCCCCTGTCCGGGCATTCTTATCCTGCATGTGGGTGACCAAGGGAAAGGTGGACACCGAAAGCATTTCGTAAAAGATGTAGATGGTGAGAAGATTGGCGGAAAAAGCCACCCCCATGGTTGCGGAAAGAGACAGGGCAAAAAAGGAATAAAAACGGGTTTGGGCATGCTCATGCAAACCCCGCATGTACCCGATGGCATACACAGTTGTCGCGATCCATAAAAGGGAAGCTACACAGGCAAATAGAATCCCGGGACCATCCACCCGAAGAAGCAAGGGAACATGGGTAAAAATCTGCCACACATGGCACTCGATAATTGCTCCCTTTAAAATAACCGGAACCATGGAGACAACGACGGTGGCCTGGATAACCGCTGCAATAAAAGTAAAGGTTTCCCGCAGGTTGGGTCGTTTCTCTCCCGCCCACATGATACCGATCATCCCAAACCATGGGGCAAGAAATGCAATCAAGGGGCGAATATCTTCCACGACCACAGGTGCGATACTATCGACTACCGTAGCTACTTGGTTTGTTATGATAGCTTCACTCATCTTAGTGACCCGTCCCCCTTGGTAAATTAAAAGGTTCCAGGAACCGCTCGATTTGATTCACCACTTCCTGGTTGTAGACGCCAATAATCATGACAATGGAAGCCGCAATCAGTAAAGGGATAAGCATCGACAGGGGAGCTTCCTGGAACTTGGTTTGTTCCTTGGTTAAACCTACATCCCCATGCCCTTTGCCCAGGTTCTCCCCACTTTCGCTTACCGCCAGGTAGATACGCTCAATGAGGCGGAAAAAGAGCACCACCATGACCATAGTCGAAAACATCAGTACCACCATATATTCCCAACGCTCGGCCACCATACCACCGGTTATTAAATACCACTTACTGAAAAAACCACAGGTGGGAGGCAGGCCGATGATGGAAAACCCTCCGACAAAGAACCCAATCATGGTAAGGGGCATTTTGGAAAATAACCCCCGCAACCCATCGAAGTGAGTGGTCTTGCAGGCCCGCAGGATAATCCCCGTGGCCAGAAATAAGCAGAGGGTCATGCAGGCATCACTGATGATATGAAAAATGGAGCCGATTAATCCATAATAATTGTATATCCATACCCCACCCACCATGTAACCAACTTCCGCCACAATCAGGTAAGCAAGCATCTTCTTAATTTCTCGCTGAGCCAAGGCCATGACAGCGGCACAGACAATCGCAATCACCACAAGCCAAGGCATAAACTCAGACCACAGCGTGGACTCAAAAGAAAACTCAACCCCAAAGACGGTGAGCACCATCCGGATCATCACATAAATCATCACCTTGGTAACCAGAGGAGCCAGGAGACAGGAAGTGGTGGTGGGTGCATTGGAATAGGCATTGGGCAGCCAGGCATGAAATGGAAAGAACGCCATCTTGATCAAAATCCCCAGACCAATTAATACGAAAGCCACCTGCATAGCCGGGGAATCATGGAGGTTGTTTGCAGCAATCACCTCCTGGATACCCACCATATTTAAGGTACCCGTCTTGATGTAAAGATACCCGACCCCCAAAAGGTAGAGGGATGCACCAATGGTACCGAGGATAAGATAGTTGAAGGTGGCCGCAGCGGCACGATTACTGCCGATGGCAATCATTCCATACCCGGTAAGGGCAGCCACTTCGATAAGAACATATAAATTGAAGGCATCCCCGGTTAAAGCAATCCCGGCTAAGCCCGTAATTTGAAGGAGGAAAAGCGGATAATAAAGGGCTTCCTTTCTCGGGGTTTCCTTTTCCACAGGAAGCTTGGCATACATGGAGACAATTAAGGCCACACCCACCACAACCAGAGCAATCAAGGCCCCCAATAAATCCGCCCGAAATTCAATCCCCACACCCCGAGGGAAAAGATCCAGTACCCAACCCCCAAAGATGTAGGACACTTCTGCAGATGGGGAGGCAACCGCCTGAAATAAAGTTTCAACCGCAGCCCAGGTCGCTCCGACCATAGATACTACTGATATAGGATAACAAAGTTTACGGTTCGCCATACCCAGCAAGGCACAGGCAACCGAACCGATCAGGGGAAAAAGTAAAACCCAGGCAATTGCGTTTTCCATTATTCGGCCCCTTTCTTTTTCGGGGAACTGGTTTTTCCGGCTGGCTTCCTGCCAGGAGATTTTTTGGGCGCAGGCTTTTTATTGGCCGCTTTTGGGGAAGAAGCCACTGACTTTCGGGTTGCAGGGGCTGATTTTTTCACGGCCTGGGTCGTTTTGGTTTTCGGCGCTGATGATTTCGTTTGGGTCGGACCCGTACTTTTCGGTGAACTTGCAGATTTTGGGGATGTCCTGGCAGCTTGGGCGGCAGTTCTGGGCTTCCGGCTCCTGCGGGCAGGCCTTCTTCGTGGAGTGGTTACTTTGGCCAGCGGTGATTGGCTGTACCTTGCGTCGGCCCGTTCGATTTTTACAAGTAATTCATCTTCCTCCACCGTGCCATACCCTTGCTGGATACGCAGACAAAGGGCAAGGGCCAGACCCAAAGTGGCAACCCCCACCACAATCGCGGTAAGCATCAATACATGGGGAAGAGGGTTTGCATACTGCGGGGTTTCCTCCGGTTGCAGTTCCGCTGGCGCATACAAAGGCTTAGCCTCATCCGTACTGTTAAGTTCGAGGGCAGCGGCCTTGGAAGCAGCCCCATGAGGGTCATGTTCCGCCTTGTAGATAGGAATGGTGGCCTCATCCTTTACCGCAATCGACACATAGAATAAAATAATCGCGGTTTGAAAGATCGACATCCCGATCAACTTCTTGATCAAATTCCTTTTGGATATCATCGCATGCAGGCCGATTAGTAGAAGCACCACATAAATGAAGTAATTCAATCGCTCGATAAGCAATTCGTTGATCATAGTACCATCTTCAAACATGATAGATCACTGGCTTCATGGGGAATACCTGGCTTACAGCCCCCCCTTTAAGCGTCCCTCCGAAGACAGGTTTGCGTAGAGGGCAAACATAATGGAGGTTACGGTAAACCCTACCCCAACCTCAACGCCCAGCATAGCATGATATCGTGCCATTTCCCGCGATACTGGAAGCACTCTTTCCAATTCCGCGTAGTCCAAAAATTCTCCCCCCAGAAACATCGATAAAAAACCAATCCCTCCATAAATAATGATACCTGCGGCAGCTATCGCCATACAACGGGGCAAAGTCATCCTCACCAAGGCATGGTCCAAGTCCCAGGCCAAAGCAATCAGGATAAAGCTGGCCCCCATCACCACCCCACCCTGAAATCCACCGCCTGGGCTGACATGCCCGTGGGCCAGAACATAGAAGGCAAAAAGTTGAATAACCGGCACCACCAAGCGTACGGTGTTCGTAACAATTAAATCAGGCTCTGCCTCCACCTCGTATGTACGCCGTGCACCCCGCCTTCTCCCTCCTGAGCCCTTGAGGATAGCGAGCACCGCAATACCGGCAATAAAGACAACCACGGTCTCAAACATGGTATCAAACCCACGGTAGTCAGCCAACACCGCGGTCACCATATTGGGTACCTCTGTGTCCACCCCTGTGTTATTTATGAAATGGGAAGACACAGGTGACTGGGACGCAGGAGACTGCGGGTCTCCCCACTCGGGGAAATCCTGAGCGGCAAATAGAAGCAGGCCTCCAACGGCAATCACAGGTACTAGGCTTATCCACTTCATCAGTCGTTGGACTTCCTCCTGAGGTTAAAAATCGTAGCCACCAGCACCACCGTGCTTATCCCTGCACCCACGGTGGCCTCGGTGAAGGCCACATCCACCGCCCCCATCTCCGCCCAAAGTAGGCACATCAAAAAACTGTAAACCCCAAAAACCGCCGCTGCGGTGATCAAGTCCCGCACCCGAAGTGCGGCCAATGCAGTCACCACCAAAAGGAGCAAAATAAAAGTGTTAAACAATGCTAACCCCATCAGCTCTTTTTCCTCCTCTTTCCGCCCTTTGCTTTCTTAAGTTCATCCTCGGTCATGGGCATCTCATCATCCTCAAAAGCGGCCCGCATCAAGGCATGGGAACTTGTGGGACTAGTCAGGTAGATAAACAAGACCACCGCCATAATTTTGATAAGCAACAACCAGCTTCCCAAGGAAAAATCCTCCATGGTCACCAACCCAAATCCGGCAAGCATCAACATGGTCGACAAAGTATCCCCCTTGCCCGCCGCATGCATCCGGGTATAAAAATCCGGAAAACGCACCAGGCCCACCGCTGCTCCCAGAAAGAAAACCAGGCCCAAAGCTCCCATAAGAATGCCTATGATTTGCAGAACCAAAAACCCACTTTCGCTGCTTCCAGCCTCCGTGGCAGCAGATGCGAGGCATGCAAATGAACCTGAAAGAGAAATCATCGCTTCTTGGCTCCTTTCTTTTCCTCTGCCTCCATCTCCTTCAAAGAGATTGTCCGGTTGAGATACCGGGAAATAACAATGGCCCCGACAAAATTGAGCAAGGCATAGGAAATGGCGAAATCAACAAACATTTCCACCCGGTCAAAAAGAGTGCCAATGATCACCAGTAAGACGGCCGTCTTGGTCCCGATTACATTGACCCCAAGTATCCGGTCAAAACTTGTCGGCCCCACCCAGATCCGATAAATGACCGGAATCATCAAAGTGAACAGGGCGGCTCCCATAATAATAGCAAACCAATGGGTCATTTCTTATTCAAAACCTCGGGTTCAAACACCTCCGCCACTTTTCTCTCAATCCCCCCCTCTAAAAGGTCATCCTCCAAAAACTGGCTCATAGTATGGACATGAAATACATCCCCCCTTATAAGCATGGTAATAGTACCGGGAGTAAGAGTAATGGAATTGGCAAATACAAACTTGGCAAAGTCGGTCTTCAGGTAAGTTTTAAAAGAAACAACCCGGGGAGCCATCTCATTATAGCCCTCTTTGGTCATAGCCAATTTGAAGACATGCATATTTGCCTTCACCACTTCCCAGGTTATCCAGGGGATATACTGTAAAAAACAGACTGCTTCCCTCAGCCTTTCTCCCCCCTTTTTCCTGCGATCAGAATACAATAAATCCTGGGACAGCCAGCTTACCACCGCACAGGAAACTACACCCAAGATTAAATGAAAAGCATCAAACTTCCCCGACAACACAATCCAGTTGAGGAAAAGCAGAAGAAATATGAGAATGGGGTACACAGGTATGTGAGGTGATAAAAAGTGGTAAAATCACAGAAAAAGACATTTCTCAATCGGGGCAACCCTGAACGGAATTATCTGAAATAATTTTAATTTTCAATCTTCACACCTCTACTCCTAATCACGAACAATTTTGAATGCTTTTTTTCATGAATTTTCAGCCAACCAATTTTTAATATAATTTAAATCAGATTCAGAAAATGAACTTATTGGAACATACAGCCTTTCATTTTTACTGCACCGTAAAACAACCGCTTTTTTCAAATAAGCCACGCCCACTAGTTGGCCTTTTATTTCGGCGCCAAACTTATTCGTAAATGTGCGGATGCTGGCTTTTTTCAAAGCATCTTCTTTTTGTGATGCCGTCTTGTTGGCTAGCATTTTTTTTCTAGCGATTTTTTCCTTTTCTTTTTCTTTTCGAACTTTTTCTTCTTGAACTTTACGTTTCTCATCTAATTCTTTATGAGCTAAGCCATAGTAAGAAATAAGGTTTTTTTCTGCTGACAAATGCTCTTCCCAAGCTTGTTCAATGGCAGAGGCAATTTCATTTCGCCTCTTTCCTCTCATTGCTTGTTCCGTCGCAAGAGAGATTCTATTGTAGCCTTCCTTCATTTCACTTTTAATCCTACCCTCTATCATCTTATCAAAAGGGTTAGACCATTTGACTCTGGGTTTAGGCAAATCCTCATGACCTTCAATAGTGTAGGCATAGCGGCTCATTCGAGTTATTTTTATTTCAACATTCGCTTTTTCCGCCTCTCTTTCATAGTGGCGAATAAATAACTCAAGGTTGGTCGAAGACCTTAATCGAATTTTTTCATTGATTGTATATTTTAATTTTTTAGCAAAACTGTCATAATAGGATTTTTGATATACTTTAAGGCACTTTGCCTTATCTCTGGCGAAGCGGTGCATGTAAATCTTTGAACCATCACCAAACTGTATATATTTCGTTGAACCCACAAAACGACTTCTTGCTAGATACATGCACGGCCCCCCACTTGCCCTCCTCTCCCCACCAATCTTGATGGTCAGAAACTGGATCATGGAAGCTTTTAGGCGGATCAGGGCACATATGCACAATGCCGTCTATCTTACAGCCTCCTCCGACGTATAAGGTGGTAGCGGTTAAAATTAAAAAACTTATACTTAATTTAATCATAAATTAAGTATATACATAAATACACTATTTATCTAGTTAATCTTTACTACTTCGTGAAATAGCTCAATTTTTAATTGGGATATACCCAGTGTTCCTGTTGGTAGTCGTAAAACGCGGGCCCCTGTTGATCTGCCAACTGGCTGAAATAAAGCCATCTACCTGCTTCTCCCCCCTGCCCTTGCTGATATATGTAGGGAAAAGTTTTTTCGTCTGTCCACAACCATCCCATTTCGGGTTGGTAATACCAGTTTTGCGTATACGATTCGGATATCTTGAGCTGCTCCACATAGGTGATTAACCCCAAGCCCTTACTTGCCATATCCGCCTCCACCATCGCCAAACTTTCAACTTTACCGGCTGCCCTGGCAAGGTTTTCGGCGGCCGTCTTTTGCTCGAAGGTGTACAGGTTGAAATCCCCTAAATTGGACTGTCCATAAGCGATACCCGTTACATTTCCATCATGCATTCCGTGGGAATAATTTCCATCATCCGATATGTTCTTCTCCGCCTCGGTATACAGGTCATAGCTTAAATAATTCACCTGGGCATACCCAATCCCACTGGTGTTGCCATCCCTTACCCCAAGGGTATAGTTCCCATCATCCGATATATTCTTCTCCGCCTCGGTATACAGGTCATAGCTTAAATAATTCACCTGGGCATACCCAATCCCACTGGTGTTACCATCCCTTACCCCAAGAGAATAGTTCCCATCACCTGAGGCGTTCTTTTCCGCCTCAGTATACAGATTATAACTTGAATAATTTGCCTGAGCATACCCAATCCCACTGGCATTCCCATCACTTACCCCAAGGGTGTAGTTCCCATCGTCCGATGCGTTCTTTTCCGCCTCAGTATAGAGATTATAACTTGAATAATTTGCCTGAGCATACCCAATCCCACTGGCATTTCCATCACTTACCCCAAGGGTGTAGTTCCCATCGTCCGATGCGTTCTTTTCCGCCTCAGTATACAGATTATAACTTGAATAATTTGCCTGGGCATACCCAATCCCACTGGTATTCCCATCACTTACCCCAAGGGTGTAGTTCCCATCATCCGATGCGTTCTTTTCCGCCTCGGTATACAGGTTATAATTTGAATAATTCGCCTGAGCATAGGTTATACCACTGGCATTTCCATCACTTACCCCAAGGGTGTAGTTCCCATCGTCCGATGCGTTCTTTTCCGCCTCGGTATACAGGTTAAAACTTGAATAATTCGCCTGGGCATAGGTTATACCACTGGTATTTCCATCACTCCGTGCGTTTGCTTCGCGATTATCAAAGAAGGTGACCAAGGCAGAATTTGCGGTATTTGGATCCAGCCCGATCGATACCTCCTCCGAATCATTCAGGGTATCATCATCTGAATCCGAATCATTGGGATCCGTGGAGTGGGTGACCAGTTCCGCGTAGTTGCTCAACCCGTCCGCATCCGTATCCGCGGTATCCTGAGTAAAGGTTGCATTGACCTCTTTATTTGCACTCAGGGTAATGGAAACATTGCTATCCGTAGAAGTCAGATCCCCTGTCCAACCGGTGAATAAATATCCCAGGTTTGGGGTCGCCACTAAATTGGTGGTGGTATTCAAATCATAGGTGCCGGCTCCCGTGGTGGTTCCACCCGCAGTCGAGTTAACAGTTACTGCCTTTGGTTGCACTTGCAGACCGTTCATGATTTGTACGGGGGTGGACTGTGAAGTGGTAGTTCCATCGCCCAATTGCCCGTAATTATTATTTCCCATAACCCAAAGGCTTTTATCATTCTTAAGGAAATAAGCATGATCCCCCCGAGAGGAAATTGAGCTCACATTGGCATCGAGGACTTGGATCGGGGAAGAAAATGAGGTATTACTTAGATCATAGAGGGTTGAAATTTCGCTCGCACTTAAGGCTTGGTCATAAATACGAAATTCATCCAAATAACCTAGGTATCCATCCGACCCATAATTTTGGGCGATTTCAGTAGAACGATAAAGCTGCCTTCCTGAATTCAGAGCCGCCCGCTTGAAACTTCCGTTTAGGTAAAGATTTGATTGGTTATTTGAGACAACAATTGAATAAAAATTCCAATCGCTCAAATCTTCTGATACCACACAAACAGCAGGCAGAGAAAAATTGCCGTGTTCATAAATTGAAACACCATTGGTCCCCAATGACACCCCGACTCCAGAATTAGAATCTGCTTGCCTTGGATACATCAAAAAACGTTGACCAGAGGTTCCGGAGCTTCCCGATGTAGATTCCGAATCGATCTGATGGGTGGCAGTTGGCTTTGCCCAGAATGTGTAGGTGAAGTTACTGTGAAAATCCGCATAGCTTAAACTCAATTTTTGGGCATCCTGGTCTATGTACATCGAAGTCCGACCATCTTCCGTTACCCATTGAGGGGAACCGGTAAGGGTTGAAGTCTGGTTATTTCCCGACATGTCCGAGGTGTTCCCATCAAAAGGATAATAAGCAATCAATCCACTCAAACTTGGTTGGGTTTCCGCCCCTTTCCCCAACTGTCCATTTCGGTTATCCCCCATCGCCCACAGGCTTCCGTCATTTTTCAGAAAATAACTTGCATTGGCCCCTGCTGAAACCGCGGTGATATTGGCATCCACAATCCTGACCGGTGTGGACCGGGTGGTGGTGGTACCATCTCCCAGTTGACCATACTGATTTTCCCCCATAGCCCAAAGGCTCGAATCCTCTTTGAGGATCAGGCTGTGATTCATGCCGCCCGCCACTTTCGAGACCGGGCTGAGATCGGCCACAAAAAGCTTATTAGAATGAGAAGAGCCGTCATGTCCAGGAACCAAATATACCTTATCCCCAATAACCGTGGCATCACCCGCATAGCTTGAAGATGGCAAAGAGCCCACCACTTTCCAGGAATTACTGCTTGGGTCATAGGTCTCGATCGTATCTGGATAGGTGCTCGAGTCACTTTTTCCCCCGGCAACATACAGACTGCCATTTGTGGTCCAAACAACGGGCCACAATCTCGGAGAAATCAGGCTTGGTCCTGCCGACCAGGAATCGGCTGCAGGATCATAAATCTCTACTGAGTCCAAGTAATCCGTAGTTGGACTGCGACCACCCATCACCCACACCTTATTATCATGAAGGGCAATTTTATGCCCATAACGAGCCGTATTCATCGATGCCTTCGAAGACCATGTATCCGTGCTTGGATCATATTCCCGCACATCGGAAATACTCGAAGAAGTGTTACCAACATATCCTCCAAAGATCAGAATTTTTCCATTCAAAGAAATCGCCTTGCCATGGCGATAGGCAAACGGAAGAGAAGTACCTGCTGACCACGAGTTTGCAGTGGTATCATAGATTTCCACTGAATCTAAGTCACCAATTAATTCACCTCCAATAATATATAACTTACCATTTAGAATAGCGCCTGCGGTTCCGTGACGGGCGGTGCTTAGTGAAGGTAATGTAGTCCATTGGTTGGTTGCCGGATCATAGCTTTCGAAGGTATCACGATCGGTTCCATCATGACCACCGGCAAAATACAATTTTCCGTCGATCACTTCGAGTCCGTCATAGGCATACCTGGCCAGGGAATGACTTGCTTTTTCCTCCCAACTGAAGATCTGCACGGGTGTGGTCCGGCGGGTGGTGGTGCCATCCCCCAGCTGCCCGGATCCGTTCTTACCAATTCCCCAGAGTGTACCGTCAGACTTTACAATCAGGGTATGCTCGGAACCGGCGGCAAATTCGGATACATTCGAATCCATCACGATGATCGGACTGGTCTGATCGGTGGTGGTTCCATTCCCCAAGGGTCCATTTCCATTGTATCCCATACCTCTTAGCGTACCATTGGACTCAAGGAACAGGGTATGATAAAATCCTTCGACTTTGGAAACATTTCCATTCCAAATGGATACAGGTGAATAACGGTCGGTGGTGGTACCATCCCCAAGGGCTCCACTACCATTATTACCTGCTCCCCACAGGGTATTGTCTGACTTGATAAAAAAGGTGGTCTTGTCAGATAGTCCTACTTTTTTTACTCCCGTGGATAAAATTTGGATGGGGGAGGATTGGTTAGTGGTGGTTCCATCTCCCAACCGACCATTGGTATTTAATCCTGTGGTCCAAAGGCTACCATCTGTCTTGAGGATCACACTATGAGTGTAGCCAACCGTTGCGGAGGCATTGGTCTCATTTCCACAAAGCGATGATTGAATACCGTAGAGAATAAAGATGGCTCCCGGCAATAATCTCCCAACAACTTCCGCCATCCAGTTTGATCGATTAGCATTCGTCCTCATTTTAAGACCTCCTTCCACTGCCCATACTGATAATCGTAGAATTTCGCGGATTCATTCCGGTCGGGGTCAAAATACAACCAGTAGGGAGATCCATCTTCGTCCGGGGACAGATATAAATGGGGGAAAACATCCTGGGTCGTCCAGAGCCACCCCAATCCGGGTTGATAATACCAATTATGAGTGTGGGGAACCTTGACATTCATCCTTTCGAGATAGGGAACATAGGAAAGATTTTGCTGGGCCAAATCCGCCTGCACCGTGGCAAGCCCTTCCGCAGAACCCGCCTTTTTCGCAAGTTCCTCCGAGTCGGCCACTTCCTGGGCGGTAAAGTAGCCAAAAAGCCCGGGATGAGTTACCAAATAATTCACTCCACTGGTATTTCCATCGGCAAATCCAGCGGCGTAGGAAACCTGTCCACTTTGGTTAAGATCCAATGGCGTGAAAAGCTGATAGCTGGCAGGATTCGCCACCACCCAGGCAATTCCGCTGGCATTCCCATCTCTCACACCGCTGGCATAGCGGCTCGCACTCGAGGCATTCACTTCGGCTTGGGTGAATAAGCCATAGGTTGCGGGGTTTGCCACCACCCAGGCAATTCCGCTGGTATTTCCATCACTCACCCCGCTGGCATAGCGGGTAACACTGGAGGCATCGACCTCGGCTTGGGTGAATAAATTATAGGTCCCAGGATTTGCCACCACCCAGGCAATACCGCTGGCATTCCCATCTCTCACACCGCTGGCATAGCGGGTAGCACTGGAGGCAT
>ERZ807291.2551-NODE-2551-length-27266-cov-5.579104_pt1 | contig 27266 bp, 20 predicted proteins | sample MGYA00521257_ERZ807291 | MGnify/ENA primary metagenome ERZ807291 (study PRJEB31413, sample SAMN03169783) | marine metagenome | biome: Marine; feature: Water; material: Subsurface seawater | place: North Sea | collected 2011-04-28 | depth 1 m m ...
ATGCAGGCTGAAGAGCACTTCAATAATCGATCCTTACGCTTTTTCCTCGGTGATGTGAGAGATAAAGATCGTTTAACTTTGGCAATGCGCGGAGTGGATTTTGTTGTTCATGCTGCTGCTCTTAAACAAGTTCCGGCAGCTGAGTACAACCCCCATGAATTTATTAAAACTAATGTAAATGGTGCAACAAATGTTGTAGAAGCCGCAATTGCAGCGAAAGTTAAAAAAGTAATTGCATTGAGTACGGATAAGGCTGTAAATCCAGTGAATCTTTATGGTGCAACAAAATTGTGCTCGGATAAGGTGTTCATTGCAGCGAATAGTTATGCTAGCGGCGAATCGACGATTTTTTCGGTCGTTCGATATGGAAATGTAATTGGAAGCAGGGGTAGTGTAATTCCTCTTTTTCAAAAGCAAAGAGAAACAGGTTCCATTACCATTACCAATCCCGAGATGACGAGATTTTTACTCACCTTGCAGATGGGAGTTGATTTTGTTCTCGATTGTTTTGACAAAATGGTGGGTGGAGAATTATTTGTTCCTAAGATACCAGCCTGTACAGTCGATGAAATCGCCGATGTCGTTGCCCCCGGCTGTTCTAAAGTGGTGATTGGACTAAGGCCTGGCGAAAAAATGCACGAAACCCTTATTCCTGGCGATGAATCTCTGAATGTATTGGAGTTCGATGACCATTATATAATTCAACCAATCCAGGCTTTTTGGGGAAATAAAATTGGTATTCTTGGGGGCGTTTCCTGTACTGAGGGTTTTCATTACGCCAGTAATGCAAATTGTGAACGGCTGAATTTCAACCAACTAGAGGAATTGCTTAGGGGATTCCTTCCAACGCCCTTGAATTCTTAATTGGGTTAAGGTTTTGATGTGGACATTGTAGGTCGCATCTTGGATAGAGACCAGCCTCCTTTAGTGGTCGCTGAAATGTCAGGCAACCATGGAGGCAGTTTGCAAAAAGCTCTTAACCTCGTTGATGCTGCCTTCCAAGCAGGGGCAGATGCATTGAAACTGCAAACTTATAAACCTGAAACGATTACAGTGCGGGGGAACGACAATCGGTTTATCATTAAAGAGGGGCTTTGGTCAGGAAAAACCCTTTCCGAGTTATACGAAGAAGCGATGACTCCATGGGAATGGCATTCCCAAATTTTTGAAAAAGCTAAAAATCTCGGCATGTTTTGCTTTAGTTCCCCATTTGATGAGTCTGCAGTTGATTTTTTGGAATCAGAACTCAATCCGCCAGTATATAAAATTGCTTCTTTTGAATTAAACCATTATCCGTTGCTCATAAAAATTGCTAGGCTAGGCAAACCCGTTATTGCCAGTGTTGGAGTTTCATCGGAAGAAGAAGTGAGAACGGCATTGGAAATCCTTAAGGAAAATGGATCTGCTGAAGTTTTCCTTCTTCATTGTGTTAGCGAATATCCTGCACAACCCAGTGACTTTTGTTTGAATTTGATGCCCGAGCTTGGGCAAACCCACGGAGTAGTCTTTGGTTTATCTGATCATTCCCTTGGGCATTTAGTCTCTGTTGCAGCTACTGCTTTGGGGGCAAGACTTATAGAGAAACACCTTTGTTTGGATCGTGAATTATCTAGCGTGGATGGAGGGTTCTCGATGCTTCCCAATGAGTTTGCTGAAATGATTTCGGCAGTACATTGTACATACAAATCTACAATTGGTAAAAAACTTCCTTCGAACCCTGCCTTTTACAAGCGCTCAATTTTAATTAGTGAACCGGTTCGAAAAGGTGAATGTCTCGACGAAAAAAACCTTAGGATTGCACGACCTGGGGACGGTTTGTGCCCAAGCAAGTGGGAGCAAGTGCTAGGATCAAAGGCAACTAAAGATATGAAAGTGGGGCATCCGTTGTCCCTTGATGATATTTGTTAGTTTCTAGTTTTTCGTTGGCTTGCTTTTGCAAATTAGCGAAAATTATGCTAATTTAATTTGTGGTAGAAAAGAATCCGTCCCTTTACCAATCCGTTTTACCTTCTTTTGATGGCAGTTCGGAGCAAAGGCTTCGTTCCGCCTGCAATTGGGTTTCTGAGAACTGTCCGGGGCGACAATTAACGCTTGAAGAAATTGGTGAGATTATGGGTGTAACGCGGGAGAGAGTGAGGCAAATAGAAGCTCACGCACTTAGGAAATTAAGACATCCTTCAAGAATCAAATACTTATGCGAAGAAAGATTTTAGTATTTAGGATTTAAGGCAATCAACTTAATTTAATCAATTAGCATTTCTTTAGCAGATTTACCTTGTGGGATCATCGGCATAACATGTTCAGTGTAAGGCACAATTATTTCCAGAAGGTAAGGTTCTTCAGCGTCTAACATCTCACGCATTGCATCTCTTAGCTCTTCTCTCTTTGTCACTCTCCTTGCCTTTACCCCAAACCCTTCGCACATTTTAATGTAATCGGGGTAAATTGCGTCCAAGTTCTCCGGACCTCCAATGTTTTCGGGGTCGCAAAGGATTGTATGACCCCGTACAGACTCGTAAAATTTATCCTCCCATTGTACGACCATTCCTAAATGCTGGTTATTGAGTAATAGGCACTTGGCGTTAATCTTTTCGATTTTAGCAGTAGCAAGTTCCTGAACATTCATTAAAAATGAACCATCCCCATCAATATCAATCACTTCCTTATCTGGTCGTGCGACTTTTGCTCCGATCGCAGCAGGGTAGCCAAATCCCATGGTTCCTAGGCCTAAGGAAGAAATGTAAGTCCTTGGCTCTTTAAACCTGTAGTACTGAGCAGCCCACATTTGATGTTGTCCGACACCGGTTGTGATGATCGCATCTCCATTTGATTCTTCGTAGAGAACTTGGACCGCTTCCTGTGAGGTAACATGCTTTCCTTGATTATATTTGAAAGGGTATTTAAGTTTCCATTCTTTCAATATCTTCATCCAAGCTTTCAGGTCAGGCTTTTCTTGCTTGTTAGCTTTGAAAAGTTCGCACATGCGCTTCAGTGCGTACCGAATATCCGATCGGATAGGAAAATGTGCATGAACATTTTTGTTATGTTCAGATTGGTCTAAATCGAAATGAATAACATATGCATCGGGAGCATATTTTTCGACTTTCCCTGTGATGCGGTCATCGAAACGAGCACCGGCACACAAGAGCAGATCACTTTCGCAAACTGCCCAATTTCCCGCTACGGTGCCATGCATGCCATACCAGTATAAAGATTGTTCATGGTCAGGGTCAAAAACCCCAACTCCCATGAGCGTATGAACTACGGGTAGCCCAGTTAAATCTGCAAATTCTTTAAGTTCTTCGTGTGCCTCTGAAGATATAATTCCACCACCCGTGTAAAGAACCGGTTTTTTAGCTTTTCCGATGAGGCTGAGAACTTCTAGCAACTCTTCATCGGTGGCTTTCGGGCTTTCGAGTTTATAACCTTCCAGATTAGAAACTTCATGAGGGAAAAAGGGTTCGAAGATTTCTTGCTGAACATCCTTCGGAATATCAATAACGACAGGACCAGGTCTTCCGCTTTCGGCAAGGTGAAATGCATCTTTTACTACCTGTGGTAAATCCGCAGCAGTAAGAACGAGATAACTGTGCTTAACGATGGGAAGAGTCATGCCGAAAAAATCGGTTTCTTGGAAGGCAGCTTTACCAATAAATTGTTGGTAAACCTGACCGGTAATTGCAACCAAAGGTATACTGTCCATAAATGCATCGGCAATACAAGTTACGAGGTTGGTCGCACCCGGTCCTGAGGTAGCCATACAAACACCCGCTCTACCAGTCGCTCTTGCATAACCATGAGCCATAAAACCGCCACCCTGTTCCTGTCTGGGCAAGATCGTTCTAATCTTTTCGGATTTGGTTAAAGACTGGTGCAATTCCATGGACGCTCCTCCAGGGTAAGCAAATACTACATCGACACCCTCTTTTTCCAGTGCACTTACAAGAACATCGGCACCTTTCATTGCAGGTCCAAGTTCTCCAGGTTTTTCGCAGTTTGTAGAATGGATAGGTTCAGTTTTCATTATACTATATTCGTTACTTCACAAAATGTCGGAAGTATAGAATTTACACAAGGGCAAAGGGAGGTGCAGTCAGCTCAATATTGAATATTACATTAAACGGGTAATTGATTTAAACAAGTTGTGGCGGAGAGGGCGGGATTCGAACCCGCGGTACCTTGCGGTACACAGCATTTCCAATGCTGCACAATCGGCCACTCTGTCACCTCTCCGAATATCCGTATTGAAGGGATTTTGTATGAAGCACGATGACCTTTTCGTCAATGTTCAAAAGAACCTGTGATGCTCAAAATGATAAGTTTAGATTTAGAATTAGCCTGAGATTATTTTGAGGTTTGCTTGTTTCCACAAATCAACTAGAAAACAAAAATGATCTCAAACGAAGTCGGTTATAACAGTAAAGTTGAAGGCGAAGTGATAGTCACTCGTGCAGACTCCGTTATCAATTGGATCAGAAAACACTCGGTTTGGCCTATGCCTATGGGCTTAGCGTGTTGTGCTATCGAACTTATGGCTTCAGCTGCTTCGCGGTATGATATTTCCCGTTTCGGGATGGAGGTTATGCGTTTTTCGCCACGACAATCAGATTGTATGATAGTTGCTGGCACGGTTACTTACAAAATGGCCGAGGTAGTCCGTAGAATTTATGATCAAATGGGAGATCCCAAGTGGGTGGTCGCCATGGGAGCCTGTGCATCGACTGGTGGAATGTACAGATCGTATGCTGTGATGCAAGGAGTTGATAACGTCGTACCTGTAGATGTCTATGTCAGTGGATGTCCACCCCGTCCTGAAGCATTGTTGGACGCGATGATGAAATTGCAGGGAAAAATCGGGAATGAGTCGTCAGTTCGCAACCTGTCGAATAAGCCCGAACCCACTGGGGTCGCTTGATTCAATGATTGACGATGATTTCGTCAAGTCCCTGCTCGATGGGCGGGATTATCTCTCCTTTAAACACCATGAGGATTGTCTGACTATTAATTGTTTGCCTGAATCGCTCGTTGATTTCACCAAGCATCTTCGAGATGAAGAGACCTTTGACCTGCTTGTGGATCTTACTGCTGTTGACCATGGTGATGGAGCAGAAAAACGTTTTTCTGTGGTGCTTCACTTTTATTCTTTGGTCCACAAATCATATCTTCGTATCCATGTCCTCTGCCCAGATAATGAAGCTCCCTGCATTCCTTCTGTAAGTTCTGTCTTTCCAGCGGCTAATTGGCACGAAAGAGAAACTTTTGATATGTTCGGGATCAGCTTTTCAGATCATCCCAATCTCAAACGTATTTTAATGTGGGATGATTATCCTTATTTTCCCTTGCGTAAAGAATTTCCTCTTGCGGGAATTGAGGTTCCTTTGCCGGCTGCAGATGTAGCGGAGGTAACTGGTGCGGATGTCGATCCTGCTCCGATGATGGGGGGGCCTTTCGTTGCATCGGGCAACAGTCGAATGAGTGAAGCCGAGCCTAGGGCAAAAGATGAAAGTTGGACTGAGAAATCAGAAAAACCACTGTGAGTACTACTGTCAAAGAAGTTCAAATCGGTGATGTGGGTGCACAAGCCGCCTCACATTCAGAAAGTGCACACATGTCCCTGAATGTTGGACCTTCTCACCCCACCACCCATGGCGTTCTTCGTTTATTAATGGAATTGGATGGCGATTTGATCACTCGCTGTGAACCGGTGCTTGGATATTTGCACAGGGGAGATGAAAAAATTGCCGAAAACATGACTTACAACCAATTCGTGCCTTACACGGATCGTTTGGACTATCTAGCCCCCCTTGCTAACAATGTTGCCTACGCTATTACTGTAGAAAATTTGGCTGGTCTAAAATTGCCCGAACGCTGTGAGGCTATCCGGGTTTTGGTTTGTGAAATGGCAAGAATTTCGAGTCACCTTCTTGGGATGGGTGTATTTGGTATGGATGCTGGTGCTTGGACACCTTTTATGTACACCTTTACTGAACGTGAGAAACTTTACACATTGTTTGAGGAACTCACAGGAGCCCGATTTACCACTAGTTATACTCGGATAGGTGGGGTAGCCAGAGACTTGCCGGATGGATGGCTGCCAAAAGTGGAAAAATTTGTTAACGAGCTACCCAAGGCCATTGATGAGGTCGAAAAACTTCTTACCCGTAATCGTATTTTTCTTGATCGTACCGAGGGCATCGGAACAATTTCTAAGGAGGATGCAATCGCTTACGGTTTGACTGGTCCGAACCTTCGAGCCAGTGGGGTGGATCTGGATTTGCGCAAGGATAAACCTTACAGCGGGTATGAAAAATATGAATTTGATGTGCCCATTGGATCCAAGGGTGATTGCTATGATCGATACCTTGTCCGGATCGAAGAGGTCAGGCAGAGTATTCTTATCGTTAAACAAGTTATCGCCTCTATGCCTGGCGGTTTATGGTACGCTGAGGATGCAAAAAAGATATTTGCCCCACCGAAGGAAAAAATCATGACCAGTATGGAGGAGTTGATTCAAAATTTCATGATTGTCACCGAGGGTCCTCAAATTCCCCCAGGTGAAACTTATTTTGAAGCGGAAAACCCCAAAGGTGCACTTGGTTTTTACTTGGTATCTAAAGGTGGTGGCGTTCCTTACAGGCTTAAAATTAGAGCACCCAGTTTTTGTAATCTTAGCATCCTCGAAAAATTGGTTCCAGGACATATGCTTAGCGATATCACGGTTATTTTGGGAAGTCTTGATTTCGTCATGGGAGAATGCGATCGATAAGATGGAAAACACTCTAAATCTATCGGCAGATACTTTGAGCAAAATTGACGAGGTTGTACCCAAGTATCCAGAAAAGAGAAGTGCAGCTCTGATGGTTATCCACTTGGTGCAGGACGAATTGGGTGCTGTGAATGATTCAGCCTGTGAGTGGATCGCACACCGCCTTGAGCTTCAACCCATCAACATCAAAGAACTTATCACATTTTATCCGATGCTTCGCGAAAAGCCATGGGGCAGAAAACATGTACGGGTTTGCCGAACGCTTCCTTGTGCCCTTCGCGGATCTTATGGAACTTGCAAAACTTTTGAGAAAAAATTGGGCGTAAAAGAGGGGCATGTTCGCGAGGATGGAGAATATTCCTTAGAATTTATGGAATGTTTGGCAGATTGCGGGCAAGGACCTGTGGTAATTGTGGATGAAAAGACTTACGAAAATATCGACGCGAAAAGAGCAGAGAATTTTGCTGAGCTTCTGATCGACGGGAAATTGGACGGTTCTGTTGATTTTACAAGCTATGAGGATTCCTTGAATCAAGAAACGAAATAGTTAATCCATTTAGAACCGTGAATTCGTCTACACCGAAAGAAAGAAGAATTATCCTTAAGCACGCGGATGATCCCAAGTATTCCAACCAAATTGGTTGTTATCTTCGTGAAGGAGGTTATGAAAATCTGAAAAAAGCCTTTTCGATGAAACCCGATGAGGTAGGTGAAGAAGTTCTTAAATCCGGTGTGCGTGGTCGTGGCGGGGCTGGTTTTCCCGCGGGCATGAAGTGGAAATTTCTTGATCGAAAATCTGGTAAACCAATTTATTTGATTTGCAATGCTGATGAATCCGAACCTGGTACATTTAAGGACAGACAAATCATGTATAAAGACCCCCATCAGTTAATTGAGGGGATGATGATTGCCGCTTTTGCTATTGGTGCAAAGCAGGCTTTTATATACATACGAGCAGAATTTCATGAGGGGGCACGGATCCTTGATCGTGCGATTATAGAAGCCAAGAAGGCTGGCTTTTGCGGGGACCAAATTTTAGGTACTGATTATTCTTGTGACTTAGTGGTTCATCGCGGTGCAGGTGCTTACATTTGTGGAGAAGAGACTGGGTTGATTGAATCCTTGGAAGGAAAGAGACCAAATCCGCGGATTAAGCCTCCTTATTTTCCAGCTGTCCTTGGGCTTTATCAATGCCCAACAATTGTCAATAATGTGGAAACGCTATGTAATGTTCGCCACATTATTGAAATGGGAGGAGAAGAATTTTCTAAAATTGGAAAGCCCAATAATACTGGAACTCGAATATGGTGTGTGTCCGGTCAGGTAATGAATCCCGGATATTACGAATTTGAATGTGGATCCCTTACCTTGGGACAGATGATTTTTGATGTTTGTGGAGGTTTGCAACCTGGACGCTCTCTTAAGGCGGTTATCCCCGGAGGCTCATCTGCTAAGGTTTTGCGTGCGGACGAACGTTTCACTGGTAGTCTTAAGGATGGGACCGAATTTGATTGGGGGTTAGAGGATATACCCCTTGACTTTGACGGGCCAATGTCTGCAGGAAGCATGTCTGGATCCGGAGGAATTATCGTAATGGACGACACAGTTGATATCGTTGAAGCGATGGCAAATGTGAATGCTTTCTATGCTCATGAATCCTGTGGGCAATGTACACCTTGTCGCGAAGGCTCCTTGTGGATGCGTAAAATTTCTCAACGGATGTGCTCGGGGGGAGCTCGCGAAGAAGATGCAGATTTGCTCCTCTCAGTAGCTAAACAAATAGAAGGCCGGACCATTTGTGCATTTGGAGAAGCTGCCGCCTGGCCTACACAAAGTTTTGTCACCAAGTTCAAGGACGATTTTATAAGAAAAGCAACCGACTCTCAAAAAGATCGAGATCCAAAATCTCTCCAACTGATTTAACGAACGGATGATTTCTCCAGAAAAAGAAGAGTTTGTTGTTATTACCTTAAATGGTACTGAGGTTGAAGTGCCTAACGGGATCAACGCAGTAGAAGCTGCCGCCCTTCACGGCAAGGAAGTCCCTCATTATTGCTACCATCCCAAACTTAGTATAGCAGGTAACTGCCGAATGTGCTTGGTTGAAATGGGCACACCGATGAGAGACCGTGCGACAGGAGAACCCATTTTAGAGGATAATGGTGGACCTAAGATCGGGTGGGTTCCAAAACCTGTGATTGGTTGTGCTACAAATGTATCACCCGGTATGCACATCAGAACTGAGTCCGATTTGGTTAACGAGTGCAGGGAGGGAATTATGGAGTTTCTTTTGGTCAATCATCCCTTGGATTGTCCAATTTGTGATCAGGCGGGGGAGTGCAGGCTTCAAGAATTTGCCACTGATTATGGTCGAGGCTACAGCCGTTACATCGAAAGAAAAAATGTTAAGCCCAAACGCACGAGGCTCGGTCCACGAGTGACTTTGGACGATGAGAGATGTATATTGTGTTCTCGCTGTATTCGATTTTCTCAGGAAGTTGCCAAGGATGATGTGCTTGGTTTTGTTGATCGAGGTAGCTTTTCAACTTTGACCTGTTTTCCTGGTAAGGAATTGGCCAATAATTATTCCTTGAATACCGTGGATATCTGTCCGGTTGGTGCTTTAACGAGTACAGATTTTCGATTCAAAATGCGCGTCTGGTTCCTTAAAGAGTCCAAGAGCATTTGCTCGGAGAGCAGTTCGGGTTGCAATACTTTGGTGTCTAGCAGGGAAGGAGTTATTCAACGAATCACTCCTCGTCGTAATGATTTGGTGAATGATACTTGGATGACGGATAGTGGTCGTGAGCTTTATAAATCGGTCCAGTCAGAAGATCGTATAAGACGTCCTTCTGCTGATGGTAGTGACCTTCCTCTGGAGGATGCAATCTCTCGTGCATTTGAGACACTAAAGGAAAAAAAATTGGGGTTGGTTGCTAATTGTCGATCGACTCTGGAAGAACAATTTCTTACCCAACGATTGGCCGAACTTACTGATGCCAAAGTTTTTATACGTGGACACTTTGGTGAAGATGATGGGATTTTACTTTCTGCAGACCGAACTCCTAACTTACGGGGTGCCTTGGTTGCGGGCTTGACCAATCAATACCCCGCTGAGCATTTGAACGAATTAAATCAATCGATTTCTGATGGCGAAATTGATGCTTTGTTAGTCATTGGAGAAGACCTTCTGGAGTCCGGAATTACTCAAGAAAACCTGGACAAAATATCTTTGGTGTTCATGGGTACGACTCAAAATTCGTCCAGTTCTTCAGCAAATGTAGTTTTGCCGGGACTATCCGTGTTTGAAAAGTCTGGAAGTTTTATAAACCGTTCTTTCCTACTGCAATGTTTCGATCAGGCCATTCCCGGTCCTGCCGGGCTTCTCAGCGAATGCAAAATTCTTTCTAAACTGGTCAATTTGTTTTCCAATGAAACCAAGGTGCTTTCCGAATTACATGATGTTTGGCAGGCGATGAGTTCCATGGAGGACTCCGTGCTTTCTGGAATTGAATTTTCGGAGATCAAAAAAGGAGCAGTACAATTGGATGGTTCCAAGTGGAAACACCTCTCATTTGTTGAAAAAGAAGCGCTTCACCACAAACCCATGGATCTTATTACAGCATGATGGATTGGATACCCCAAGGTCTGTGGTTTGAGGTGTGCCTCAAGGTGTTTTTTGCATTTATGATGGTTGGTGCGGTTATGACCATGGCAGGGTATTCTGTGCTTGCTGAAAGAAAAGTAAGTGCCTGGATGCAGGGCAGGGTAGGTCCTAACCGAACAGTTCTCCCTTTTTTCGAGTACATTCCGATTTTTGGACCTCTCCTTAAAAAACTCGGTATTTTCCAACCTCTTGCAGATGGATTGAAGTTTCTCTTCAAAGAAGAAATTGTACCTGGTCATGTTAATAAACTTTACTATTATTTGGCTCCCTTAATTGCTCTTGTCCCTGCACTCACTACCATGACCGTTCTTCCTTTCGGACAAATCTACTGGAACGACGGTACTGTATCCACCTTGGCTCTAGCGGATCTGGAGGTTGGAATTCTATTTGTTTTTGCGGTTTCTTCTCTCGGAGTTTACGGAATCGCCCTTGCTGGTTGGTCATCCAATAGCAAGTATTCCTTTCTTGGCGGGATTCGTTCTTCTGCCCAAATGATTTCTTATGAACTTGCGATGGGGCTGTCCTTGCTCCCGGTTTTTTTATGGGTCTGTGCACCGGGGGTCACGGAATCTGGTCTTAGTTTATCCGCGATTGCGAATTCTCAGGCAGGTGGGCCTTGGTTGTTTTTGGTTCAACCTCTTTCCGCCTTGATCTTCTTGATTGCTCTTTTTGCCGAGACTAACCGTTTACCTTTTGATATGCCGGAATCAGAAACCGATTTGGTTGGTGGGTTTCATACGGAATATGGGAGTTTTAAGTTTGGTATATTTTTTGTCGCTGAATACGCACACATTGTTATCGGTTCTGCAATTTTCACGGTTATCTTTCTCGGAGGTTGGCATTTTCTTCCCTTTATGAATGATCCCTGGCCCTCGAATTGGATTGGTTCCTTGCTGGGAGTTGGATGGTTTTTGGCCAAGACCATTTTTCTCATCTTCTTTTTCATTTGGATCCGTTGGACTTTGCCCCGTTTTCGTTATGATCAAGTCATGCATCTTGGATGGAGCAAGTTGTTGCCCCTAGCCCTGGCAAACCTGATTGTTTATCTCTTGATCGTCACTGCGATCGATCAAAGTACATCCGCAAACTTTTAAATTGATCATGGCTAAAACTGTCGTATTGGATCGAAAACCGCTTTCTTTTTCGGAGAGAACCTACCTTCCGCAAATTGTAACCGGACTGAAGACTACCTTCAGTAATATGTTCAAGCCCAAAGTAACCCTTCAATATCCCGAGGAAAAACCAGTTATCCCCAACAACTACCGAGGTGTGCCAACCTTAGTTAAAGACCCAAATGGTCGGGAGAAGTGTGTATCTTGTCAGCTTTGTGAATTTGTTTGCCCACCCAAGGCTATACGAATTACCCCAGGTTCTGTGCCTGAGGATCAAAATGATCGAGAGCATGTTGAAAAAGCACCTCAGGAATTTGAAATTAACATGTTACGTTGCATCTACTGCGGGTATTGCGAAGAGGTTTGTCCCGAAGAGGCTATTTTTTTACAGGATGTATATTCCTCATCGGGTTTTACCCGTGAAGAAATGGTCAATAATAAGGCAAAATTATATGAGTTGGGAGGCACATTGCCAGATCGTCACTACAAATGGGATAAGAAAAAAAATGCGGAATCAGCAGGAAATTCTCATTAAGATTTGAAAATGAATAATTATTTTTTCCAACCAAGGTTTTGCTAGCATTATGAATGCGGTAGATTTGTTATTTTGGTTGTTTGCTGTCTTGTCGGTAGGCGGTGGCTTGGCAATGATTTTTTCCCGTCATCCAGTTTCTGCTGCCATGTTCATGATAGTATCGCTTGTCGGAGTTGCTGCATTGTTTGTTTTGTTGGAATCTTTCTTCTTAGCTATATTGCAAGTACTTGTATATGCGGGGGCCGTGATGGTTCTGTTTCTATTTATTATAATGTTGCTCGATGTTGGTCCTGAAGCTGGCAAAAAAAAGTTGAGCCATTTAAAGACCGGAATCTTTGGCTTATTTGCTTCCGTCGTACTTGTCGGAGTTTTGCTTATGCTTGGAAACTCATATGATACCTTGGTTTTGGACCATATTGCCTGGCCACCATTGAGCGAATCTGATGTTTCACCATCTCCGATACTTCCTTTTTCCACTCAGGTTTCTGCCTTTGGGTATGGGTTAATGACCAAGTATATGTTACCTATACAAATCGCTGGTTTTATGTTACTGGCTGCCATGGTCGGAGTGATTATCCTTAGTAAAAAAAACCCGACCAGAGAGGACGCTTCCTGAACCGCTATTATGTTATCGGTCACTCCCCAGCATTTTCTTATTCTTTCCTTTCTTCTCGTGGGGATAGGATTTCTTGGGCTCTTGATCCGTAGAAATGTATTATTAATGCTGATGTCCCTGGAATTAATGCTTAACGGAATCAATATCGCCTTGTTAACTTTTTCTAGAGTAGGGAGTAATTTGGACGGTGGAATATTTGTGTTTTTTATAATGACAGTGGCGGCTGCTGAAGTTGCTGTTGGTTTAGCATTGTTAGTCGCCTTATACAAAAAACGAAACAGTGTGCTTTCCGATGATATGGGATTGTTAAAAAACTGAGAGTGTAATGATAAGTGTAGCCTTGAGTATGCTTTTTTTACCGTTGCTTTCCGCATCGGTTACATTGTTTTTTCTTCGAAAAAATGGAAATTTGGCCTCCTTGCTTTCGGTATCCACATCAGGTGGAATCGTCGTCCTGGCTCTTTCCTTGATTTTTTCTTATAACCAAGAAACCCTAGCCTGGGATACGACTTGGTTTTCCATGGGGGGGTGGGAGTTGCGCTTTGGCTTTTTAATTGATGCTCCCGCTAGGTTATTACTTTTCATTGTAGCATTTGTAGGTTTTTTAATTCATATTTTTAGCCTCGGATATATGGCAAATGATCCTGCTCGTCCGAGGTATTTTGGGGGTTTGTCAATCTTCATGTTTTCCATGCTTGGAATTACTCTCGCAGACAATTTGGTGATGATTTTTGTATTTTGGGAATTGGTCGGGTTCAGTTCATACCTCTTGATCGCTCATTACTTCAAAACGGATGAAGCGGCCAAGGCATCTCGCAAAGCATTCATTGTCAATCGGGTGGGGGATTTTGGTTTCCTTATCGGCATCGTGTTGACTTTTTGGACTTATGGAACTGTCAATCTAAGCGAACTTGCTGACTTGGCAGATTTCTCTCCTAGCCTTGCCACTACTGGCCTTTGTTTGGCATTAGCATGTGGATTTATTGGTAAATCTGCACAGTTTCCTTTGCATGTCTGGTTACCTGATGCCATGGCTGGTCCCACTCCTGTTTCTGCTCTTATCCATGCAGCTACAATGGTGGCAGCTGGGGTTTATTTGCTTTTGCGAATTGATTTTCTTTTCACCGAACAAGCCCTTGGATTGATTGCTATACTTGGTGCATCAATGGGTTTGTACGCTGGGTTTTGTGCATTGGTGCAAAGAGATGTCAAAAAAATACTTGCCTACTCCACTCTATCTCAATTGGGGTATATGGCCGCTGCATTTGGTCTTGGTGCTCCTGGTGTTGCCTTGTTTCATCTCACAACCCATGCTTTTTTCAAAGCTTTAATGTTTTTAGGTTCTGGTTCTGTTATCCATGCATGCCATCATGAGCAGGATATTTTCAAATATGGAGGGTTGCGTAAACGAATGCCCATCACCGCTTTGACTTTTCTTGTTGGTGTGTTGGCCATTTCCGGAGTCAATTTTCTGTCAGGATACTTTAGTAAAGATGCCATTTTACTTTGGGCGTATAACTTTAACATTCCCGTGTTTATAATACTTTACGCTGGGGCAATTCTCACATCTGTTTATATGTTTCGCTTATATTTTATAACCTTTGAGGGGGACTCCCGTTCTAAATGTGCGGAGGACGCGAGAGAGAATTCATTTTTGATGACCGGCCCATTAGTTGTTCTTGCCATATTTTCTGCCTTTGGAGGGTATCATTCCTTATACCCGAAACAATTAGGATCTTATTTAGGACCTGATTTATCTGCCGTTTCTCTTCTTCCCCATCATATGTGGATGATTGTGCTGGGAACCTCGGCATGGGTAATTGGGCTTTTGTTTGCCAAAAGTTTCTATTCAAATGTACAGAATGAAGACCCGTTAGCCCGTCGGTTTCCCTCTTTTTATGAGCTTTGCCGAAGCAAACTGTTCTTCGATGAAATTTACCAGTTTTATCTTTCCAAAATTCAAGATCCGCTTGCCAGATTTATTGAAGTTATGGAATTGCTTTTTATTTCCGGACTATTGGTGCGAGGTTCAGCTGGGGTTGCTGCTTTATTTTCGATGCTCGCCAAGGTATGCTATGTCGGGAAAATTCATGCTTATGCTTTTTGGTTTATACTAGGCACTGTGGGCTTTCTGTTATATGCAGCTGGTCTTTTATAGTAATTAATTATTCATGAATTTAGATACCCTGCTTTTACTTGGATCTATTCTCGTTCCTGCAATCGGATCGATTCTTTTTTTTACTGGTTTTTGCAGAGATGGTGAAAGGCTTAAAAAATTGGGTTATTTTGTCTTTGGTTTTCCATGTCTGGCTTCAGTTATTCTCTTCTTACGATTTGATGCTGCAAATGGATATAATTTTGAAGTTCTTTATGAACGGATGGGTTTGCAGGAGTTGGGGATTACCTTTCACTTGGGATTGAATGGTGTATCGAGTCCGCTTTTTGCCATGGCTGGAATCGTTGGGCTCGGAGCGGGCTTAGCCGCTCTGCATTCTGGTGCTGAGCGTTTGCATTTATACCTTGCTTTGCTTGCTCTCATGCAGTCCGGATTGATGGGGCTTTTTGCGAGTGTTGATCTGTTCTTTTACTACATCTTTCATGAATTTGCTCTCATACCAACATTTATTATGATCGGTTTGTGGGGAGGTCGAGATCGTAGGGGTATTGCCTTGGAAATTACGATCTATTTAACTCTTGGTGCGTTGATATCACTTGGCGGCTTAGTTGCACTGAATGTACTAGTCGACGCTCCGAAATTTGATTTCCCTAGTATATCAGCTGCTCTTGCTCATTCCGGTCTTACTGATTCTGCATCATTTAAAATCTACGGACTTTTACTTCTAGGGTTTGGTATCTTGGTCGCTCTTTTCCCCTTTCACACCTGGGCGGCACGGGGTTATGATTCCGCCCCGACCTCGGTTTCTATGCTTCACGCGGGAGTCTTAAAAAAGTTTGGACTCTATGGACTTATTCAGATTGCCTCGCCCTTATTGCCAGATGCCGCATTGTCTTGGAGTCCGTGGTTGATGTGGTTAGCATTGGGCAATATTTTATTTGTAGGGATGGTGGCAATCGCCCAAACAAATTTCAAATCCATGATATCCTATGGCTCGGTCATGCACATGGGATACTGTTTTCTAGGAATTGGGGTTTGCAGTGCTTTGGGTGCAGGGTCCACCGTCATGCTCATGTGTGCACACGGACTATCCGTTGCTTTGATGTTTCTCTTGGCAAGTTTCGTGAGAAAGCGCACCAATACATTCGAAATGAGTGAAATGGGTGGTTTGGCCGATAAGACTCCTTTACTTGCTTGCTTTTGCATCGCTGCAACCTTGGCCACTATTGGCTTACCTGGCTTCGGTAATTTTTGGGGAGAATTCGGAATTTTTCTTTCCCTCGGTGAATTGTATGTACATCAAATCTTTTTAGTTTTAGCTGCATTGGGTATTATCATATCTGCTGTGTTTGGTCTTCGTGCAGTTGCGAAGATATTTTTCGGGAAAGAAAGTGAAGAGCTTTCCAAACAGGTTAAAGAATCTTCAGTCTCTGATTTATCGAGGGAGGAGATTATACCAGCTGCTCTTATTCTCTCTGCTTTGTTGTTGATTGGTTTATGGCCGTCATCTATTTCCGAAAGAATTGATAGTGAGATCGGTGTACGCTACTCTCATAAGCAATCGAAAAGTCTTTATTCCAAACCATCTTGCTGCCCGGTGGATGAAGATGTATCATCTTCTCCAGATGTTCCCCTTACTTCAGATTAAATGAGTATGGAAACTTATCTCAATTTTTCACAGGATAATTTATGGAGTGAACTTTGGCCTGAATTGTCCTTGTGCTTGGGTGCTTTGTTTGTCCTCGGCGTGGATTTATTTTCTAATTCTGCACAAGCGAAAAAGCGTGCAGGTTCTTTTGCTATCCTTTTTCAATTTCTTTTACTTTGTGCCCACCTCTTTGATTATCTGCTCTTGAGACACACTTTTGACCGTGAAAGTTTTTCTGGCATGCTTAAACACGGTATTCATCAAGATGTGATGCGAAGTTTCTTTTTACTGTCTTCTCTTTTTGTTTCTCTTCTTGGGCATCAATACTTACGGATTCGAAAATTACGAATAGGGGAGTTTCATCATTTAACCATGATTGCAACAGCTGGATTGATGGTTCTTTGTCAGTCCCAACATTTTATTGTCTTCTTTGTAGCCCTCGAAACAGTAGCCCTTTGTTTTTATCCCTTAGTTGCTTTTGATAGAGAATCCGCCAAAAGCCTAGAGGCTGGTATTAAATATTTGATTTTCGGTGCCCTTAGTTCCGCCTTACTCCTCTTCGGGATTGTTTTATTATACGGCGTCGGTTCCAACCCCGAGGCCTGGGGAGCTTCTTTAAATATGGGTCCTGTCAATGATGCCTTTTCCTTCGGCTTTCTATATCAGTTGCTTTCCGAAAATCCGGATCATCCTCTTTTACGGGCTGGCGTTGTGCTGATTATTTCAGGAATTGCCTTTAAGGTTGGAGCTGCTCCTTTTCAAATATGGGTTCCTGATGTTTATCACGGTGCCCCTATGCCGGTGACTGCATTTTTGGCAGTATCTTCGAAGTCAGCCGGTTTTTTTGTTCTAATTACTTTAGTGAATGGCCCTTTTGCTGGAATGAGTGAATTTCTTTTACCTCTTCTTGGGTTTGTAGCCACCTTTACCATATTTTTTGGCAACTTGGCTGCTTGTTCACAGAGAAATCTTAAAAGAATGCTTGGATTATCTGGGGTGGCTCATGCGGGTTATCTTTTGGTAGCAGTTATGGCTTCTATGATATTGCCAGGGGAAAGTGATCGGGCGGTATGGATATTATTCTTTTATTTATTTACCTACATGCTTGCTTCTTTTGTTGTGTTTGGAGTGATGGGTCTAGCCCGTGTATCAGATGACTCGGAACATGAATTTTCTGATTACGAAAATTTAGCCATTAAAAATCCCTGGGCTGCATTTGTTTTAGTTGTTGGCATTGGTTCTTTGGCCGGGATTCCCCCACTTGCTGGCTTTATCGGGAAATTACTCCTTTTTAGCGTAGCCTTTGAAACAAAGCTTTATCTTTCTCTCGTTGCTATGGTAATTGGTGTGGTCATCTCAATTTACTACTACTTTGCATGGATCCGCGAGATTTGCTTTCATCCTCGTCCCGTTTTTGAGGATGATGATCCTAAGATTGATGCATGGGGAAAGAATGAAGCAGTCGGGATGCTCAAGCCAGCTCTCTTTGCTCTTGCACTTGCCTCGATTATTTTGGGAATTTGGCAAGGACCCCTTGGGGATGCTTTTTAAGATTACTGTTTAGTTACTAGTCATATATTTATGTAAAAATATTCACATGCCCGGGTGGCGGAATTGGTAGACGCGCCAGATTTAGGATCTGGTATCCTATGGATGTGAGGGTTCGATTCCCTCCTCGGGCACTCTTTTATTTTTCATAATATTTTGTACTTTAGCCTTTTAGGCACTTGATCTGGGTTCTTTCATTTGAAATCCGTTCTTGCTTTGAGAAAAAGCTTTGCCATTGTAAGCATCATGAAAACCTCCTGTCTTTTGTTGATTAAACAAGGTTGGCTGGGCTTGCCGTTGTTTTTCATTGGTTTAGTATCACTAGCCTTTAGCCAATTCGATAACCAACTGTCGGAGCAAACCTTATCCTCCGATCAACTTTTGGAGGAAATCACCAATTTAGTTTCAAAGAATGAAGCTGTATTAAATAATTTAATCGGTGTTGGTCGATACCTAGAGGAGAAGCAAAAACTTTTTAACTCTACGATCGAAGATAGTGAAAACTCTAATTCTTTGCCTAAGAGTGAGTTAAGTGAATTTAGTAAAAGGTTTAACTCTGCAGCTGCCAGATTAACCGAGAGAATGGATTCCACAAACGAAACCTTTTCTCTTTCCCAACTACGTCTCCAGGATGCCAAAGAAATATTTGCTGATTTAACTCAGAGTTTTGCAGGCAACTTGGATGAAGCTCAATCTCCACTACTAGCTTTAAGAGAAAATTTACTTAAAACCGATGTCGAGATAAACGCATTATCGAAAATGGTTGATGGTGTAATAGAAGATTTTGGATTCGAAGCGGATTCTATTCTTGAGCAAATTAGGCAAAGCTCAACACCAAGTCCTTCTTTTGCGAAGTCCAGCAATATCGTTCGTACAGAGAATCCAAATCCTGCAAATAAGGTAGCTCAATCGCCACCTCAACCCACTTCTGCGATTGGTCGAAAAATTGCATCCGTCATAAAAGCGGATCAACCGATTGTCTACTCCTCTTCTAAATTTGATAAGTTTGCACAAGAACGGAGAACTACTCCCGTCCAAGAAACCTTGGCTTCTGATTTAGAGACTAGTACACCCCTGGATAGTGATGCCGTCCTTAGGCTGCAAAAGGAATTGGCACTCTCACGAAACATACAATCCGAATTGTCCATTGATTCCTCATCACTAAAGGCCGATTTACGAAAGGCATACAGGGAGATCGTTGCCCTTCAAAACAACTTAACTGAGTCGCAGGCGCTCATTAATGAACTAGAAGAAACTAGACAGTCTTTTTACAAGAATGATGATGGTAGTCGGGCTACCGCTCAAATGGTGAGCAACAGAATAAAGCGATTAGAGACAGACTTAGCAGACGCTAAAAATGAACTTAGCCAAGCAAGGCAAAGCCTGCTGTTGGAGCAACAACGGTCAAATGCGATGATCGCATCAATTACCACGGAGTTGGAAAGAACCCGTAAAGAGTTAGATTACGCTAGGCAAGCAGTTCGGGGTAATGGAGTAAGTTTTGATCAGTTGGCTACGCTCGAACAGGAATTAGCGAAAACAAAACAGGCATTAAGGTCAGCCCAAAATCAAGCAGTCGATCCGACTTCTTCAGACTATGTGAAGTTGCAAGATGAACTCAGGAAGTCGTTGAGTGAGATTGCTAACATGCAAATCGAGATGGCAGATATGAATTCCTTAGAAAAGGAACTAGAAGATCTTAAGGAAACCCTCGCCCAATCTGACGGAACTTCCTCTGGTGAGACCAGTCGAGTCTCGGCAAAATATGTTAAAAAGCTTCTTGCCGATTTGGGCGAAGCAAAGGAAGAGGTTGTTCGATTGAAGGAGGGGTCTTCGAACGAAAGGGGTAATCTTTCTACAACCGTGGCCGAGTTAGAAAAAAAGCTCCAAAAAACAAAAATGGAACTAGATTCAACTCGTCAAGATATTGAGGCAAATAAGGAGACTTTAGCAAAGCGAGAGTTTGATTTTGCAAATACCATAAAAATACTCGAGGAAGAAGCTGAAATTGCACAAGCAGTACTGCAGCAAGCTGCAGATGGCAAAATTTCTGCTGTGCCTTTTATTAGTGAGATGGAGGATGACTTGGCTGCTTCCGAATCAAGAATTCGTTTATTATCAGATCAGTTTTCCAAAGAACAGAAAAAAGCTACGGATGTTATTGATGGACTTCAGCAAGAGATTGAGTTGGCAAGTGCTCGACAAAAAAAATCACTTGATCAATTGGAAAGGCGGGAACTTGAACTTACTGGGCAGGAAAAAGAAATAGAAACTTTGAATCGCAGAAAAAAAGAATTGGAGGAGGAGCTTCAGGTTGTGAAGGTCATCGCTGGGCAATTACAGGATTTAAATCAAGTGCTAGAGGAAACCAAAGAAGCTCAAAGTTCACAAAGTCACACATCTGATCAAGTTGTTGATTCTCTTCGTGAGGAATTAAACAAGGCAAAAGTTGAACTTGTTGTGACGTTGGAAGAAAAAGAAAAAGTTCAAAAAGATTTCTCGGACAAAATCTTTAGTTTGGAAAGGCAGTTGGACGATTCTAGGAATGAAATGATAGAAGAACAGGAACTTTTTTATGAAAGTTCTGAGGAATCGAAGATCTTGATACAAGATTTGAGGAATGAATTAAAAATTGCCAAGAATCAGGTTGCTAAGATGAAGTCATCTGGATTTACCGAGTCGGTGGAAACCAAGCAAGCGGTTTCCCAACTACAAGAAGCCCTCGGTACTATTCGTATCCTTAAAGAAAGTTTGGAGGATGCAGAAGAAACTAATTTAGAACTTGATAATCTTCGTGCCGAATTAGCCGATTCGATGTCTGTTCATTTGAAAGAGTTGGAGAACACGGAAGATGAAAAGCTAGCCCTTTCTCAGAAAATATATGATTTGGAAACTGAGATTGATGTACTTCGAGATCATTCAGCATCAACTGGAGTAGCCCACCTAAGTAATAATGCGAAACTTACAAACAAAGTAGACTCCTCTTTATCTCAAAATGAGCTGCTTTCTCAACGACTTGCAGATACTGAGTCTATAGGTATTGCATCCCTTGTTGACTTGGAAGATGAGATTGCCGAATTAAGGGGAGTAAACGAAGAGTTGCGGGATGAGTTGTCTAGCATTAGCCGAACAAACGAAGAGGAAAAAATTAATGATTTGGAAAGCGAACTTGCTCAAGCAAAATGGAAATTAGAATCGTTATCAGATGATGAGTTTAGGGATTTAAACTCTGAAAATATAAAATTGAAACAACAACTATCAGAATTACGCACTAACATTGATGATCAACCTAATTCGCTAGATTCCCCAAATCAAATTAACGAATCAAATAATGTGATCTTACAAGCTTCTTTGGATCAAGCACTTGCACGCGTCGAGGAACTTGAAGCTCAAATTATGGAAAATGGGGATAAAGGTTCGCAGAAATTGATTTCAGACTTGGAAAATAATCTTCTTTCGGCTGAACAAACCATAGAAAAATTACAATCTGAAATGGAAGATAAGAGTGTTTCCCACAATAATCTTCTTTCCAAACTGGACAATGCGTTTTCGAGAATACAAATCCTTGAATCTCAAAAACAACCTACCACATCTACGTCATCTAGTGATTGGCAAAAAATGAAAAATGAGCTAGATCAATCCAAAATTAAAATTTTAGAGTTAGGTGAAGAAATTGCACTACTCAGTCAAATGAATGAAGGTTTTCCGGGCGATGACTTGGTGAAAAGCGATGATATACTCCTCATGCAAGGGGAAATCAATTCCTTGAGGGAAGAACTGGCTCTTTCCAACGAAATGCTTGAAAACCTACCTTCGGAGGATGAACTCTTGGCCATGCAGATGGAAATTGAATCTCTTCGCCAAGAACTTTCATTAAAAGATTTGATGGGTGAGCAAGATAATGTTGTGGCCGAAACAAATGATAATGCGGAACTTGAAAAGCAGTTAAAGTCTGCAGTTTCCGAAAGTTTTGATCTGCAAATGGAATTAGAAAGAGCGTTGGACAGATTAGCCGAACTTGAATCCTCATCGAAAGGAAGAGCGGATTCTGCTCCTTCCACCCTTTCTGAACAAGACAAGCAAGCCCGTATTAATCAGCTCACTTTAGCACTTAAAAACTCCGAGCAATTGCGCGAAGAAACGGAAAATCTAGTCGTTGAGTTGGAGAAAAGAGTTTCAGAGGATGAGGGAATTGACTTTTCAAACAATCCGGAGTTTATCGCTTTGCAACAAGAAATGGTGGCTTTACAAAATGAGTTATTGTTACTCCAAGATTTTGAAGACCCCCAAGTCATCGAGCTGACAGAAACTTTGGATCGTAATGTAGCAAATTCCGAGAAGTTGGAATCTGAACTTAGAAGAGCTAAAACAGAATTAGAAAATTTAACTGTTAGAGCGGGTAGTTTAAATCAAGAAAACTCACGTCTTCGTGAATTAGCCTCAAATCGAGACAGTTCACCAAGCAATAGTTCAATTTCCTTACTCAAAGCAACAATTACAAATTTGGAAACAGAAAATTCCTCTCTCCTCGCTCAACTTGCTGAGAAAGAGAAAAGATTATCTGGACTGAGGCAAGATTTAGATTCGAATCTGCCTGCTGGAAATGATCAATTATTACTTGTTCAGATTGATGATTTGCGTAGTAAATTACGCCAGTCAAAAGGTATGGAAGATCGATACAAGTCTGAAAACAGGCTAATTCGTGAAGAATTAAACCAAGTAAGGCTTAACTTACAAAACTCCAAAAATACTGCAGATTCTGACGGCTCTAGTATTGCATTTGAGTTGGATCGAGTTCGTGCCGAGAATGAAAGCCTAAAGGACCGTTTGTCTAATGCCCAAAACCTACCCGACCGTGATCGTTTTCAAGAGCAAATTCGAGAATTAAGTCAATCTAGTATGAATGCCCAAGTTATGCTCGATCAAGAGCGTGCAGTCGTTGATGAACTTAAACGACAACTCTCTGACGCACGCGAAATCAAGCGAGAGGTTTTAGAGCGCGGCAAATCTTCCAGGCTAAAGTTAGATCTGCTTGATGGAGAACTTTCCGATGCTAGGTTACGCATTGATTCATTAGAAAAAGCCCTTGTAGCTGCTCGTAATGCTATCCGGGTTTTGCAGGACGGTGGGTCAGTTTCCACAATGATTCCTGTTAGTACTCCATTGAACTCATCCGTTTCATCACCAACAAGTCGTTATCGAGGAAGCAATTTTTCTAGATCTTCTGTGAATCGTTTGCCTTCTCCTTCTTCTCGTTTTTCTAGGCCTTCCTCAACTCTTTACATACCTGGAACAAAAGTTTTGCCTGCTATTAAAAATACTTCAGGTGGAAGTGCTAATTTGAAAATGAGTGCAAATGTGAAATTCTTAGATAATAAAGTGCGTCCTGCTGCTTTCACCGAATTTTTTGTTGTAGAAGATGATCTGCAAACAATATTAAGTGCAGAAAATATGACCCTTCCTAGGACTGACGGCATCCAAAGTTATGCCGAGTATTGGGCAAGGTCAGTTCAGCGTGGTTATAAATTCCCTGGTGCAGCGGCGAAGATTCGAAATGCATTAGCTAGAGCAAGTCTCAGACGTATAAAAACTAACTCTTTAGGTGAGGGAAATATAAGTAATTTGCCTAGCGGTAGGTATCATGTTGTTGGTACTTCTCCTCTTGGTCAGGTAGGGGTGGTTTGGTCCAAGGTCATCGTTTTGAATGATGGTGATAACTTGATTGGGCTTAATTTGGCTGATGCCGCTTGGGCTCAATAAGGCTAATCACTTATCTTTCGCATTACTTCGAGATACCTTTGGGCTTCAGAATCTCCGGCTTTTACAGCTTTATTAAGCCAAGCCCTTGCAACATCATTATTTTTGGCAAAACCTTGCCCCAAGAAATTCATAATACCAAGGTATCTTAAAGACAAAGGGTCTTTTTGTTCAGATGCATTTAAAAAGTGAATTTTAGCTAATTGGTAGTTTTTTTTCTTATAGTTTTTAAGGCCAATTTTTCTACTGACCTCCGTTGTTGCATCTTCAGTATTTTTGGCAAGATGCACCGGCGGTTGAGTGAAATCTCCCTTTGGAGAATTTGAACTTACAGGGTTTCGTTGATTTGCTTGAAGGAGCGTTTCAAATCTACGGAGTTGAATTTTTGCTTCTGATGAGCCTTTGTCTTCCGCTCTCCTTAACCAAGTTACACCGCGTTGGAGATTTCTTTCAATTCCTTCACCCATCGCAAGCCGCATGCCTAAAGTTAGTTGGGCGGAAATGAATTCTTTATCTGCAGCTGCTCTAATCCACCTATTTGCATAATCCTCGTTCTTGGGAACACCATCTCCAAAAGAATAAGCCATACCTAAATAGAACATTGCAAGGGGGTGTTTTTGTTTTGCCGCCAGCGAGGTCCAACGGATCCCATCTTTTAAATTTCGGTCGGTTCCAGCACCAGTTAAAAAAATAACTCCAAGAGTTGCCTGTGCCGTGGAAAATCCAATTTTAGCTGAGCTTTCGATGTTTCTTATTCCTTTTTTGGGGTTCTTAGGAGGGTTATCTATTTCCATCAAACCTATGCAAAAAAGGGCATATGGATCTTTTGACTTCGATAAATCTCTTAGGTTTGAATGCAGGTAAGCTTCATCGTATAAAAACTGGCTTCTTTCGTTATTCCCTTTCTCAAGCTGAATCGAAGCAAGCGTTGCCATTCCAATTCCGCCGTTATTTTTTGTAGCTACTTTTGCCCATCTTTCTGCCTCGTTAATTTGAATGGGTAGACCCTTTTCTCCGTATTTGTAACAAAGGGCAAGAATACCCTGATAATAACTATCCCCTTGTAGTGCCTTTGATTGAATTGAACTTAGAGTTTCTTTGAGGGTGCGATTGGCTAACGCAGTATTTCCAAGTGTTAATAATAAGCACATGCATCCGCCTATAATGAGTATAAAACTAGCAAAGGATTTTAGTATTTGGCGATGAATATAAAAACGCATTTAATTAAAAGGGTTTTCAATATGCACAATTAAACAAGAGAAATCACTTAGATGAACTATAAGCGAGAAAAGAGTTTTAAGAATTGCAAGATCTGTGATTTCGAGTGGCATGTAGATGATGGTATCGATTGTCCAGTTTGCCTTGGCAATAAGATTGGGGCAAAGAATTATACAGGTAAAATTTGGCTAGGTGGAATGTATGGTAGCGGTGGTAATGCTAGAAGGCTGAATTTAATTTACAGGGCAGTCGGTCTAATCGCATTGGTGTTGCTTTTATATGCCTTGTTCGGAGGAAAGATGTAAATTAATTTAGCTCGGGAGGTGAATTTTTTCTACTATTAGGCAAGTAGGGGTCATTGAAGGCTTGATCGAAATCATAACCGTTTTCAAAATCTTCGAGAGAATCATTCTCGGTCCTGCCAAGTATTCCATGTTCTACTAAGTTGAAAACAATTTCCCCGAAATCTCTGCATTGCCTAATGTTCCAATGATCCATCATCGTCATGGTCATGGGCCCAAAACGCTCAAGGGCATATTCTCGAATTCCTTCAAGTAATTCATTTCCAGAAACGTGACCGCCTTTCGACTGGCTTTTTTTTTCGGATACTTTCAAGGTGTGATCTAAAGCCTCACGGATGAAATAATAAGCGCCTTTGCCATAACGAGTATCTCGGCTATGGATTTCTCGAACCACATCAGGAAAGTTCTTGTCGCTCATTAGTCAAATCTTCTATGTTCGTGTTTTAAATATCTTCTCATTATTAGTTACTCCCTTTAATCGATCAATTCGAATTTTATGAAAGTTTCCTACTCCCTTGTTAAAGACCGTGCATCAGCTCATTGCATTTCTTGGACTTATCGGAAAAAAAGGCACCGGAAGTTCTTTCGTACTCGAATTGATGCATTCAGTTTCCGAAATCAAAAAGAACTGGAACTCGGGATCAAAGACCGCGTAGCCATTGAAAATGAGGTAATCTTTATGGTTCTTTCCGAAATTAAAGATAAATTGTCTGGGCTTGATGAAAGAATTTCTAGGATGGAAGAATCCCTCCTCGATCAGCAGGAATCGATGCGAGAAATCCGTAAACCACCTGCTCCCAAAATACTCAAAATTTCCGAGGCTGCCAAAGTTTTGCGTATCTCAAGAAGAAAGCTCTATTACTTGCTCGATAAAAAAGTATTCAAAAAATACAAACTGCCTCACACGCGTACTACTTTTATTAAACTTGACGAAGTTGAAAAGGCTTTGGGTTCTTCAAATATTGATGATTTGTTGCACTGATAGCTTTTCTTTCTGGGCCCGATGAATAATTTTTCTTTGCCTGCAAACTATACTTGTGGCAAAAAACAATATCAATTTTCTTAACAATCGATTAATCTATGAGTAAAAAATTCCCTGGAGGAGTGGCTACCGGAGACGCTGTGCAAGCGATCTTTGATGATGCCAAAGATAATGAATACGCTTTGCCTGCGGTCAATGTGGTCAACAGCCACACGGTAAATGCCGTTTTGGAAACTGCGGCTTCGGTCAATTCCCCGGTCATGGTTCAGTTCTCAAATGGTGGCGGACAATTCTTTGCCGGTAAAAGCCTCGACAACGAGGGGCAACGAGCTGCCATTTCTGGTTCCGTCTCCGGTGCTATGCATGTTCATGCCATGGCCGAGGCTTATGATGTTCCAGTCATTCTGCATACCGACCATGCAGCGAGAAAATTACTTCCTTGGATTGACGGACTGCTCGATGCCAGCGAAAGGTTTCACCAAAGAGAAGGAAAATCTCTCTACAGTTCTCACATGCTCGATCTTTCAGAAGAGCCTATCGATGATAACCTTGGGACATGTAGGGAATATTTCGAACGGATGAACCATATGGATATGACCATTGAAATCGAACTCGGAGTTACTGGAGGCGAAGAAGATGGAGTAGATAACACCGACATTGATAGTGCCCGTCTTTACACACAGCCAGAAGAAGTTAACCAGGCTTATGAAACTCTTTCTGGAGTAAGTAATCGTTTCACCGTGGCAGCGGCTTTCGGAAATGTTCATGGCGTTTACAAACCAGGCAATGTTGAATTAACCCCGATAATTCTTAAAAACTCTCAGGAATTCGTTAAAGAAAAACACGGTCTTTCCGGGAAACCGGTTGATTTTGTTTTTCATGGCGGTTCTGGGTCCTCTCGTGAGCAAATTCGGGAAGCCATTGGTTATGGTGTGGTCAAAATGAATTTGGATACTGATATGCAATGGGCCTTTTGGGATGGGGTGCATGGATACTACA
>ERZ807291.2555-NODE-2555-length-27224-cov-15.794140_pt1 | contig 27224 bp, 31 predicted proteins | sample MGYA00521257_ERZ807291 | MGnify/ENA primary metagenome ERZ807291 (study PRJEB31413, sample SAMN03169783) | marine metagenome | biome: Marine; feature: Water; material: Subsurface seawater | place: North Sea | collected 2011-04-28 | depth 1 m m ...
GCACGACGATGAGTTCGGCACCAGCTAGTGCATAGTGCCGATACAGCGATGGAAAACGCAGATCAAAGCAAATCGACAGCCCCACACTCCAGTCGTTGATTCGAGTCAACTGCGGATGGGTTCCTGCATCAAATAACGCGCTCTCACGATAACTCTCACCCGATGCCAGATCGACATCAAAGAGGTGAATCTTGTCATAGGACGTTTGGATTTGACCCTCAGCGTCGATCACCAACGTGCGATTCAGAATCTGATCATCAATTTGCATAATCAACGACCCAACGATCAGCGTGATGCGATGGGTGCTGGCATAACTCCGCAGGCGCTCCACTTGTGGAGAGTCAATCGCCAACGCATGAGCTCGAGACGTTGCTTGATCTGATGAGAGAAATAAGGCGCACTCAGGCAACAAGGCAACAGACGCCCGAGCCGCCACTGCTTCATCAAGCAATGGATAGAGCCGCGACTCTGACAGGTCTAAATCAGGCTCTGCGGTGTACTGAAGACAACTGATGCGCATCGATCCTCCAAAGTTTGAGCATACCAGAGGATGGACCACTTAGTATTTTTCGGGAACGTACAACTCTCTCGGCAAGGCACTTCGCTCGTAGTTCGGATCTGACATTCGCTCCGGTAGCGTCACCGTTTCGCGCGGAACCTCCTGATAAGGGATCAATCCAAGCAGGTGATCAATGCAATTCAAGCGGGCGCGTCGCTTATCGTTAGCCTCAACCACATACCAAGGAGCCTCCGGAATGTTTGTCCGTACAAACATGGCCTCTTTGGCCTTGGTGTATTCCTCCCACCGAACCCGAGACTGCAGATCCATCGGGGATAATTTCCACTGCTTTAAGGGATCATGAATTCTCATCAGGAATCGCAACTGTTGTTCTTCATCCGTGATTGAGAACCAGTATTTCACCAGTCGAACGCCCGAGCGGACGATCATGCGCTCAAATTCGGGAGCATCGGAGAGAAACTCATCCACTTGAGTATGACTGGCAAACCCCATGACACGCTCGACTCCCGCACGGTTGTACCAGGAGCGGTCAAACAAAACGATTTCGCCGCCAGACGGAAGATGATCCACGTAGCGTTGGAAGTACCATTGTGTGCGTTCTTTTTCGGACGGCTTATTCAGAGCAACCACTCGACAAATGCGAGGATTCAAGCGCTGGGTGATCCGTTTAATCACGCCACCCTTTCCAGCAGAGTCGCGACCTTCAAAGAGAACACAAACGCGCTCTCCAGTCGCTTCCACCCAGTCTTGCAACTTGATCAGTTCAAGCTGCAGTTTTAATAATTCTCTCAGATACAGCCGTCGGTCCATCTCCGGTGGACGAGCCGATTGATACACTTCCCGAACTTTCTTCGAGATCAATAGATCATCTTCGAGCTCGAGCTCATAAAGCTCATCAAAGATATCTTCAAGTTCCAGTGCCTGTTCTAAATCCGTCGTCCCAACCATCGTTCACTCCTGTGATCCAGTCGACACTCCATCACAGAAATATGAACAAACGATGACACTCCTCAGGGGGCCTGTAAACCAGTCACCTCGACACGCACTCCGCGTTCTGTATTGCCAATCGCAACCTGTCCACCCATGGATTCTGCAATCAAGCGGACCACGTACAAACCAAGCCCTAAGTGAGATCCTGTTGAGTCATTCCGAGTCCCCGAGAACATCTGGAAGGCATCCACGCGGTCTTGAACCTGAAGCGAAGAACCCTCATTTTCCACCCACAACGATACAGAATTGATCTGATCACTTAAGCCGACGGTGATGACACCTCCCTCGGGGGTAAAATCACAGGCATTATCCAACAACTTATCAAGCATTTGCTCAAACCGCAGATCATTCCCCAGAATCACGATGGTCTCGTCTGAGATTTCAGTCACCCAGGTTCGATCCGACACCGTTCGCTCGATACTTGCCACCGCATCTCGGGTAATCCGTGCGACGTTGAAGCGATGCTGATCTTCATCGCGCAACGCCTCCTCAAGGCTTGCCGCTTCGGTCACTTTCGCAAGCGTCGATTCGAGTTTCTGAATGCCTCGTTCGGCGGTGGCTCGCAGTCTCGCTTGTTGTTCTGGGTCCTGTTCATCTGACAACAATTCAAGACTCGTCTGAATCGCACTCATGGGATTACTGAGCTCATGACGAAGCGTCCGAGGAATCCGTTCGAGAAACGCTGTGTAGCGAGCAAGATCACGCAACACTTGTTCGATATCTCGACTTAACTCACCGACCTCATCTGAGGTCTTGGCGTCAGAGAGAGAAGGCTCGCGGGAAAAACGCCCTCGCCCGTCCAAATAGGACTTCAGCTCTTTCCGGAGACGTGTGATCCGTTCAGCCAAACGACCGGAATAAATCGAAAGACCAAAAATCAGAAGGCCAAGCACACCGAGTGTCTGCCAAGCCAAAGTCACCAGCGCCTGCTGAGCGGAACCGACGATTTCACTGGTGGGTGCAGCAATCAATACCGAATAACGACCGGTTTCAGTCATCAAGGGCACGTTGATCCGAATATCTTGGTCGGTCATCACTGCGTTCGATTGCCAGGCATCGGAGCGAAGCAACGAAGGCATTTCCTCGGGTGGTGTGGTTTTCGCGATCAAATAGCCGTCGGCATCCACCACCATGATCTGTCGTGTCTCACCAGACAGCCGACGCGCCAACTGCTGCACACGCGCAGCCAGCGGCTGAATACTGAACTGATACTGACGCGTGCTCGGTTGAATCCAGTTGTGATCTATCTGGCTTAACTGCAATTGCCGGTTGATTACCTGCGACACCGGCATCACCCATTCCAGTCGGTAACCGCCTGAAAATTCCCACCAGTATGACGTTACTCGCAGCGTTTTACTCAAAGGCCAAGGTTGACTCGACACCTTGGCATCAAAAGCCCCTGATCCTTCTGTGGCTAATTCAACGACCGTGGTCGATTGACGATCACTCAACTGCAATCGGATCGCATCAAAGGGAACGGCTTCAGAACGCCCAAACAGTGGCTCTTGATAGAACCGTGTCGAATCTCGGACTTCAAGTGCAAAAGCGACCTGATTATCAAACTGGCCAATTTTCAGGCGGATACGTTCATCGACAAGCGCATCATTCGCCTCAGGCCATTCATCAAAAAACCCATCCAAAACCGGTTCTCGACGCATGGGTTCGGGGGTGATTCTGAGACCCGGTTGGGCATCGGGACGGACTAATGCATCCAGCTCAGGCTTGAGGCTCTGCGCCAAAACGCGCAAAGCTTCAGACTGGGCCTCGGTGGCGAAGGTCTGAAGCTTTTGAAAGGTCTGGTAGCCAAGCCAAGGTACCAAAGCAAACACCGGAACAAACAAAAAGAGCTTGATCCGTAAACTGAATTTCATCCAGGCGGTGACTCCCAACGATAGCCGGTCCCATAGACATTAATCAGCGCGTCAAATGAATTATCAATCGCTTTTAATTTCCGGCGGATGTGCTTGATGTGCGTGCTCAACGTATTGTTGGTAACCACCGTTTGTCGTGTGCGCTCCGCGAGTTGGTCATAGGTCAAGATCGCTCCTTCCGCACGCATTAAGGCTTCAAGAATCGCAAGCTCAGTGACCGTTAAACTCACAGGTTCACCAAAATATGAGACCTGAGCACGATCTGGATCAACGATCAAACCACCATCGGTTAACACAGTATCAAGACCGCGCCGGGCGCGATTGGCACGCTTTAACACTGCCGCCACTTTTTCGACCAAAAGCGCCGTCGAGATGGGTTTTGTTAAATAATCCCAGGCCCCTAAGCGCAAACCAAAAATCTGGTCAATCTCATCAGTCCGGCTGGTCAGGAAGATCACCGGAAGGCCGGGATAGCGATCCAATAACCACTGACAAATGCCAAATCCAGCGTCGGGATCGCGGCCTAAGTGAATATCCAAAAGCACCAAACTGGGCTGACCAGATAGCGCGTGCTGAATCTCGTCAGCCGATTCGTAGCCAGAAACGGTAAAGCCTTTTTTCGTCAGCGCGTACGAATAGTTGGCCAGCTGATCCACATCGTCCTCAACCACTACGATATGTGAGTTCATCGCGCCTCCTGTTAACTCAAAGGTTAGTTGTTCCCGAGCCTTGAGCGTCACCATACCGCGTTTTTGGCTCGAGATGATATTGGGCGTGGTCTGGTTGAATTTCCATGATGACCTGACAGACTGCATCGGTTGTTTCTCCTACAGGTTCCAAGCGAACGACGCGCATGAGCTGATGGTTAAAGGGAACAAGGGGTGCATCAGCACCCCAGCTCTCATCAACGTACGGAATAAAGACCTTCATGGGTCGGTTTCCTGTCAAAACTCAATTGAACGTCGACGCGTCTGTCGAGGGCGTAAAATCCACACTGTCCATCGGCCAACGCATCGGTCTCGCCACGACCCTCGGTCTGAATGGTCATCGGAGACGCTCCCACCTCCTGCAACACCTGCCCGACGGACGAAGCTCGTGCCTCACTCAACTGCTGGTTATGATTCTCTGTACCTCGTGGATCGGCGTGACCGATCAAGCGAACTGTCAGGCCATCAATCGAGTGTGATGCTTTCGCGACCGCTTCCAGTGCTTTGCGATACTGTCCAGCGGTCATCGCTGAGTTGACATCGAAATGCACAGCAACCGACAAGTCTGTCAACAGCTCACGAAATGCCGCCATTTCAGCCTGACTCTTGGCTTGCTCGGCATTCAGACGGGCCAACTGTGATCGTGCTCCTGAGATTTCACGATTCAAGTCTGCAAGCTCCTGATTCTTCCGCGCCAGCACTCGCTCTTGCACAACGTCATGGCCAATGAGTGCGCCCAACGTTCCTCCGATCACAACACCGACTGGACCGGCAACTGCTGCACCCACGGCAGCACCTGAACCAAATCCGATGTGTTCTGGCATCTTTGACTCGTCATTCGCGAAAACTCCAGTCGTCGCGCTCATCGCAAATCCTGCAGCAATCAATACATGTTTCATTGTGAGTCTCCCCTCGTTTCAATGCGTGCATTACAAACCAGAAGCCGTGTAACAGATGGGAGTAATCGGGGTGAGATGGTGGAGAAGAGATGAAGGTGTTCTAGACAAGCGTCGCTTGAGTATTTAGATTCAAAGCGTGCACCAAGGAGGTTACAGATGCGACTTATCGGATTATTCATTGCGGCTTTGAGCCTGTCATCGATCGCTTTCGCAGGAAGTCATGCGAAGCCGGTCGGTCTGACATCAACCCTCATGGAGCAAGAGGTCATGCATCAGGGACAGCCCGTGATCATTCAACGAAATCAAGATAACTCGAATACGATTGTGTCCGATTATGCGCTGACTTCAAGACCGTGCCCGCCATTTTGCATCCAACCCATGGATCTCGCTCCTGGCGTTGAGACCATCGGTGAGCTCGAATTGCTGGCACTGCTTGAGAAGATCAATTTCGGTGAGATTGACGGTCTCTTGATCGACTCAAGAACTCCAGATTGGGCTGAAAAAGGCATGATCCCTGGCGCTATCAATCTCCCTTGGACCACGTTGTCTGTCAAAAAGTCAGACATGTTTACCATCTCGGATATTTTCGAAAGCACGTTTGGTGCGATACCACTCGATGGCATGTGGGATTATTCGAATGCCAAAACTTTGATTTTGTATTGCAATGGAGCCTGGTGTGGGCAATCGCCAACGAATATCCGAACCCTTCTCACGCTTGGGTATCCCGCACACAAAATCAAATGGTACCGAGGCGGAATGCAGTCCTGGCAAAGTTTCGGCTTGACCGTCGTCAATCCATAACAAAGGGGCTCACGCCCCTTTGTTTTTAGAACAGCAAGTCATCTTCAATCGCTAATAGTCCATCAGCGGCGCACGCTTCATCCAAGTCACCACCAGGTGCTCCAGAAATACCAATGCCACCCAATAAACTTCCAGCGGCTTCAATCGGTAATCCCCCACCAACCATCAGGGCATTTGAGGCATGACGGATCCCCATCATTGTTGTTTCTTGGTTGGTTGCCTTTTCCATCTCAGACGTTGGAATCCGAAACGATAATGCAGTCCATGCCTTCCGTTCTGCGACTTCGACTGTATGCGGTGTCGCGAAGCGATCGCGAACAAACGCCTGTAATAAACCACTGCGATCAACCACTGCGACTGCCACTTGATACCCCTGCTCATTGCAGGACTCACGAGCGGCAGTTGCCAACTTCAAGGCCACATCAGGCGTTAGCGATGTGAGGGAAAAAGTACTCTCTGCTGATGCAGACACCGCAATGAGAGCGAAAGCCCCCGCACAAAACGAACGATAAACAGACCGCATGAAACTCTCCTTTCACATTTCTAAATCAACATCCTAATCGATCCAAGCGCGAAGAGAAGACATTGACGAGACATCGTCAAAACACTACTATCTGCGCCCTTAATAGCTTGCGGGTATCGTATAAAGGCTATTACCCCAGCCTTCCAAGCTGGTGATGAGGGTTCGATTCCCTCTACCCGCTCCATCCCAGCCTACACAGGCAACCTCACTGACTCAAAGATGTAAACAACCAACCAGGCTCTGGTTGTCGTCTGTCATGTCGTGCAGATAGGCTCAACCGACCCGTCGACTATCAAGATCGATCAGATAGAGAATTTTCTTCCAACATGCTTTGGTGAGATCTCACAATCCAGAATAAAACCAATGCATTACAAACATGCCACATAAAGTGAGTCCCAGATGGAATTGCCTGACAAAGGAGATTGTCGATACTCCGAAACGTCAGCGATATCGGAAAGAGAAGCGTGGCCATCAGCAAATATCGTCGTGATAACCCAGGTTGATGAAGAGTTGCCGCAATCATCAGCAGGATCCATGCAGGAAGGTAACCTGCCGATCCATTGAGCCAATTTCTCGGCAATTGTGCACTGACCAACACACAGAGCGCCATTAATCCAAACACAACCCACCATTTCCACTTGAGATGAATCGCATACAGCACCCAGATTGCGGTCAAAATCAATCCTTGGATTGGAATCACATCCATCAGTAAGGTGGCCGTGGTTGCGAAAGCATGGAAAAGACCTGAACCGATCCCGATCATACTCAACCAGGCAATCAAGAGATAACTGGCTATCGACTGTCTTGGCTGGCGACTCAGATAAAACGCAGCGATGAGAAAAGCGACATTACTGATGAGGCCGAGGGGTTCGTTGAAGATTCCGACCGCGGTTCTCTCGCAATACAGATCAATTTCAGGGGGCATCACAGGTTTCTCTGACGCATTGAATGATTGAATCACAACATCTATTTTTAGATCGAGACTGTCTCACTGATTGACCAACAATTCCACACGCGCTCTTCAGCAACAACTGTGCAGTCAAAGCCATCAATGGCTAGCAAGGCGCTCATCAAAAAAGGGGGGGATAAACCCCCCTTTTATCGTGATCCGACGCCCTTATTTGGAGGCCAGTTTTGTACTTGGCTGATTGACGTCAAAGGTAAACATGAAAATCTGTCCACCAGCATCACCAGCATTGGCTTCTACCGCGCCGCTTGACTCAGGACGTGCCTGTACCACACCCACAAAGGTTTGCTGTGACGCTGGAATTGCGCCACGAATCCGTTGCCGAGCATTTCCCTTCAGTTCGTCCATCGAATAGAAGGATCCATCTGCTTTCCGCTCGATCAGAGCAGTCACAGGCCATGAACCGGAAAATTCGGTTGTGCCAGCTTTCGTGAAGGCACCACCTAAGGCGGACACACCTGCCTGATAGCGAGGGCTATGCTTACCACCCGCGATAGCAAGCAAATGACCATCAGTCACGTTCATATTGGCATCGATCGTGAGGACGTACTTGCGCTCACCAAAGTCGTTTCCGGAATCCTCGTCAACGATCAGATAATCACCATCAGCCGTCTTCGACCAATAAAGTCCGTCAGGAGCAACCATCTTGGCAACGCCCTCTTCCATATGGATTGAAGCGTCACCGCCGACGGTTTTGAACTGATCGCCGATGTTGAGTGTCAAAGCGCCATCAACGGCAGCGACTGATCGCACAACAGAGACATCAAGATGCGTCGGTAAATCACCATTGGCCGCCGCAAGCGCTTTGCCAAGATCACCGAGATCAAAGCCCATCAGGCCACCTTCATCAGTCATATTCTGGAAGTAACGTGGTGCTCCAGAAGGATCGACAGCAGGATGCTCTGTTTTGGTATCCCCATTGAAGAATACATAGCCTTCAGGCTGCTCGTCTTTCTGTTCCCAGAGCATCATCTCGGTATCCTGAACGGCAACTGGTTGATCAAAGCCTGCCCACTGATAAGAGGTCGGGTAGAAACGACCCTCAAACCGATTTGGAGCGTCTGCATTTTTCATGTAGTCGTCGACCATCTTGGCATCCAAAGCAATCTTAAGACCGAGCGTTTCGTATGTCTCAGGCGTCAATGCGAGGCCATAAATCTTGCCGTACAAAAGGCCGTTACGAGCAAGAAAAGCATCCCTGTCACTGGCGGTTGCGTAATTGATCTGGGATCCATCAGCAGCACGATTTTTCATGCCGACATAGATGCGGTTGGGCGCAGGTTCCTGGCCATGGTTGTAGCCGGCTGCAACAATCACAACGTAATCTTTGTGACCTGGATTAATCGGCATCAGCTTTTCATACCCGGTTTGTCCTAGCGCTGGAGCCGTGTAGGCAGTTTCATTGGCAATATCAACGACAATACTGGCAAGGCCAAGAGTGGCGGCGGAATCCGAACTGCCCGCGGGGAACATGCGCCCGATCTCCCACTCTTCTGCGGTCAACCACACGTCGTCAGCAAAGCCCATTCCCTCGCCATATTGATTGGCTTGCTCGTACCAGGCTCCACAGAAACTTTGGAAGAAATAGTTGGCTTGGCTGAGTTTGAACTCTGATTTGAACTGAACCAGCGTGCCATCTGGACGGGTCTGGTTACCCCACTTGCCGGCTAATTGCGACGGATCATGACTTGGCGTTGATACGATCTCACCAAAGCCGTTGTAAACCGTGTTGAACAGCTTGCCCGATCCTTTCACCATGCTTTTGGCAGATTCGTTATTGCTCATAAAAGTAGCGAACTTTTCACGGTCATAGTCGATAGTATGGATATGAGAACCGGTAAAGGTGACGCCGTTCGACATCTTCCATGGATAAGTCTCAGGCTGAGGTGCTTTGCCCATGGTGGCATAGGACTCACTTTGATAGACCACTCGAACCGTGTTGTCGTCTGCTAGCCAAGCAGCCTGCCCGTCAGGATACCCCGTCAGCGCAAGTCCTGACGTCGCGTCAACTTCGCCGACCGTGGCAATCGCTTTAAACTTGGCAAATGGGAAGTTCGTATTGGCGCTTTCTCCATCTTTCAGATCAGATGTTGACGAGCCGGCACCAATCACGGCTGGCAAACCCGCCTCAGCGATTAAAGCGGTTGTCTGACCGATCACCTTTTGAGAGCCATGCCCGGCTGATAGCGCCACCTGTGAATACGACGTCGAGAGAAGCGTTGTGGCAATGATCGCCACTGAAGTATGTTTCATCGTTAAAGCCTCGAGAAGAATTTCGGAGCCGAGAGCGTACAAGGCTTCAGATGTCAAATTGGCGTCAAAACGATGACATTTTAATGATCCATCAGGGTCTACCGAGGCATCCCAGATTCTGGATTGAAATCTCCAAATTAAGTGTTAAATCAGCCACTGCAGGAGGCAATGTCAACGGTCTAGGATGGTCAATCATTCAGTCGAATTTGGAGATATTCATGGTTTTATTACTTGCGAGACATCAAGTGGCTGATGCCAAGCAGTTTTTAGACGGGTACAACGGTCCTGAAGCATCTGCTGTCAGAGAGCGCTATGGCGTATCGAACGACAGTGTTTGGGGGACCGTGCAGGACAATAACGACGTTTTAATCTCTCACCACTTCGACACCGAAGAACAAGCCAATGCGTTTCTTCAAGCGCCTGAGCTCAAAGATGTGATGGAAACACTTGGCGTTGTTGGCGAACCCAAGTTACAGGTGTTTAACAAACTCTGATTCAAGGCCGCCTCGATGCGCAGATGTGAACCGAGGCGTGCATCCCCGATATTTCACCAAAAGGTATCAGTCTCGCACTAAACGATAGGCGTCATGGCAACTCACGCACTGAGCTGTGACTTGGTTCAGCGCTCTCAATACGCGAGGGACATCCTCTGTCACTTCAGCGTCACGCAAAGCGACCACGAGCTCCCGAGCATTCATGTGCATCGAATGACCCAGCCGCCGCATTCCCGTTGGCATGAACGCATGACCAGACTGAAGACCATCAACCCCATGCTGATGACCGATCCCTAACCCCTGCTCTGCAGCCCAAGCTGCCCGATCATAATCGCCGGCGGCAATTGAAGCGATCACCAAATCAACTGCTCTCAAGTGTTCTCTCATACTGGCAAGCGTTGCATCGTAAACGTTGCCTGGAAAGCTCACTGGAACTCGGTTGTCGGCTTCTCCTTGCCGTGCACCCTGACGATCATCGTGGGTCACCGCAGGCATCTGGTGGTGCTTCATCCCCTCTGCTACCGCAGACAGACTGAGCAAAACACCCATCACCGTCATCATTACACGCACATCAAAACTCCCCTCATGTTGACACCATTCATACGCTCGCAGAGCGCTGACGGCTTCTGACCATCGGTGATGATCCTAAAGCCACTCTGACACACAACCTGTCAGCGATGCACCATCGATCTGTCGCCCACATCGTGATCTCTCACACCTGAGACCATGTCTTGGTTTGCACAGATGTCGGCATGTCCAGGAGTCAAAAGAGACTTCACCGATTCGATCCGATATGCCACTATCAATCCATGGTTTCTATCATTCGTCTACTGTTCTGTGCTTTTCTTCTCGGGTTCGTCGTCAGTCCGATGGCCGCAACGCATTCGATGCCGTCCGGTGATGATCATCTCAAGTCAGGATCCGATTGCACCTCGTTCTGTGTCACCTCGGATCATCCGGCGACTCAAGCGTGTGATCAGTGTTTCGGACATGCGATGGCTCCAGTACCTCTGTTTGTCGGTGAACAAGGCCAATCCCAGGATTTGCTGGTTGATGTCATCGGCACTCCGACCATGAACCTTGAGCTCAACCTGCCGCCTCCGAAAACAGCCTGAACACACTGTCTCGTTTCACTGTTTATTGAGGTTTTATGATGAAATTCGTATCCCTAGGTTTATTGAGTGCCGCGACTCTTGCGGGTCTCGTCTTCTGGTCATCGTCCCAAGCGGAAATGACGTCCATCCCGTACCAGGACAATCCATCCATCACAGCTGGAAAGGCTGTCTATGAGGCTCACTGTGCTGCATGTCACGGTGACAAACTCCAAGGTCAAGCCAACTGGCAAATCCGCAGTGCAGAGGGCTATTTACCTGCTCCGCCGCACGATGAAACAGGTCACACCTGGCATCATCCTGACCAAATGTTGTTTGAATTCACCAAATATGGGCCTCAGAAATTCGCAGGCGCAGACTATCGTTCGATCATGCCAGCCTATGAGAATCGGTTATCGGATACAGAGATCTGGCAAGTCCTTGCTTACATCAAGGCACAATGGCCTGAATCCATTCAGACAAAGCACACCGAAGCATTTGCTCGGTGATCACACCAACGGGGTGCATTGCACCCCGTTACTTCGCAGACGCCCACTAGAACCAGCGGAGCATTCCGATTACCCCTGCAGTTGCATAGAAAAACTGCAATAACAAGATACCGCGATGCCCACCCACATACGCCCAGAGTCCAATCGAAAAAGACGACACCAGAAGGAGTGTAAAGCCGATAAACTCAAGTCCCGTATTCGAGGCAACCAGGAGCGAATACACAATCGCGGTGATGACCCCAAACCACTCAAGCCATTGAGCGCTCGACCAAGTCGACAGCCAACGCATCAAGCGCAACATGCACTCTCAACGCATTTGGTCAGAGTCGGCATCGGACTCATGAAGAATGATGTCCCTGACGCTGTTTCCAGCCACCACCTTGACCTTTGTGTTCCTTCATCCGCATGCGCTCTTCCTTCGTCATTTTCAAGCGTTCGTTTCGACGTTCGAGCATCTCTTTTTGTTGCTCTGGAGACGCTTGTTCAAACCGCTCCTGAAATGCTTCAGACCTCTCAATCATCCGCTCATGCTCACGCACTTCATCCGCGGCGGCCCCAACAGCCAGCACTGAGATCATGACACCCAACATCACTTGCTTTTTCATACACACTCTCCTTGTCACAGAACAAAGTGTCACACAACCACCCAACCTCGTCTGTGCCAAAGTCACTCAAATCAAAGCATCGATTGAGCCAAGTCAAAACTCAAGCTAGTCTGAAATTGCATAACAATCAGAAGGACACACCATGAAAACACTACTCACGGGTCTCATGACCGCCTGCATAACTCTCTCTGCCTGGGCTGCCGATCATCAAATCGCATTCCACGTCGATCAAAATGACCCGCAAATCATGAATATGACACTCAATAACGTGCAAAACGCAGTGAACTATTACAAAGAGCAAGGCGACACCGTCACCATTGAGGTTGTGGCCTACGGCCCTGGTCTGACTATGTTCGTCGCCGACAAAAGCCCCGTTGCCGATCGAATCGAGCGGATGAGTCTCGATATCGACCAATTGGCCTTCAAGGCTTGTGGAAACACACACAAAAATATGAGCAAGAAAGCCGGCAAAGAGGTGAAATTACTGGATGCTGCTGAGATCACACCATCTGGCGTGATTCGCTTGATCGAACTGCAAGAACAAGGTTATGCCTACATCAGACCCTAATGGTTAGCGTTGCACGACCTGAAAACTAAACTCTCGATGGACATCGGCCAGTTGCTGCTGTTTCAGGTGTCCCATCGATAATCCATACACGCCCACACAATTCGTCCCAGGATGCGGATCGTAAAGGAGTCGGCTTTGCAGATCTGCGAAGATAAAACTCACCATCAGAGCGCCAGGATCAAAGCGTTCATAGATTTCGACAAACTGACCAGTCCCAGGCTCAAAATCAAATGTGAGCTCACATTTTAAAAAATGATCCGGTTCCCGAACGACGATACGATTCTGTCCGGCTTGCAGTGGAAGGTAGCGCGCACCACCGGCTTTAAACCAAGCGACAGGAGCTCCGTTGACGATGAATTCCGCATCCTGGTTTTCCCACAGCTTAAACCCGCTGGTGCGAAATACTAATAAGGAGTCATGGGGAGCGACCAAGGCCTCGTCTGTGGTTTTGACCTGAGCCTTTGAATAGCCATTTTTCACCGGTTCAAACGCACATCCGGTGATTCCGATCACCGACATCAAAGACAATGCTGTCACCAACTGTCTGAAGGACATGAAATCCATTCCAAAAATCAATCTGAAACAGACAGTTACATGAACTTCTTAAGAGATCAAGGATTTTTTCGAAAAAGCGGCGGAGAATCCGGCGTTCGAGATTGGACCTCATTGCTCAGCGACTGAGTTCAGCAAAGATCGACCGAGCATTGAGCCAACAACACGAAACGATTGGTCTTCGCAACACATCAGAACAGATGACAATCGATTCACATCCCTGCGACAATTTCGATCCGAAGACGTTTCATCAACAGAAAGGATGTCGATGTACAGCTACTCGCTACAGATTCAAGGAATGACCTGCGGTGGATGTGCGGCCTCTGTCCAGCGAAAACTCGACGCCTTAGAGGACATCGTCAGTTGCGAGGTGAATTTCGCCACTGAAACCGCTCGGATCGAAAGCCAGGAAGCACTCAAACCCAAACAGCTCATCGATTGGATCCGTTCGTTTGGCTTCAGCGTTCAAACAGACCATCAGCGATTCCAAGCCACAGACGATCGATTTGATCAGGCAAGCCTTGATCTGATTCTCTCAACGCATCCAGAGGTGGTGTCCTACCAAATCAACAGCCCTTTAAAAACTCTCGACTACACCACGTTGCCGGATGCCAATGATCGGGATTTACAGAATCAGCTCACACACCAAGGACTGGTCAAAGCGACACATCAGGACGTCGCTATCGATCGAACATCGACGACTGACCGAACCCATGTGTGGATCAGTGGGATCTTAGCACTCCCTTTAGTGTTGCAAATGATCGGCATGTGGTTTGGCTCAAGCTGGCATCTCCCTGTAATCATTGAATGGGCACTAGCGACACCGATTCAGTTCTGGCTCGGCTATCGGTTTTATCAAGGTGCTTGGGCTGCCTTAAAACGCGGTGAAGCGAATATGGACACCTTAGTGGCTCTCGGGACGACGGTGGCTTATTGCTATAGCCTGTTTCAGTGGGCAACCCTCGGACAGGATGCGATCGGCCACCTGTATTTTGAGGCGTCTGCCGTAGTCATTACCTTGGTACTGGTCGGCAAAGCCATCGAAGCGAAAGCCAAGCACAGTGCCTTAGAGTCGGTGGCTGCGCTATTTGCGCTCAAGCCGAAAACTGTCACCTGCCTGAGACACGCGCAGGAAATTGAATTGAGTATCCAGGAACTGGTGTCAGGTGATGTTCTCATCATCAGAAGTGGCGAACGCATCGGAGCCGATGGAGTCATCATCAAAGGCGACGCCGAGATCGATGCCTCCGCGATGACCGGCGAATCGATCCCAGAATATAAAGTCACGGGGGATTCTGTGATATCTGGGACCTTGGTGGTCAACGGCACCATCCGCGTTAGTGCAGAACGGGTTGGTGACGCATCCACAGTCTCGCAAGTCGCTGCTCTGGTCAAAAATGCTCAGATGGGCAAAGCGCCGATCCAACAGTTAGTTGATCGCATCAGTCGTATCTTTGTCCCGACGGTACTTATCCTCGCGCTGCTGACACTGGGGATTTGGCTGTTTGTTGGTGAGACTCTGGAATATGCGTTGGTTGCTGCGATCAGCGTGTTGGTGATCGCTTGTCCATGCGCGTTGGGTCTGGCCACCCCAACCGCGCTGGTCGCAGGGACTGGTCTCGCCGCCAAGCACGGGATCCTGATCAAAGATATCCAAACCCTTGAAGCACTCCCAGATGTGGAAGTGATTGCCTTTGATAAAACCGGAACGCTCACCAAGGGTGAACCCAAAGTGACAACAACCGAACCCATGGGTTGTTCGTCTCAACAGTTGATCACGCGATTGGTTCAGGTTGCTCGTGAATCCACCCATCCCCTCGCGCAAGCCATCGTACGTGATCTCGGGCGCTCGGTACCTGCCGTGACCCCTGATGAAGCCGTGACGCGCGCTGGGCAAGGGATCTCTGTTCGGCTTCAAGGCGCGGAGTATCGCCTCGGTCATCTCGAATTCGTGACCTCCGCAGCCATGCGTCCTGAAACACCGGTGAAAGCCACCCGCAGCTATCTCAGTTGCGACGGTGAGTTGCTTGGGTTCGTGGAATTTTCAGATACCCTGCGAGACGAAGCAGAAGCCGTCATTCAAACACTCAAGAGCCTCGGAAAAACGACCCTGATGTTAACCGGGGACCATCTTGCTGTGGCCGACACCTTGGCTCACCGCCTTGGCATTGATCACGTCCATGCACAACTGACGCCGAACCAAAAAATCGAGATGATTCAGTCGTATCAAAAAGACGGTCGACAGATCGCCATGGTGGGTGATGGCATCAATGACGGCCCGGCACTCGCACAAGCCGACGTCGGCATCGCCATCGGAAGCGGTAACGAAATCGCCTTAAAATCCGCTCCTGTGGTTTTAATGCGGGCCGATTTACAACTCATACCGGCTGCGATCGAGTATGCGCGCCGGACCCGTCAAGTGATCAGGCAAAATCTGGGATGGGCGTTTGGCTACAACCTATTGTGCATTCCGCTTGCCATGTCAGGTCTACTCACACCCTCGATTGCAGGTGCCGCCATGGCCCTTTCCTCAGTGAGCGTGGTTGCCAATGCACTTCGCCTGAAATATTCCAGTTAAGACTGCGGCTTCAGACTGACCGCGGCAAGCACCAATCCGATCATCATCAAGACACCGCCGATCGGTGTGATCGCCCCGAGAATCGGGAGATCCAACAGCACCAATAGATACAATGATCCGGAAAAAATACACATGCCAGAGACTAACAGAGGAAAGACCCAACGAGCCTGAGACAGACGCGACAATCCGAGCCCGATCAACACCAAACTCAGCCAAGCCTGATAGCGCACAGCCGTCTCCCAGGTCACTAACCGCTCGTCGGTCACCATGGATTCAAGCCCATGAGCCCCAAATGCGCCCAAAGCGATGGCAAGCGCCAACAAGCACAAGCCACTGCGAGCCATCAGAAAAGCCATTCAATGATTCCCCATACCACGCCACCGAAGACCAAGATCAACAAACCAATCAGGATCAGCATGGTCTGGATCCAATCTTTGATCATGGCCTCCACTAAATCACGGGTTGTGGCAGTACCAAAGGCAAGCCAGCAGACCACCAAGGACACAGGGAAAAAGGTCAGCACTAACGCAGAGACTACCGCGAACTCATAAAATCTGAGCGCGAGAAACGGATTTTTGGGAGGTAATTCATCAGCCATGATGAGAGTGTGCCATGTCTTTCGGCTAAGGTCTCAAGCGCAGGCTGACCAATCTCTTCCAAAGCCCCGAAAAATCCGTTAGCGTGTTGGCAAAGAAAGGATCTCTTCATGCGCCATCTGCTCACTTGCCTCGCTGTCCTCATGACTGTCACCGGTTGCCAGCTAACACCCCAGAAAACAGATCCTCTCGCTGTCCTTGAGACCATTGAAGGACCACAGATTATCATCGCAGAAACCAGTGCTGTGCTCTCTCAGTTTGCGTCGATGGATGTGTTCTTAAATGGTGAGTATGTCGGCAACACCGGTGATGTCCCTGTCATCATGGTGCCTGTGACTCAGACGGAGAACCATCTGGTAGCCCAAGGACTCTTCGCAGCCAGTTATGCCGACTTCGGGGAATTGAAATTCGACAGCGCGGATCAGAATCACCACTACATTTTGATCGACCCCTCAGTGACCAACCAGATTCAGATTCGAGAGGTCAATCGCGCTCAATGGATCGCGCTCAGTAAGTAGGTGAATGCGACCGATCAATCAGCCAAGGCATTAAGAAGTAGCCTGCAACAAATCCCCCCAAGTGGGCTTGCCAAGCGATTTGCCCACCCATGAATACATGCAGTAGCACATGAATCACGATTAAGCTCATCATCACTGACACTGCTGAACGCCCCGGACGACCGAGACGTTTCAGTTCACTGCGCGATGCCTGAAGCCACAACCCAATGAACGCAAAGACCACACCGGATGCGCCGACCATCGGGGCGGCTGTTGATTCCAACAAGCCAAAGGCCACTCCACTACTCACAGCGCCAAGCAGCATGGTCAACATGACTAACCGCAATCCAAAATACACAGCGAGTGTCTTGCCGAGTGCAATGAAGATCACAGCGTTCATCAATACATGGATGGTCCCCGCATGCAACAATGCATGCGTCAGCAACATGCTGTAGGACTGACCGGGAAACAACGCTTGATCAACAGCTCCAGGCGGAAATAAAAAGTCCCAAAATGCGCCGTAAGAAATCATCAAACCACGCAGGTCAAGCACTCCAAACCACCCGCTATCAGACAGCTGCGCAAGGCCTTCTAACATCAACATAAGACCTGTAAGCCACCACAGCGTTTTAGGTGTTGGCGGACCGCCAAAGACGGGGACAATTTGCATGAATTATTTCCCAAGAATAGAGCGCGAGAATACCTATCCCAACCGATCAGATCGAGTCATCTCACCCAGCAAGCATTGCAAAACTCAGAGACATCACCAAGCGGGTGAGTAAACATTGATATCCTCAACTATAACAACCGACGCGTTTAACATAGAGGACTCTAGGCCTTCCAGTTAGCTAATAGTGGTGCTTTGGCCAAGTTCTGCCTTGGTAATAAACTGGTAGCAAAAGCTTCACTCTAACTCTCTAGTCTTTTAAGAGATCAGATCTGGCGCCCCACGGTCATGAAGCTAACATCTTGGAATAGTCAAGGGCTATTGCACCAAAGTGTTTTTGTAAAATCGTAGTGGTCGGAAAAACCAGACGCCATTTTAAGTTATTGTATTTAGGAACGATCTATATTCAAAGTATCTCAATTTTTCATCTATTTAAATGTTAGATTAGTGTCTAGCATGAACTTCTATCCTGCCGATTTAGCAATCTAAAGCTCGGCTCAACCAGACAGGATCACCCGAAAAGGAATATGAAATTTTCGATTAAAAACCTGAGCCATACTTATGCTGGAAAAGTTGAGGCGCTGAGAGACCTCTCAATGGAATTACGATCAACCTCGGTGACAGCATTACTTGGTCCCAATGGGGCAGGTAAAAGTACGCTATTTAAGATACTCGCTGGTCTGATTCACCCGACATCAGGGCAGATTGAAATCAATGGAAAATTATGGGATCGCAATGATGCAAAACCGCTCGGTCATATTGGGTTTGTCTTTCAAGATCCAACCGTTGATCCGATGCGTAGTGGGCAAGCAAATCTTGTCTATGCTGCGCGGCTTCAAGGATTAACCGCTCACCAGTTTACTCAACGGATTGATGAGTTGGTTGACGCGTTTCAGATGGATGAATTTATCAGACGACCTGTGGGATCTTTGAGTGGGGGGCAGCGGCGACGCTTAGAAATCGCGAGAGCCCTAATTCACCGACCTGGATGGCTGTTTCTTGATGAACCGTCCACTGGACTTGATATAGATAATCGCTTCCGACTCTCAGAACACCTCCATCAATTAGCAAAATCAGAGGAATGCGGAGTGCTCTGGTGTACGCACATTCCCGACGAACTTCGACCCGAAGATAACGTAGTGATCATGGATAAGGGACAGAAGGTATTCTCAGGCTCATTCGGATCGATCGACGAATTGATGGGGCGCTATAACGAGCTGGTGAGCACGTCATGAAACGCAGTCCGGCATCACCAGTGATCGCAATTTTTCATCGGGAGTTCGATCGTTTCGTTAAACAAAAAGCTCGATGTGTCTCGGCAATCGTGCGCCCACTTCTTTGGCTTGTCGTTTTTGCGGCCGGTTTCCGAAGTGTTCTAGGTATTGCTATCCAACCACCATACGAGACCTACATCACCTACGACCTTTACGTTACACCGGGCCTAATAGGCATGATCGCACTGTTTAACGGTATGCAATCCTCGCTTAGCATGGTTTACGACCGCGAGACTGGTAGCATGAAGCTGTTGATGACCGCGCCAATCAGTCGACGATTGCTTCTGGTCTACAAACTTCTTGCGACCGCGACTATCTCCTCACTCCAAGCGTATATCTTTATTGGAATCACCATATTGTACGGAGTTGATCTTCCTTGGAGCGGGCTACTCAGCAGTCTTCCGACAATCTTTATAGCATCCTACTTCATTGCTTTGGTTGGGCTGATCTTGGCCAGCCAAGTTAAAGAGCTTGAGAACTTCGCAGGGGTCATGAATTTCGTGATCTTCCCAGCGTTCTTTCTCTCAAGCGCGCTTTACCCTTTGTGGCAAATTCAGGAAACGAGCGAGATTGTCTATCAATTAGCCGTTCTAAATCCGTTCACCTATATCGTTGAGTCTATCCGTTTCGGAATGCACGACACACCACTGACCGCAGCCACAGCCGGATTATTTGTCGCAAGCGTTGGATTATCGATCGTAGTTCATAAATTATTTACGTTCGGACAGACACGTTAAGGGCAATTCCCCAAACGAATACAAGACTCTGCTGTAGACGATGGCGTTGACTAAGCCTTAGAGTATTATGTCGGGTCATAGCGACACCTAAGGTACACGTTCAAACAAATCGACGAGCGACCTAAAAATTTCTCAGCTTGTTTGGCAATTTGACTCTGTTGCCAGCGCGTACACCACGCCTGACACGGCTGAGTATTGGTGCACATCCGGCTGGTTCTGAAGGATACCCAGAACTACGCTGGTGAGATTCTGACTGTTCCATTCCGATGGCAGGCAGATCGGCTCACCGTGGACGAGAAAAGCGTACGGCTGAGCATTGAGTCGCTCGCGTGTTTGGTGACGAGCTCCCTCGACAACACCCATCACAAAAGCAATACAGGGATCCATATCTTGACGACACTCGCTAAGGAACTGTCCGACCGTAATGAATCCTCCTTGCGCGGAAGCAACAGAAGAGACACTACTCAGTAGTACAGATGCGATGAGCTTCCTTATCAAATCTCAGGAACCTTGACGGTTAATTCAAAAGCGGAGTACCAAGCAGCCAAGTCCTTGATCTGCGGCTTGCTTAACCCCTGAGCGATAAGACTCATCCGGCGATCTTGACGCGCACCTTTCTTATAGTCCACTAGCGCCTTTTCAATGTATAGCGAACTTAAACCCGCCAAATTAGGCGCCTCAGGATCTTTCGATAAGCCATTTTTCCCATGGCATGCCGAGCACTGTGCGGAGAGCGCCTTCCCTTTAGCAATATCTGCAGAGAATGACACTGAGCTCAGACAAAGGCCTAAACACAATACGACCAATTTCTTCATAATTTCTTGCTCCAAGACACAAAAAAACCCCGGCAAATGCCGGGGTCTTCTCAATGTGATTAACTACCGACGTATGAGATCTTGTAGATCGCACCAGCGTAGTCATCAGAAACGAGCATCGAGCCGTCTTTCATCATAGTGATTGACATAGGACGTCCGTCGTACTCTTTGTTCTCATTCAGCCAACCTTCAGCGAATGGCTCCATCTTGGCCTTTCCATCTTTGTCGATGAAAGTAACCATAACCCTCGCACCACATGGCTCGGTCCTATTCCAAGAACCGTGCTGTGCTGAGAAGATCGCATTCTTATACTTAGATGGGAACTGATTACCCGTGTAGAAGGCCATACCTAAGTCAGCACAGTGAGCGGTTGTTTCGACCGCTGGATGAACTATACCAGCTGGTGGCACATCTTTATCGTAGCCTTCGTCTTTTACTCGGGTCTTACCACCACCGAACCATGGGTGACCAAAGTGCTGGCCAGCCTTGGTCTGACGATTCAACTCGCCTGGTGGGATATCGTCACCCATACCGTCAACTTGGTTGTCAGTCCACCATAGTTCCCCAGTCACAGGATGGAAGTCCTGGCCAACCGAGTTACGGACACCGTAAGTGAAGACTTCGCGATTGCTACCGTCGCGGTCCATACGGATGATGCCGCCGATTCCTGTCTTCTTGTAAAGATCTAACTTGTCACGTGGCGCGACGTTGTATGGCTGGCCCAGTGAGATATAAAGCTTGTTGTCAGGGCCGATGTCCACGACACGTGCTGTGTGGTTATAGCTTTCTTCGCCCTCTGGGATTAACTCTCCCTTTGGCACGACATCTACCGCAACGACGTCTGGTCCCTCGAAGAAGAACTCAGCAGCCGGGAAAACACGGACATGGTTACGCTCTGCGATGTATAAGAAACCGTCTTTTGAGAACTGGACACCGTTTGGTACGTCAAACTCGAGTGAAGGCGCAAAGTCTTTCACTTCATCAGCGACGCCGTCACGATCGCGGTCCGATACAACCCAGACCTTGTCCTTACGCGTGCCTACGAAGAGAACTGTACCCTGAGGCGCCATCGCCATATCACGAGCGTCAGGAACAACCGCATATAGCTCAATCTTAAAGCCTGCAGGCATCTTGACGTTCTTGAGAATATTACGAATGTTATCGGCCTTTGCACCGTCCTGCGCGATAAACGTATGGTCTCCCATACCCTTACCAGAGGTACCGAAAATGCCCACATCATTTTCTTTTGCGACTACTCCTGCAGCAAATGCCATGGCTGCGAGCGAAGCTGCAATTTTTTTGAGTTTCATTACGAAAATCTCCTTATTTATTATAATAAATAACTGGTCAGCCTCACCCAGGGCGAGGGACAAACCAATACCGCGTCTTCCGGACGCACATGTAGCAATAGCAAACTAGACATTTTTTATCAAGACTATATCGGTCTCACGGGAAAGTATTTGAAATACCGCGTAGTAAAACACTCGCTCCAGTGCACGAAAGACCGCTATAGTCTAGGATCCTTAAAAACTAATTAGGTAGTAACCTATTAATACTTAGGGGCACTCACATGCGCCTAACATGGCAAACCACAGTCATCGTGCTTGATGGATAGAAAACTCAACAGGACGGAAATTTGATCCAGACACATTTCAATGATGATCGGAGAAGACGCACGTTTGTTTTTATAGCAGCGACCGTCGCTGTGCTACTGCATGCTTCAACGGTATCAGCGTTTGAAGCGGTCATTACTAACGAACGGTCGGGTGATGTGATTCATATCGATAATGAGGGATCCACCACGCACGTCACTGCAGTATGCAACCGTCCCCGCGGCATGACCACAGGCCTCAACGATTCACATGTCATCATTGCGTGTTCCGACGACCAGAAAGTGGTTTCCTATAATTGGAAAACACGAACGATAGACTCTGAAATAGTGAACGTTCCTGGCGCAATGAGCATTTCCTTACACCGGCCTTCGAAACGACTTTTGGTGACCAATGAGGGCGCGTCTCAGGCATCCGTCTATGACCTGGGCTCCAGTCGTTTAATTGCTGAGTTACCGACGGGCCTCGAACCAGACGGAATCGTTATTACTGATGACGGAAAGTTAATTTTTGTTGCGTCTGAGAACGCCGGTCTCGTCCATGTTTTCGATGGCGAAACCTACCAAGCACTCGACGTCATTCGAACCAATTTGCGTCCTCGCCGAATCGCACTATTGAAGGAAGAACTCTGGGTGTCTTCTGAGATGGGTAGCCGCGTCGAGATCTTCAACACCAAAACTCGCATGAAAATCGACGAAGTGATCTTCGCTCCCAAAGGCTTCCGTCCCGAGCAAATGACCCCGGTCGACATCCTATTTAACCCAAACGAAAACGAGGCGTATGTGGCACTGGGTGGAGCTAACCATGTCGCAATCGTTGACACCACTAAACGGGAGATCACGAAATACATTTTGGTTGGTAAGCGTGCATGGGGGTTAGGATTGTCACCCGACGCACAAACCCTCATCGTATTAAACGGTCTCTCTGACGACTTCACAATGATCGATTTGACGAGTAGACGTCCGATGCTAACAAAACGTGCAGGGCTGATTCCACACGCCATCGAGGTGTTCAAATGAGACCATGTCGTCTCCTGGCAGGACTTTTGGCTTATTTCATCGGTCACGTATCAGCTGCGACCTTCCATGTTGTAATCGTCACAGCGTCTGGTGAGGAGTCCAGCACACGGGGTCAAACCTTCGCTGGTATTCAGACCCGTGTCGAGCGACCCGTAGAACGAGCCGTAAAGTTAGCATTATTTGAATCAACTGCCAGTTTTGAGGCGTACGGGATCTCGCCAGATTTAATCGCACTTGACCTGAGTGATAAACAGCCGATCGAAGCTCAACTTAAACAAATCCCAAAAGATGCTCTAGTCATTCTCGACCTACCAAAACCTCAATTTACTCAAGTTGCAACGGCTCTGAATTCGGCTGATCGAATAACGATTAATGTCAGGCATCCAGATACCGATCTTCGTGATCGGTTGTGTTTACCCTCGCTGTACCACACGATCCCATCCGATCGGATGTACTTCGATGCGCTCGGCCAGTTTCTAATATATCGGGGGTGGCGGAAGGTACTGATCGTCCACGGACCAACAACACAAGATAAAGAGCGGACGACCATCCTCGAAAAAAGCCTCAAAAAGTTTGGAGCGGAGATCTCGGGGACTCGGGAGTTCACGTTATCGCACCATCCTGATGACCGCGACAAGAATAAACCAGAGTTTCTGACAGGAGGAGCATCCTATGATGTGGTTGCTGTGATCGATAGTGCACGCGATTTTGGCCGCTACATACCATACAGCACACGACGCGCGAGACCGGTGGTGGGAGATGTAGGCTTAAGTCCTGTTGGCTGGCACCGCACCCTAGAACGCTATGGCGCGCCACAGTTAAACGAGCGATACCAGCAATTCGATCAAGCTAATCCTCTACCGTCCAGCGAAGCAATGAGCGATGCTGAGTTTGCCGCCTGGAGCGCTATTAAATTAATTACTAACAGCCTCAGCGTCGCCAACATTAACTCACAGGCCCTCAGCCCACGGCAGATTCTGAAACACCCCAACACGCAGGTCGATCTTTACAAGGGTACTCGGGGCTCAATCAGGCAATGGAATCATCAGTTAAGACAACCGATTCTGTTAGCGACTGGTGAGGCTGTAATTGCGGTTGCCCCGATGCCAAAATTTCTGCACCCGAAACACTACGTAGATACACTTGGGCTAGATAAGCCCGAGTCACCATGCCAACTCGACTAACTGACGTGGTAGGCATGTACTACCACGTACTCGAATTCAGATGTTGTAATCCAGGTGCAGTCAAAACATTTAGAGAGAAGCATGCCTTACATCACCTGTTTGATTCTGGCCGTCGCTTCCTCGCTCACAGAATTGTTTTCACCAAATATTATTGCCGAACGTGTTCAGGGCATGCTCAAGAGAGCACCCACACGCACTAGTGGACGCAAATGATCACGTCTCACAAGGCTATGAAGTAGGGACGGAAAAGCAAATCACTTATCGACCCAATAGTTAACAGCGTGAAGTTTGATCTGCAACAACTCTTTCGCTAGACATCTGAGAAACTCAACAAAGGCAAAATGTTTGTCAACTCTTAAAAATGAGCCAACGTTCATCTCGTTCTTACACCCTAAAAATCTCAGCAGGTTTGCCGACCAATTCGTAGCAGGAAGGATCGAGCCTGGCGAAGTCCGCCGGATTGTGGGTCACCACAATAATTGGAACCCGAGACTCAGTGCTCGCAGCCTGAATGTTCGTGATTAGCCGTCCGACGTTCTCTGGGTCAAGCGATGCTGAGGGCTCATCAAGCAGTAATAACCCTGGTCTGGCAAGAATTCCGCGAACAATGGCAATCCTTCTCTGCATCCCGAGAGAGAGCTGACCAGGACGAAGACTTGAGACATGTGATAAATCGAATAAATCGAGCCACTGCTCATGTAGCCGTTCATCGTTACAAACAATTTTTAGATTCTCAGTCACTGAAAGCCATGGCAATAAAGTTGGCTCTTGGAAAACTAAACGCGCATTTAGCGCGGCGTTGTGAAGACAGATACCGCGCAACAATGTTGTTTTGCCAATACCGGAATTTCCACTGATCAGTGAGACAGGTGAGTCACAGGATAGATCTCCTGCGCGCACGATCAATTGGTTACCAAACCAACAATCAGGCCAGCTGATCATCTTTCCGCCACTGCTGCACGCGCTGTTCAAGTGGCCGTACAGCTACCCACTCGATTAACTGCATCGCGATCATAAAACTCAACGCGTAGGCCAAAATCATATCGACCTCAAAAAGCTGGAAATAAAGATGAACCTGAAAACCAATACCAGACGACCGACCCAATAGCTCAACCACAAGAATAATCTTCCAGGTCAGTGACAACCCGGTCCTCAATGCGGTAAACAAAAAAGGTTCTAGCTGAGGGATCCAGATCAACCGAACCCTTTGGATCCAAGATAATCGATAGATCGAAGCGAACTCGTCATATCTGGTCTCAAACTGTCTCACGCCGTCACGAACATTGGTCGCTATAAGTGGCGCCTTGTTGATAACAACAGCCAAAACCGCAGCCCACTCAGTCATTCCCAAACCCAGATAACAGATAACAATAATGACCAGCGCAGGCATGTTGAGAAATGTGTTGACCCACGGCCAAAACCAGCGATCGAGTGTATCTGATCGACCGAGCGCGACCCCGATCGCAATCCCCACGGCCCAAGCCAAACCGAACGCCACAAGCACCCTGCCGAACGTGGCACCCAAGTGTATCCACAACTCACCATTGGCACCCTCTTGCAGAATTTTTTGGCCGACCGCAACCGGGCCCGGAAACGCATCCGACTGCGCCAGGTGGCTCGTGATCCCCCAAGTGATCACGAGCACGACTAGTGAGATTGTGGTGGCGAATCGCATGCTAGTTGTTTAGTTAGATGCAAAGAACGCTCCAGTATCCAAAACCGTATTGGGCTTAATAAGTTTGCCGTCGCCGTATGATCTCATCAGCTCAAACATTGCCTGCGCGGACTCGAAATCAAACGAATCACCAGGAGCGCCTTGCCTCCACGCAAGCCGAAGCGCTTGGAACTCCTTATCTGATTTCGCCTTGATTAACCCTTTTAATGGCTCCCAGGCAGCGTCGTTGGTTTTCAAAACTACCTTGGCCTCGCGAGAAGCTTGTCGCAACCCCTCGGCAAGTTTTGGATTCTTTAAAGCCCAAGACTCCTTGAATACGTATCCTAGCAGGGGTGTTTCGGCAGACAGACCGAGTTCGCCTGCTGCATCCTGAACATCGACAACTCGTTTGAAACCTTTCGCCTCTAGCTTTGCGAGGAAGTGCCAGAAATTGATCACCGCATCGACTTCACCTGACATAGCCTGCTTGAACAAAAGCGGTGGCGCACCGAAAACTAGTTCGTTTTGTGAAGCCAAGTCAATACCGTAACGCTTTTTCGCTATAGCTTGGATCACGATCCAACTCTTATCTACCGGGCCACCTGCGATACCGATCCGCTTTCCTTCTAAATCTTTCAAACTACTGATGGAACTCTTTGGCCCTACCATCAGACTGCCGACGGCTTTTGAGTATGGAGTGAATTGGTAGTCCCTACCCTCGCTTCGTTGGTTAGCTACCCAAATCCAGTCTGTAACTATAACGTCGACAGCGTCGTTCTGTATGGAAAGGGTAGAAGCTTGTTTCCCTGCTACATCAACAACCTCAAGATTAAAACCATTCTTTTTATCGAGCTCTAGACGTTTGATAGTCTCCAGCTCCCACTTCACCGTCCCAAACTTCAAAGCGGCGAGCTTTACGTCTGGAAGAGTATTCGCGAAACCTGATGTCGCATAGAGACACGCGACGCAGGCGAATAGTGTTTGTAATAACCTCATTAAAAAGACTCCTTCCGTTCTCAGGTGCTACTGTTCGATCAATGTTTCCCATCTTATCGTTTTTTTTAAGGTCAGCCGTAGTAACGGGTTGTTTCTATAAAAAAACAACAGTTGATCTACATTCATTAGTTGTACCTTGGGGAGAAGTTTCCAATAACAACCGTTTTACCGATTACACGTCACTTCTTGTTCGCCTTTAGCCTTTAGCCTTTAGCCTTTAGCCTTTAGCCTTTAGCCTTTAGCCTTT
>ERZ807291.2557-NODE-2557-length-27216-cov-39.635323_pt1 | contig 27216 bp, 24 predicted proteins | sample MGYA00521257_ERZ807291 | MGnify/ENA primary metagenome ERZ807291 (study PRJEB31413, sample SAMN03169783) | marine metagenome | biome: Marine; feature: Water; material: Subsurface seawater | place: North Sea | collected 2011-04-28 | depth 1 m m ...
TAGTAGGTGTCGGCAGGGGTTCATTCCTTGGCTTTCGATTTGAATTAATGGCTTTATTCATCTCGTCAGCCGAAGGATACTCTCCCCCATGCAGTCCAAGGCTTGCCAACGCCCTTCCGATTGCTGAACTTTCGGCATTCTCAACTGCTGATGTAGCGTTTACATTTCCATCATTCCTGTATTCTTCTGCAAGTCCACTTCCGTATATCATTCCGTTGCAATCAATTATTTTAGCTGAAACAATTACACGCTCGGAATCGTGGTGAATTATTTCAGTTTTAATGCCTAGCTCCATGCCAAACACTTCTCGCAATATTTCCAATCGATGTACTACCATTAAATATGTTTTTCCTCCTGCTACCTTGACTCCGTAATTGGGTAGCATTTCCTCTGCTTTATTAATTGCGTTTTTTAGCTTGTCATTATCCATAATGTTTATTTGGTTATATATTGTTGTTGATTGTTAAGCCCATCCGTTTCGTCTTGGCGGGTGGGCTTTCTTTTTGCCCTAATTATTAGCGAATTGGCAAGAACTATTTTATTTTGATCTCTCTTTCCCTACTATAGTAGGGAATAAATTTAATCTTTTGGTTTTTCTCCTGCAACAAATTGATAATGCTCGCCAATCCTTTGCCTCAAATGACCTTCGTATTCTCCATCAGGTTGGTGGTAAGCGTTGCATATTTTAATTTGCTTGTAATCTTGCTGTGCGTCGCCTGCTCGCTCTCGAATAACATGGTCGCAAATTGCATGGCTAGTAACACACATGTTTAAACCATTAGGCTTCCATCTATGCCAACCCAAATACAAATCTTGTGTGCCTTTACCTTCATATCCATCAAAGTGTGCAAGTGCTAAAGCTTTCTTGCTTAACAAAGTACAACCAAGACCAACCCAATCAGTAGGCACAATAGCCCCTTTCCCAATAGATGGGTAAGCGTACTCCATCCAGCCTCGCCTCCTCCATTTTTTACCATTTAAAGCATAAACATTATTCTTAGGCGGGCACTTTTTTATCTCATCTGATAACTCGTGCATCTTTTCTGCCCAAGCTTCGTTTTTGTCCTCGATCTGCAAATGCTCTTTTTTTCGTTGAAGTAATTCCTTTGGGATGCTTCTTTCGCTTTCTAAAAAATCTTCAAATATGTAGCTCCAGTAATCACCCCTGCCACCAAGGTATGCTCCCCCTCCTTGGCTTGGATAACTACACATCGCTACATCGTAATACCCGTGGTCAAATTTCAATATATCTTGGCTAACAGAAAGTGCATTTGGTGGCACTAGCACATCGCTTTCTAAACTCCAAAATTGTTTTGCGTCATAACTTCTAGCTAATGTAAATGCATGTGATTGCATTTGAGCAATTAGTAGTTGCGTATCAACTTTGTAATTTTCTTTTTGAGAATCTTCTAGTGACAATTGCTCTAAAACAAAATCAATATTGCGTGGCAAAACATTCTTAATATATTTTGTGGCGTATTCCTCAATCTCAACTGAAGCATCCCCAACAAAAATTACCTTAGCGTTTTTAAGTTTTGTTTGGTATAAAGCACTAGCTAATCTTCTTCCAAAGTTTGGCAATGCGTAAGTATATTTCTTTGTAGCGTATGTCGCAATAATCATGTTCTTTTTTTTGTATGTTCATTTATTAAATTTTTTCAAAACTTTCTTTGCTTTACTTGGCGTAACAACTGACTTTCTGTAAGGCGAATCAAAATTTCCATAACTAATATAGGCATCAACTAAATTGTCATAATCGCCATCTTCAATATAAGTTTGCAAATTGTGTTTTAGATTAAACTCACTTACAGGCTCATTGCCATCTCTTGTGCCATGATAATCAACTGCATTTTCGGATGTGGAAATCCATCTATTCATGTCAATATAATGTGTAGTTTCTTCTACCGTTTTAACTGCGTTGTTGCTTGCAACCCTAATTGACAAATTATTTGATTTGTTTGCAAAATCTTCAAATCTGCTAAATTTTTTTGTTATCCAAACAGGTTCTTTTGCCCCGTATTTATGGGTAGGAATTTCTTTCAATTCGGTTGCGTATTCAAAATTAACACCTACATGAATTGGGTTCATTAATCCAACGCCATCTACATTTTCGTGCTTTGCATTACATACTATTGTATATGGATGATTATTTCCAAAGGAGAAATACTTGTCATACCTTTCAGGGCTAGTCTTGTAAGCATCAGGAACTAATGTTACTTTTTCTTGAGTTATTGTAGCGGTCGGCACATCATATTCTTTGCTTTGAAATCTGCTTAATGTGGCTTTGTAACTCACTTCAGTAACTTGCCCTTGCAATCGATTTACATAGTTAAATAGTTGCGTATTATTAAACGCTTCTTTTACATAGCTTCCTTGATATTGAGATGTTTCTTGTTCAGTTTCTACTGCGGTATATTTTGCTGATTGAATCTTTGTTTCACTGTCTGTATTGCGTACAATGTGTGCAGACAAAATATCTTTTGTTAATTCACCTACGGAAATTGTATTGTAATAAACAACGCCCTTTCGATCAGAATAACTGAAGCAATCAAAAGCGTCTGTTTCAGTTATTGTGTTTGGATATTTATAAATCGTGCGTGAAGATGTTGCTTTTGTAAACTTTGTTGACCACACCCTAACATTATCTAATTGCCTAAATTTTGCCTCTACTAAATTTGTTTTTTTATGTCCACTAATTGCGTGTTTTGGGACAAAGCTTAATGAAGACACCACACTAGAATATCCAAACACTTGTGCAGGTATTAAATCTGTTGCTGTCACATCATAATGACTTAAATTTCCATTCTCTAATTTAGAAACAAAACCTCCATTATAATCTGATTTTGTAATATGGATGTGTAAATTTTCTTGGTCGTCCCAATACGGTGTTAAAGACAAAGCCCCAACTTCTGCTCTGCATGACCTTAAAACATCCCAATATTCTTGCTCATTGTCATTTCTTGAACTAAATGTGTATGCAATACTATCTTGGCGAGGTCTTGTTCCATAAGTTTTAACATGACCTGGATGCTCCCATTGCCCCATATTGACATTATCTTCTTTTAATGGAATTTGGATTCTTCCTCCATCTTTTAGCACTTGTCCCTCCCAACCAAAATATTTAGCTCGACTCAATGCCCTAATAACAGGGTCAATGGTTGTTCTAAATCTAGGGTGTGCATCCCTGATATTCCATTGCTCCCATTGATCGCCAACGCTTTGTGCTGTTATTACTTCTTCACTAGCATCTATAAATCTCGTTTGCTGAAATAAAGCAACGCCATTATGACTAGCGTATGTTGTCCTTTGCCTATTTACAAACTTTGTGTGTTTGTCAAAACTTTGATCTCGTCTTATAGGAAAAACAATATCAGTGATAGGGACATCAGCACCCATTGCTTTGGCATCATTGCCCATTAATTGTATGTATGTGTGATGTCTTAAAACTATTTTTTTTGCGTATATTTTAGCTCTTACTTTATCGTCTACTTTGTATTCGTCGGCATGAGGGCAATACAATAATCCACCATTAGTCGCTGAATAAATTCTTTCTGTAGCAAATTTATTACCTCTCGTTTTATTAAAGTCATAACCCCCTGCATGTCGAGTAGTTAAAATTTCTCCTTGATAGGATTTTCCATAAGAAACTTGAGCATACTTTCCGCATAGCTTGCCGTTTAATACAGTAGGAATAATATCAGTTTGTTTTTCTAATTTTTTGCATTTCTTTCCATATTTTGTTTCTTGTGTTGCTTTATCATAACGGTTAAATTGAACCCCGACACCGTTGTAAGTGGTGTACCCATTGTTTTGCACATAGCTTGCTCTTGTTGCATTTGTGCCTGTGCACGCTGTTGTCCCATCTATTGTTGTAGTTTGATATAAATCAACCCAATTACCGTCAGCATCGGGGTCAGCAAATTTCCTGTATTCAGTAACATGATGTAAATCAGGTCCTCGCACTTCGCCTCTTTCGCTTTCGTGCCATTTAGTTATTATACCACCCGAATCAGGAAAAATGTACTCCCCATCAAACCCCGCAATAGTGCGTCTTGTGGCATCAGCGTAATGCCAATTTATTTTTGTCCCGTAAGTTACATTTTTTGGCGATAAATGAATTTCACTCATATTGAAGTTATATCCCAAGTCCAATAATCTTCATAAATGCCCGTATTATTTGCATCTCTAAAAGCAATTACAGGTCGTATTTTTAAATGAGTTCTTAAATAATGATCCCCAACTTTAGTTCCTTCTGTTGTCCCAACAAGATGTCTAAATTTGGAAGGTGGTGCATTTTTTAAAAACTCATATTCCAAATTTGGTGGTGTAGATGAAGCTTTAAATGTTAAGGTTGTCAATAGAGTGTTTGAGTATTCCCCCTCAATATAAATAATTAAATCTTTTGCATCTGTAAGTTCTACAATTTCCTCTTCTGTATTTATTGGGATTACTCCATTAACCATCCCGCCCTTGCAATATAAAGAATATGTAGTATTTTCTCCTTCTGTTTCACTTTTAACATAAGGCTTAAATGGGTAATAGTGCCCTTCTGTTATGCTACCGCCTCCATCTGCTTTGCTGTTTATAGTATAAACATTTCCAATTTGAGTTACATTGGTGTTTGAGCCACCCTTAACTACGGGCGTTGCTCCACTAAGTTTAGTCTCTATTGAATTAATTCTTTTATCAAATTTATTCAATAAATTAGCCAAACCCTTTATGTTACTTCTAATCATGGTGCTGACAAATATAACGCTTCGTTCCACCCCTTTTCTCCTGACAATTGATATTGCATTGTTGCCTCCCAACTGCCATCGACTAATCGATATTGTGCACCAATTACAAGCCATGTTCTATCCCCCACATTTATATTTTGTGGCGGACCTTTTATTCTTCCAACATCGTATACATTTTGAAATACAAAGTTTGCGGTGTTAGGTAAAATTTTTGTTACTTCTGCGACAACGCTTGGCACTAAATAAGATTCTACTCCCGCCAAATCGTTATCGTTCTCGTGGCTAAAATGGCTGAACTTTGCATCTGCTGTTGTGCCTTCAAAGATTGCACCTAGTTCGGGGTCATCACCAGTTCCTGCTAAGGTATATATAAAATTTGTGTCACGCTTACTATCTCGCGTAAACGCAGGGTGAGTTTCAATTGGCTCTTCGCTCGCTGTAGATGTTATTGTTACTGTGCCTTCATCTTCTTCTGCCTGAGTTTCATAAACAGTAGTTTTAACATCGTATGCTTTGTTGGATCTGCTAACTACTGAAGAAATAACAAACCCGTATTCACCGTCTTCTGCACCTATTACTTCAGGAGATAATTCATTTAAGCTATCTGTGTTTACAATTGTCGTTTTTGTTCTTCCTTGAGGCAATGCCTCAACAGTCATTGTAGTCTCTGTGTCTATTGTTCCAAATTCTTCAATTGTCATGGTGCAACCTCCCCTAAACCAATTTCCCCTAATCCTTTATTAATTAATTTTAATTCTTGTATTTGTTGTTGTGACAATCCTACTAATGTTTTCATACTTATATTCTGGCTTTCCATTACATTGCCACCGCCACCAACTCTTTGCAATGTGCTTGCTATAGTTTCTCCTAAAGATGACCCTCCAATGTTACCAAAGCCATCTCCCGCAGAAGCACCTGACTTTGGTAAACTTAATAACGAATTTGCGTTGGCTAATTCTTTGGCAGTTTCACTTGCGCCTGCGTCAGCTTTATCTAAGTTTATGCCTGCAAGTTCAAGTAATTCTTGCATTTTTTTTACATTTTTTGCAGTTTCCTTTGATTCAAATGCTGTCCCCTTAGTGCTTTCGTATGCTTTTTTTGTTGCTTCTGCAACTGCCTTTAGTGCGGGAACTATATTATCTGCAAATCCTTGACCTAATGAATCAGCTAAGTCTTGTTCCATCTTTTTTGCAGTAGCCCCAAATACATAAGCAAGTGCCCTTGAAGTTGATGCCTTATCAACTTCTTCTTTTAAAATTACTGTAAAATCTCGTGCTTTAGAACTTCCGTCACCGAAATATTTACTCCATAACTCCTTAGCTTCTTCTATAGTTTTTCTGTAACCCGCTATAAAATAGTTTAAAAACCCGTCTGTATACTCAAGGGTATTAGCTAATGCTTTACCGGATGATATCTTCCAAAATTCCCATACCATCCCAATTTGTTCCCCCCAAGTTGGCGACATAGCGACGATTTGACTCATTGCTTCATTTACTCCTGCATACAAAGCACTTGCAGACTTGGTAATGAAATTTTGGAACCCAACCCATGCTTTATCTAAACCTACGGAAATTGACAAATTTATAAACTCTCCAAAGTTTCCATCTTTAAACAATTGTATCCCTAACTTAACTGCTCTTTTAATTTTTTGAGTATATAAAGTAATAAATTTGTTTATAGAATCCAAAGCAGGTTCCATTAAATCACCAAGCTCAATCATTAATTGTTCTGCTGTTACTTTCGCTCTTCTAAATGCCCTTTTGAAAGATGAGTCAATTGCACCTGCTTGCTCACTTGCACTGCCTGCACTATCGCCTACTCGATCAATAGCTTCCGCTAAAGCAGAACCCTCTGTTTGACCCAATGCCATTGCAGTATTTAAATTTTCTTGCGAGCCAAGCAAAACACCCATAGCTGTCGCGTTATTGTTTGTAGCGTCCCTGATGTTCCCTAAAACGCCCGACAAACCTTGTGCCTCTATAGCACCTCTGCCAAATTCTACGCCTAGGGCTTTAAATGCCAACGCTGATTGCTCACTTGGATTAATTATTGCTTGTGTTAAAGACGCAATATCACGAAGTGCACTATATGTTAATCTTCCTGATCTGACTAAAACCGCAAGCGAACCCGCAAATTCATCAAAAGCTAATCCCGTGGATCCGATGTCAGGTCCTATTCTTTGAATCGCACTACTTAATTCTTGCAAGTTAATACCACCCGCTTTACTTGCTGTAAATAATTTGTCTACTGCTTGTTCTGCTGTAAGGCTTTGTCCCGCAAACGAACGCATAGTGTTACCTAATAAATTAACTCCATCTTCTAAAGAAGTTATTTCCGAAATTGCTAATTTAGAGGCTTGCCTCAATACATCAATGGACGCATCACTGTTAAATCCAATCTGCAATGCTCGTGCTAACGCAGGTAATGCATCCTCTGATAAAAGCCCAACTTCATCTTGGACTTCTTTTAGTGATGTTTTTAACTTTGTTGTTGATTGTCTTGTTTCTTGTGGAAGTTCGCTAATAACTTTTTTCCACTCTTTTCGATAATTAGCAACCGCACCATTTGCGACTCTTGTTAATATTACTCCTAATGTTGTTATGGATGCAATTGCAGTTGTGATTGCTCCTATTGATCCACTAAGCACATTTCCCAAACTACCAAACGTAGAAGAAACTGCCCTAATCGGTGAAGTTGAAATTTTAGCTATTGCACTTACTACGCCGTTTATAGAGTTTCTAGCTATGTTTGCACTTTTAGTCACAAGCTGAAATGGCTTGTTTATATTTGCCCCAATCAATCTTCCAAATGACCCCACAAGGATTCCTATAGTAGCAGTAAGTCCCTTAAATGCGATTGTTGCGGTAGCTACTCCTGTAGTGTTTAAAATCTGTAAGGATTTCTTAACTACCTGTGTTTCTCTTGCTAATCTCTGTAATGGGGAAAGCAACTTGTTTGTACTTGAAGCTAGATTGTCGAACTTTCCTTTAACTTGTGAAAGGATTCCCGCCAAGGTTTGATAAGTTGTTGTGTTGACTGAGATTTCTCTTGTTACGCGAGCTACACTTCTGGAGGTATTTTGCAATCCCCCTAACAAGCTTTTAATTGAGTTTGCAAGTTTTTCGTAAGATTGGGTCGCCTTGGGCAAACTGTTGTCATTAATGCTTGATGCAAATTTTTTAGCTCCTGTAGCTCCGTTTGCAATTATTCCGACTAATTTTTTGATTGCTTCTTTTGTCGAAACAATGGCTTTACCCCCTCGATCTCCAAAATCTCGAAAGTCTTTTGCCATTCCTTTTACTGATGTCTGAACTCGTTGTGCGTTAACAGCAAGTTGCGTAAAAAATCTAATGGGTAAAACTTTTCTTAATACAAGAAAATTAGAATTTGCTCGCTCGACTTGAGTTAACAAATCAACCATAGAAAGAACCGCTTTACGCAATGGTCGATCTAAAGCGTTCATCGCTAAAGTAATTACAGGTCCAAGCTCTTTAACTATACGCAAAAACTCCCTTGTCACCTCTTTGATATCATTCATTGAAGCGGTGCTAATTTTTTGTGCACCTATTTTCTTGAACGCATCGCTTAAAGTTAATGCACGCCTTCTACCTATTTCAGTACTTTGATTTAATTTGACTAATCCTTTTTCTATTCCATCAACACGAATACGAGCAGTAGTGTTTCCTAATCCTTTTAAATTCTTTTGTATGTTGTTGATCGCAGTCTGAAAATTCTGCGTATTTATCCCTACTTCAATTTCAATTTGCTCGCTCATTTGTTTAGTAACTTTCTAACATCTGTTTTAAGTATTTGTTGCAGGTAGGACAATGCATCATTTTTTGCCTTCTCAACTTCTTTACGCACTACATTCTTTTTTTTATTTATTTTAAGCAGTCCCTTACTTTTAGACAAAAAATTGGCAACGGCTTTGTTTCCTGAAGTTGTAATTCTTATTTTATGATCTCTGTCGAGTTGCCCTTGAATTGCAGACGATCTACTGTTTTTTGCTTCTTGCCAATCAAACAGCAAAGTACGAGCAGTAAATCCTATTGCCTTAATTCGATCTCTTAAAATTTTCGCTTTGTTGGCTTTATTTAATGGAACTAATTTTTTTGACCCGCCTTCTTTCATGTAAGCAAGTTTCAACTTGCGTACATCATTTTCTATTTTTTGCGGAGTTGGGGCGTGCATTAATGCTTGCCCGTAAAGTCCAAGGTCATCAGATAAATCCTCAGACCCCTTGCCCGTTACAATTCTTCGTAAAATGTTTTCTGAAGCTTTTCCAAGTTCTTCATTTGCGTATGTATTCAACTTGTTCAAGGTTTTGCTCATACGCTGGCTGTTGACCTTTATTTTTATCATTTTGCTCTCTTAGGTTTTTAATTATCTTTTCCTTAGTTTTGGAAAAAGTAACTGTAATTCCTTGTGAGTACAAATAGCAATGAAGCATAGCCCATACTCTGCAAAGTGGCATATTCCACCAAATCCGCTCTGCTTCTTCAGCCGATTGTGAGATTGCATAGCACATGGAAAGCATATTATCAGGTGGTGAGCCTACGCCACCTTCTTTGCGTTTCCCTCCTTCTTTGCTGTGCTTGCCTCTATGGCATTACCAAACGCGTCTTGTAATAAAACGGCAGTTGCGTTTGCTAGTTCTGCATACATCTGCATTGACAGTGTGTCTGCCCAATCCATACAAGCCTCTAAAAAAGCCTTTGATCTGCCCTTTGCATCCAAGCCTTGTGATTCATCAAAAATTAATCCTCGTGCCTCTCTCGCCCCTATATTGTGCAAGAATAAAAACATTATAATTTCTTGTTGTGGGTGAGTTTGATCTTTGCCTGTAATAATGCCCAAGTCTAATTGCTCGCACAAAGCAAAACTTGAAGCAGTCATTTTATACATTTCAAAATCTGCAACTTGAATTTTGTTACTTTCTAAGATTTTCCTTTTTATTTCTTTTTTTATGCTCATGATTTTCTGTTTAATATTTCCTGCCCCAATTCTGTGTTGGCGGGCACATACCACAAATTTCCATCATCTTCCCATGACTTTAAAACAGGCTCTGCGTTGTTGCATATATCAATTAATAATTCTCGATTTTTTAATGTAGCAACACATTTAGACAGAGCCTTGGAATGATTGTCTGCCTTGTTTAATAATTGCGGGTCTTTGTAAGCTTTTAGCATTTCGTAAGCTTTGTATTCCCCGCAATCTGAAATTGGGTTAAATTGCCAAACTATCTGCTGTTTGCCTGATTTAGCATCTTCGTAAAGATGGAAGGGCGTTTTGTCCCAAAGTCTAAAACCTAAGGTTAATAATGTTGATGCGAATCTAGTATCTCTTGTCCTAAGATATTCGTCACCTTTTTCTAATGCCGTATTTTTGTTTTTTATGTTCATCTAATGCTCTTGTAACGTAACCCGAAAGCTCTGTTGTCTTTACTCTCAGGAAACCATCTATTTCTTGCACAAGCTCAGGGAATATTTCTCTAATTTCTTGTGCTACAAATCCCCCTCGCAATACGCAATCGGGATCAAAATTTTCGTTGTATCTAAATTGGACAGGCTTTAACAACCTAACCTTTTCCAATAACTCACTATCGCTGTAACTCGGATACAAGATAAGCTAATTCTGACATTTCGTCATTTCTTGGGGCATTACGCAAAGGCTCAATATCGTGCTTTGCGTTCTTGTCGCAAGTTGTAGACACTCCCGCAAAAGCGTTGAAACTCAATTCGTAATTAGTAAAATCTTCATTTGATCCACTTGCGCGAACAGAAGAAACCGCACATGAGGCATCGCCTACGCCTAAATCATTATTAAACTCAGTCCCAAGAGTAACTGACGAGCCTGATCCATAACCCGTAATCGTGCCTGTAGTTCTTGCATCACCTTGAATTAAACCTGTTGTCGCACCCGTTGAATCCTTCAAAAATATTTCAGTAGCATACGTATTCTCTACAGAATAGCTAGTTACAATAGTTAACCCAGCACCTGCACCTTTGCCATCTGTTCCGAAATCAATATCGTTTGCTTGTCCGTACTTCTCAATTGTCATAAAATTCCTCCTGTTTACTAAGCGTCTTTGTCAACAGATACAATTGAATAAGAACTTTCCTGAATCCACATGTCGTCTTTTACTGATCTTTTTACCTCTAATAAAGAATGGTGCAACACAGAAGATTCATCATTCCATGCATCTCGATCTAGTAATGCCAAGTGCAAACTTTTGCCTGCTTCTTCCATCTGTTGACTGTCGTTATCCCCGAAATGCATACTAAGCCTAATCTTGAAGATATTCTCAAAAACATTTATTAACGCAGAATCTTTTTGTCGCTTAGTTTCAAGAGTAACTGTAACCAATTTATCTTTAGGTATTGCCTCTGTTTGCTCTGTTACGCGAACAGGGATTAAGTTTGAGACGCTTGTAGATACAAGCTGCGCTACTTTTGTTTCTAATGCTCTCATTTTTTATACCTGTCGTAAAGTTTTTGCCCAAGAATTATTATTGTTAAAACTCCCGTAATTGTTGCCAGAACGGGATTAACAAGTTCGTTTAAAAAAATCGTAGAAGTCGTTCCACTAATTCCTACTATTAATGTTTGGTTAATATCATTCATCTTCTTGGTGCAGGTCCGAAATAAAATCCCAAAATTCCACAGAGAGCGGTTTGCCCCATAAAGGCGAGGTGTCCACTAGAGAGTAATAATGGGTCTTGGCTTGCGGGGTAGGATAAAAGCCCAAATAGCCACTCTGTTCGCCCTTCTCCGCTTGCGTTGGTAATGGATAAGAACTCTGCTTGTGGAAAGATCGTACAGAGCAAGACGCACAGGCAAAGAGTACCAACGCCCATAAAAGCAATGATACGCCTACTAAAAGAAACATATTCCCCATTACCTTGTTGAGCCAAGCTATTTTGGAGTCGAAGAAAATTGTCATTCGCACGAGTTTCTCGCGCAAGCTCAAGTTCATGTTTTTGCCTTTTACTCTCAAATACAAATCCAAAAACGCCCTTGAGCATTGCCCCCATAGCCGTACTACCACCGCCCGTAATAAGCATAAGCAAAATTTCACCCATTTCATTGTCCTTTCATCAAATGATTTTCCGTAATGCTACGCAATCTGTCCAACTCTTTTTCAAGATACTTCAAACGCTCAAATTGTTGAAAGTCCGAAGTAATTGGTGCGTCTTGCATTTCTACTAGGTGATCTAAATCTTTCTTTGCTTGCTCTGCAAACTTCTCAATGTGCATCATTCGAGCCGACAAGTCACCTAAGAGCGTGCCTTCGTGTTGCACCCTATCTAGCCCATTGTCTAAAGTCGCAAGCTTATTCCAAACAACACTATAGCCCCACACGCAAGTCCCGACTATTGCAATAACCTTAGCCATAAAAGCAAGGTTTGCCTTCACTTGCACATTATCCCCTACCTCAGTTGCCATGATCGCTTGCGTTTATAAGTTCAAATTCTCCCATGAATGGTTTTGTCCAACTATCCCATTCGGCATCTAAATTAAATCTCTTTTCCGCTCCAATTGTTGCACCCGTAAATCGATCTACATCATAATATCTAAGATATAAACGATATATCCGTGTTTGCGATAATGTACTTGAAGTATAAACGAGTGTCGAACTTTTGAAACTCGAAACTTTAATTATTGTATTTTCAGGCAATATTTGACTGTCACCAAATATTAAATATTTACCAATTAGGGGTGCAACTCGCTCATAATATGCCTCTGAATTTTGCCAATGGTTGTAAGGTCTTAAAAGCTCATTTACATCTGTGTCTAATTTATTCCAATAGAAAATTGGATTCAGATAACTCATTGTGTACTGCCCGCGTGCTGTATAATTTGGGTCTTCTGTTACATGAGCTCGTCTATAAATATTCCCGTTGCCGTTTGTGCCATCTAGCCTATTACCCAAATCTATTCCGCTTGCACGAGATGTAGAAGATTGCCTCCATGCCCTATAACTTTGCGTATTAGGATTGTAGTAAATCCACCATGTTTTTCTTCCTTCTAATTCGGCAGATGGATCGGTAATTACTACCTCGATAGCATTCACTTCAATAGATTCAACATAATCGGGATTGGTTAAAGCTTGCGAAGTGTATCCATGCGGATAAGTGTCAGGGTCAATTTGCCTACCCCAAGAATCTAAATATACAACCACATAATTACCGTCTTCATCGACATACAATGGGTCCATCGCACTTCCTACTGTAATTTTGCCCTTCCCGACAACTTGCAAGTATTGTGCTTTATCGATAACATTTGTTCCGCTTACTGAATCCCCTATTTTTAAGTAAAAGTTACCTCTCCATCCATTTGTCCAAAACTGAAAATTATAAAAATCTTGTAAGTTTAGAACTGCTTCAATATCTGTTAATTGCCCGTCGGGTAATCCATTGGCAATTTCGCCTTCCTCGCATCTTATCAAATCATTTGGATTAAATTCTCCCGACCAACGATGATACGGGTCTGTATCATCTGGATCATTTACAAGTGGGACTAAATCATTGTCTGAATCTATAAAATCAGGGTCTAAACTATCTAAAATTCCGTCTTCGTCGACATCTATCCAATCAGGGTCAATGCTATTATCTACACCATCGGAATCGTGGTCTTTTTGTACATTTGGATCGCTTGGTGCATCGTCATCCTTATTGATTACACCATCTTCATCATCGTCTTGATAATCGGGGTCTACTTCGTCCTCTACTCCGTCTCCGTCACTATCAAATATATTACCTCGATCCTTTAAACCTGTCTCAAGATATTCGTAATCTGTAATCCAAAAATCTTGATTAGTCCAATAATCTGAAAGAACAAAAGTTTTAGTCGCACTATATGTGATTGGGTCTGTTTGCTCTAGTATTTCATAATGAATTACAACATCTGTTGTAGATGTTACAATATTAGAAATTTTGATTAAAGTGCCTTTTTGCTCAACATCATTAGTGTTGAATGTGGCAAATTGATTAATTGCAGAATAACCAACCCAATCAGCATCTATGTCGCTAAAAGCAATTTCTGCAAAAAGCGTATTTCTGTTTAGGTCAGCAACATTTTGTAAATAAGCAATGAAGCTAAAACTTGATTCGGGCAAAGCATCCCAAAGATACTTTCGCTCGATGTCTCCATTAACATTGTTAGATTGCTCGATTACGGTATATGTTTGCCCGTGTGGTAATTGCACTCTTGAACTTTCAAGCACAATTGGATCACTCGATGGTGTATGCAACTCATATTCAGAATTTGCCTCATTGTATATCAAGGTGTAAGCCTTGCGTGTTTTATATGGATCAGCACTAACAATGTATAATCCTAATTTATCATTTACAGAGTTTACACCAATTAAAATCCAATCTTGTTCTTCATCAATATAACTACTTTTTGATGACGCACCGCCTAATCTTAAATATCTTGGTGCTTTATAGTTTTTACCAAATCCATAAAACTTAACAGTTGTTCCTGACGTGTTTTTTGCACCCAACATTAAAATGTTGTATTCGTAACGCAAAAGAGCCTCAGCATCAGAATATGCGTCATTAGTAGACGGGAAAGAGGGTGTGTCTGCTAGTTGCCAAGCAAGTGTCCGCCTCATACTTGTGCGAGCATAAGTATAAACAGATCGCACATCAGCATTTGCGTCATTTATGTCTTCATTTGACCCTAGCCCGTCATTGTCTGCATCAGTTGTTTCATACGGGTTAAAAGGTAATTGATCTGAGTTATCCCCGACTAAATCACCATCTGAATCAATCCATTCACTAATATCATTAATGAATGCGTCTGAATTATCTCCTACTCCATCCCCATCGGTGTCGGTAGTTTCTGTAGCGTCAAACGGAAAGTCATCTAGGTAATCAGGAACTGTATCTTCGTCACTATCAAGAGTTGTGTCGATAGGAGCAATTTTTTCATAAAGATTGTAATTTGGATCATTTGGGTTCGTATCGCTTGGTGATATCCTTGATTCTTGTATAATAAAAACCCACCCGTCAGGCATAGTTGCGTATTTCCAATCATTATAAGTTGTTCCCTCAATTACACCAATTGAACCCGCAGGCACTTTCTTTTTATTTGCCTTTAAATAATTTCGCGAAGAATAGGCAGAAATCTCTACTAATGTTCTAAATATACTTCCATTTGTTGGCTCTTTATCATCAGGGTACGAGATATAAGTATCTAGTTCTGCTTGAGTAAGGGTAAGGTATGCACGATTGTCAAAAACCTCTTCACCCGTATATGCTCCGTCGCTGTCAATATCTGTTTTATCTACGCCAATAGATCGAAAATGTGATTGCCCGATTAATGGATTACCACCTGTAAAATCTTTTACTTCTCCAATAGAAGAGAGGATTGGTTGCGAATTTGTGCCTCCATCAAACAAAAATAATTTGTCAGGTTGTGGGAAGATATGAGAATTGTAAATACCCTTAATTTCGGACTCTGTTAGGTTTCTATAGAATACGGCAAAATCATAACAATGAAAATTTTGAAGGTAATATCTAGTTCGCTCCCATTCGTATCTGCTTCTATCTACATCGTAATTTTCGTAGCAAAGACCCATTTGGATGGCTTTTCGCTCTCTAATTCTTGGAGTTGAAAATTCATACGTTCTGAAAGTATGAAAAAGCTCACCATTTAGCCAAATATCAGTTCTACTTCCGTATTCTCTGTATGTTAAATGAAACCATTCGTTTAACTTTATTGGTATTTCTATATCCGCACGATAGCCTTGTGATGGGTTAATATGTAAAACAAAAGTCTCCCTTGCTAGATTGCCTTGCCTTATTTGTACATTAGTTACATAGCGATTCGTGGAGTCTACTTCTCGATAAATTATCCAATCGCGGTAACTTTCTTGAGTACTCCGTCCGACCGTAATCTTGAAATTACCCGCAAAACAGATGTAATCGGCTGATTCATTTGCATGTCCATCAGGATATTGCATTGATAAATTAACAATGTCTCCAACATATTCTTTGTCTGTTGTAAGAGGTGTTGTAATATTGCCTGATGAATCCTCAATAGTTAATGGGGTTCTAATGTTGCCCGTTTGCCTTTTTACAATTCTAAAGCCTCTATATATAAAAGTATCACCCGCACGATAAAAGTCATCAAACCAAGCACTCTTGCTGTACTGCCAAAAATTAATATACGAACCCTCTTTTGCGTAATATTTATCCCAATATTGTAGTTTTTGTGGGTAATAATTTTCATCTGTTTTCGCTTTTCCGTTATATGCAGAACCAACAAGGTCTTTTGTCCATTCCTCGACATTCCCGTTTCCGTCATACAGACCATAAGCGTTAGGCGGGTAAGCACCAACAGGAGTTGGGCAATTAAATTGCCCATTATTCATGTATGGGTAATTTTCCACCATGCCGTAAATATTACCCCAAGGAAACCAAGTATCTGTACCACCCTTTACTGCAATTTCTAGCTCCGCTCTTGTCGGTAAGTCATAAATCTCAAATTCGTTGATGTCGTTATTAAACCTTGCTTTATTAGTCAATCTTGTAAGGAACGCTTTAACATCAAAGAGATTAACATTAGTAACGGGCGTGTTCTCAATTTCACTTCTTGTTAAATTTTTAAAATACGCATAATCACTATAACTAGGATTTAAAGATATTCCATCAGTGTTTCCATTCATTACGCTTGCCCACATTCTGCGTGTAATTGTTGTGCGTAATATTTCTATGCTTTTTGTCAGTTTCCCTGTATATTTTAGCGGATACCATGCCGTGCGTGTTACAACATTTTTATCTATACCTAGATTATATCTTCCTGCTGGAATAGTAATAAACTGCTCAATTGCTTCTTCGTTGTCTCCTACTCCATCGCCATCGCTATCCCTCCACTCAAATGGATCGTCGGGGAAATCATCGGGGTCATTGCCTAGTGGGTTATCCCCATATCCATCCCCGTCCCTATCTTCACATTGAGTTGAGTCGTCAGGAAATGCGTCTGCGTTATTGCCATCGGGGTTGTCTCCACATCCATCCCCGTCCCTATCAGCCCATTGCGTTGCGTCATTTACAAACGCATCATCTCTATTAATTACATTGTCTCCATCTGCGTCTTGGAAATCATAAGTTATTGGTGGAACATTCTTATGCGGATGCGTTGAATCTAATAAGCTCTGCAAGCCCCAACGATGCATTAAATAGCCTTCAATCTTTTGTCTCTCATCATCGCTTAGTTTTGAGTCATAAACGACAATTTCGCCTATTGTCGCGTCTATGCCGTGGCTTTGCAGTCCCTTTAAGCTACTAACCGATAAACCATTGGAAGTATGAGTTTCTGCACTTGATCTTGCATTAATCAATCCAGCAGACAAAAAAGTAGGTAAACCCACTAAAGTGTCAGTTGTAACTGCATTATTGTAAGTCGTATCAAGCCACGAATTATTCAAAAAATCTAAGGCGTTTGCGTCTGCCCTCGCTATCACCCCATTACTAGCTGAACCCGAATTTGTTCCATCGCTAAACAAACTTTGAAATGTTACATTTGGGTCTTCAAAAGTGCCTAAACCAAGTGAATTATTAAATTTCCATATAATGAAAACATCGTAAATTTGTGTATTTGTTGCTGTTGCGTTTAGGTGTGTTCCTGTATCAAACAACACGCCTTGCCTGAATCCAATTGATCCATTAATCGTCGGGTTTGTGCCTGCATTGGGTTGCAATAAATCTAATCCATTACCGCTTTTGTCCGCCCAACAACTGATAATACTTGTAGCTTTGGTTGTCTTGGAAGTATCAGCAAACAATGTATTTGCGTCATCTGCGTCGTACCAAGCCACAAGGTTTGCAGTAGTTGCTTCATCAGGCTTGTAAAACTTTGTATCGATTGAAACCGCATTTCCCAATTCTTGTGGAATATTATGAGTAATATCTGTGCTTAGTTGCGTGCCATTTGTGTAAACAATGCGAGCATAAGCAGAGACATATTTGTCTATTTTATTTACGGGAGTTTCTGCAAAAAAATGACCACTTCCGTCATTAGTTGCAGTTACTTTTGTCCATTCCCAATTTCTGTAATCTGAATCGACTTCGTTTTCGCTTGTAAAATAAACATAAACATCAGAAACATCGTCAGGCTCATCAGGAATTATTTTCACTTGAGGGTAACCCGTATTTAATCCCGTGCTTACTAAGCTTGGCTCAATCAATGGAACTTTGTACCATTTTAATTGGTTTTGCAGTAAATGTGTGTTGAAGAAATATTTATCGACATCATCTATGTCGCTTTTGTTGTTTTGCCCATGCCCTATTTCTCCCGTTGAATCGTAAAACAACCACCAACCATTGTTATTTGGTACTGATTTAATGTTATTCAATCCTCTTGGATTACCATGATTGTCATTTGATCCATTAATCCAAAATGTTGGGCATTGCACTTTTTTTGCATGTGATTGTGGCTCAAGTGTCGAAATGTACAAATTATTACCAGCGGTAAAATTAGTATCAAGTTCATCAAGCAAGGGTTGCCCATCAAACCAATGTCTATAGCCTGCACCAAACCAACCAACAAATGCTTTAATTCTTGGGTCTGTTGCAACTGTCCAACCAATCGTGCTACCCCAAGAATAACCGAAAAAACCAATTTTATTCGGATTGATATCACCTATAAAATTGTCATGTGCGTATGCAATAACTTTTCTTGGCATTGCTTGCCAATAATACATATCCATTTCACGGATATCATCTAGGGTTTGTACACTAGCTTGATTTACGGTATCACCTGCGGGGTTGACTTGGAAATTTAACCTATCGAGTTCAGGCGGATATATTGTGTGCGTGTCGGTGTCTGTTAAATTGCCATTTATGTCACCCGCCCAATCATAAGCTAATACGGCATATAAATTCAAAAAGTGATTAGTGTTTGAATGTATTGAATCGACTCTTGGCGTACTCGATGCTGTCCATCCGTGATTGGCAATAATAAGAGGCACGCCTGTGCCTATTTTATCTTCTTGAATCTTGTAGCTTATTAAAATCTTAATTAAGTGCCCATTAATTTCAAAATCTAAGTGCCCACGCCACAAATAATACCCTTGTGCATCTACATAAGGATATCCCGAAATTGTTGTAGCATTGTGTATATTTGGCTCTTCAATTGTTTTAATTTCATTATGTACGCCTGTTTCCTTAAATATACTTACCCCTGATGGTAATACTTCAGTTCCCGTCTGCACATTATACCATGTTCCATCAATGACATACGCCATAACGGGTTCTTCTTCGCCCTTTGTGCCAAATCCATTGCCGTCATTAATAACTGCCCATGAACCATCGTCTTCAGGTGCTTCAATATCGCCAATGTCTAAAGATGGGGAAGTATTTAAAGTAGTATCGCCCGTTGCATCGCCATCCGTTGACCCACCACCACCACCATCCCTAGCCTCTAATTCTTCTATTTTGCTTTTAATGACATTTAAATCATCAAACATGTCAGGGACGGAATACCACCCACCAACTAATACACCTTCTTGCAAAATTCTAACTTTGTGACGATCTCCCGAAACGCCTCGCGCTGCGGGTGTTGACCCTAATATAGTTTCTTGTATTGTTGGTTCAATTTCAGCCCACAAATCTGAATACAACTCATCAATAACATCACCGTTGTCATTTTGTCTTTCGTAAATATTTCTGCCATTATTGCCGACTTGGTCAACCACTCTTAGATGTCGAGTAATTCCATCTTCTGTTTGAAATATAATGACACCCGCAGAAATACTAGTAATTTGCAAAATTGCATCTTTTTCTACAGTAAAAAGTTCATCATTAGCACGCAAATTAATAGTAAATGTACTTCGTGCATTGCTTGTTAAATTAATCATCGCTTGGATAATCGGATCATCCAATTGCGTTTTGCCTGAAGATTTTCTTATTTCTTCACCAACTTTTTTTCCTATGTGACTTAAAATAGATTCGCTCATACAAATGGGTTTTCTTCTTCAATCTCAGGCTTTACTAAGCCTTCTGCTAACGAACCTTCAAAATCTTCCAAAGTTCCTATGTTGTGTTGACCTATCGTTATCATATAACCATCTACATCGGTTATTTTACCCCTGATTTCGCCATCAGTTCCAGATTCATCAGTAAATATCCATGCACTTTGGGTGCTGTCGTAAATCATAGAAGGTTTTGATGGCTCAAGGATTGTATAAATGTAACGCTTGTATTTTGCGGTGTACCTTAAAGTGTTAGTGCTATCAATCGATTCGATCTCTAAAAACATTAAATAAGCTCTAGTTTCGTCTGTTACCGCACTACTGTCGTCATTTAAACGATATCCTATAGCATTGTAATACAAGCCCCAAGCAGGGTAAATTGTATAAGTTACTCCATTATCAACTGCAGAGTATGAACTGTAATAACTTATCCCCGTTTTAATGTCTTGCACAAGGCGTGAACTATTAGGATTGAATGTAAGCGAATAAGTGCCTGTTGTGCTTGCTATTGCTAAATTTATATCCTCAACAATATTGTTAGTTACTGTTCGATCTTCCTCAGCAATATTATCAATTGTTTCTGTTGCCTCATTTGCGTCAAACACCCCAACATCTTCAACACTCATCAACACATTCCCTGTGTTTATTTCAATCCCCGATCTATTTTGAGTAGCTGATTGGTCTAAGCTTTTGTTTAACTCAATAATGTTGTCTGAAAGCTCAATGACCTCTGTATTTACAACTTTTGTTTGTCCCTTTACCAATAAACTATCGCAAACTAAATCTCCCCCTACTGTAAGATCACCTGTTGCCGTTACATTAACCCCATCAATATCTCCATCTACATTGACATCACCAGGTATATTGGACGGCACATAATTATCTAATGATTCTTGAACGCTTGCTTCTAGTGCTTTTAATACACCGCCCGTGTATTTGCCGATCTTCCCAAGAATTGTTGTAGGTTCTGACATTAATTTTCTCCGCAAAAATTATAACCTTGCTTGCTCCAATTCGTTAATATAGTCGTCTTCGTCCCCAATTGTAGAATCAAGTAATGACAAGCTTGAGTCGTCAACGTATGGTAAGTCGTTCCAATTGCTGAACCCGTCCCCTGTTTTAATTCGGTAATTGCTAAGATCAATTCCGACTTCTCCTGCAAGTAAGACAGGGTTGCCTGTTTCCCATTCTTGCTGAGTCCCTTTGCGTAATTGTATTCTAAACGATTGTGACATTTCTTCATTCGCAGTTGTGGTCTACAACGCCTCCATCAATATAGTAACAAGGGAAAGAAGGATCACCTATTGCGGGTGCTACGCCCTCAATATCTTGTATTTTGCTAAAAGCTGTTGTAAAAGTTGGATCTGATTTATCTGTAGTTATAGATTCGATTCTTAAATACATATTCCCGTAAATAAATCTTGCTCCAATAATTGGTAACGCTGAAAAATCGTTTTTATTAAATATTAAAACCCCATCAAGTTGCTCATCTATTCCACCTATTACTAAATCTGCCATTTCTTGCGTCTCACCCTGTATGCAGGGGTAATCTGCATCCCCGAACCTCGCAGTTGTTTCTGCGTAGCTCTGTAGCTCTTTAAAGCCTATTTCTATGGTATCCGTTAGTATTGACATTGTATAAAATAAAAGCCCCACCACTTGTGGTGGTAGGGCTTAATGAAAAAGAAATGGAAGTTTGCTTACTCTGAAGCTACTGCTTCTTCGTCAACAATCGGTTCTTCAACTACTTCTTCTTGGGCTTCTTGTTGTGGCACTCCTACCCCTAGAGCTTCCAACAAAAGTTTTTTCTTCTTAGGAAACTTTTTTAAATGGAATAAAATGTCTTTTATTCTCATTACTAATTAGTAATTTTCCACATGCGGTCGCCTGCGGTCAATTTAGTACCCAAGTATAAAGTTAAGGAAAAGGCAAAAGTTGCTTTATCGGCATCGTACCATTGTCTGCGTTGAATGGTCAGTCCTGTGCTTGGATCTGAAACATAGCCAAGATCAGCACCAGACGCATTCGGTGGACTGGATGGTGGTGCGGTAACAAGTGCAAGGGAATCACTAAATCCTGCTATAGCTCCTACGGAACTTGCGGTGTTAGTTAAAATTCCTCCATTGTAAGAATAAAGATCAAATCCACGAATGCGGTTAACGCCTCCTTCTACAATTGAACTGTTAACGCTAAAACTTGAGTTGGTTACAGCAGTTACTTCTTTTTCGAGTTCTGCAAGAACATTTGGGTGAGCTACAATCCATCTCTGTGATTCAGGAACACCTGCGGAGTCAAAAGTTGCACCAAGATCAATTAATTGATCCATTGTTAAACCACCTGAGATGGCGGTGTTTGTAATGCTTGCTCCTCCTGCACCGAGAGTATCAGAACCAATTAAAGTATCTACAATTCCCTTAGCAAGTCCATACGCACCAACTTCAGCAAATCGACTAAAAAGATCAATGCTTGATGCATCCCGCTCGTCGTCGGTCAATGTAAAGGTAACAGCCTTGTGTTGATTCAAGGTAACCTCTACATCACTCTGGATTAAATCAGTTCCTGTTGAGGAAACATATCCACCGCCTGCTGTAAAATCTACATCACTAGCAGACATTTCGCTAATAATGTGCGTAATTACGCTTTGATTTTTAGCAAGTGCAGTTGTAGAAAAATCCTTGTGGATGCTTTTTACAAATGAAAGTTTTTGAATAAGTCGAGTTAACGCTTCTTGAGCGATTACATCAACTGCTACGGTATCGAATGAATTAGCCATTTTTTGTATTAGTTAAATATTTGTGTTCTGTTTTTGGCGTAAAATTCTCCACGCTCTTTTGCGTCTGTGATTGATGCAAATTTTGCAAGCACTTCCTCGTTGCTCATTTTTTGTGCTTTGGGCTTAGTAACTACAGGCTCAACAACTCCGAGTTGCCGTAATGCCTTAGCTAAAACTTTAGCCTGCGCCTCTTCTGCGGACTCCTGTGGCTCTTCTGAGGCTTTCTCCTCGTTAGCTTCCATTTCATCATCTTCAGCATCTTCCATGTCGTCTGATGCGTCTTCGTCCTCTTCTTCTAATGCAGACTCTGTTTTAAGGGCTTCTAATTCTGCCTTGACTAAATCAAGCTCCTCACAAATTTCATCGTAATCTTTTTCGTAACCTTTTAAAGATTCCTTGGTGTCATCGAGTAACTTTTTAAGCTCCTCGTTTTCCGCTACAATACTTTTTACATCGCTCATATTACAAAAGAGTCTTTGTCAACACTATGCCCTATTTTTCATCTCTTGACCCAATAAATATATTGCGTCTTCAAAATCACCAACCGCGTCTATTAAATTTTTTTCTGTAGCACGCTTTCCCATAAAAGCTTGACCTTGCATAGCGTCACTAGGGACTGACCTAGAAGACAAAACTGAGTTTTTAAATTCTCCGTAAATATCTTCTACTTCATCTTGTATTTGTGCTTTTTGCTCATCAGTTAACGAAGTTCCTTCTAAACCAGCACCTTTGTATATGCCATCTTTGTTCGTAATAACTTCTACATTAATGCCTTGCTCTGCATATTGCTCCTTGTAATCAATTACGGGGACATAAACACCGATTGATCCAACCCTAGCACTTGGCGATGCTACAATTGTAGTAGCTTGCGAACCTACCCAATAACTAGCTGACGCCATCATTCCATCGGTAAAAGTAACGACAGGCTTTTGCTCGTGCAAACCTCGCAATGCTTCTGATGCTTCAATTACTCCTTGTACACTTCCACCTCCGCTGTCTACATCTAATAAAACTCCTTTTATGTTTGGGTTTTTCCCAATCTCATTGATTGATGCACATAATTGTCCTGTGCAAGTTGCACCAAGAAATACACGCTCAATTGCTGTTGGGTTCTTCATCATTGTCCCCTTTAGGCTTAACAATGCTATACCATTTATTTCTGAATAAGAATCTTCCTCAGGCATTTCAGCAGTCAAGTTGTCATCCCATGCGTTTATAGTATCACGAAGCTGACCAAACATTTGATGGCTAATCAACCAAGGTTGATTCAGCCTTTGTAGTGCAAGAAATTTACTCACTTACTCTGATTTAACATCATAGGAATTAGAGTAAACAACGGTCAATGTGTGGCGTTGCGTTCCTGACGATCCATCTGCTGACCAAGCTATTCCTTGTTGTGTTGCTGTTGCATTATCTACAGGTTGCTTGTAATTGTTTTCTGTCCAACTAGCAGTGTCTAGGGTTGCGGGTGCGTTTACAATAGCAACATCAGCCTCCCACTCATTACCCGCGTATTGTACTTTATCGCCTGCTTCATAATCTGAACCTTCAACATATGCGGAGTGAGCCTTTGACGCATCGTATGCAGTTTTAATAGCATTTTGGCGTGCTTGCATTGTTTGCAAAATTGCTAATACAAACTTTCTTGCATCTTCTGCCGTTGACTCAGTCAAGTCTAACCCAACTGAAGTTAGGTCACTTAAAGGAATTTCAAAAGTTTGCGTACTTGTATTAAAATCTCCGTTAGGAAATAAATCGGTAATGAGTAGTGATTTTGTATATGCCATAATTCTATTTGTTTACAAAGCGTCTTTGTCAAGAAGTTGCTTCGGGTTGTGTATCAATTAATGGGTCTTGCGTGCCTGCAACTTGTCCACCCAATCTATTTAATGCTACATCAATAGGGATGTTAAATTGGTCAGCAATCTCTTGTGCTTTCTCCATAATGTAACTAAATTCTTTTGCTTGCTGATCTACTTCCCCCTGCCAATCTAATCCCCGCTGACCAAAATGTTGGCTTAATGACATAAGCCCCGCAGTAACGTCCTCTCTCTCTTCCCTGCTTTCTCTACCAATATCTATAGTAAGCCTAGCGGGTGGCTGTATTCTGCATTTCTGCCACCCTTCTTGTGCAGGCAATGCCCCTTCATCAACTGCCCGTGCAATTACTTGCATCCATGTTTTTTTAACTACATTTCCGAACAATCTTTGCCTTTCTTCAAATTTTCTTTGTGCCTTGCCCATAACAAATCTTTGGCTTGGACCAGTTAAAGATTGTGGATTCCATATAAACTCGTAAGGCATACCTAACCCTACGGCAAATTCACGAACAAGAAATTCTAAAAAACCTTGAAATGTACTACTTGGGCGATTTCCCTGAAAAGCGGATAAAGTTTCCCCCTTGCGTAATACAGGTATTTCGCCTGATTGCATTTGCGAAACTGTAACTTCCGTAGGATTTCCTACGGCGTCGGTACCATCAATTTCAGATAACCCAAATGCATCTTCATCAGGCTCGTCATAATCGCTCTGTAATACTGCACTAAATGAGCTTAAATTCTTTACTCCCATTTTTTCATACTGCAATATTTCTTTCTTATCTCTTATGTGTGCAACTGCGTGAGCAATAGAAGATATACCTCTTTGCTGATCTGCACGCTCAGGATCAAATAATAAGCACATTTGTGACGCAGGAATAATTCTATACTCGTCTTGCCTGTCATTATCTTCCAATACGCTGTACGCTACAGCTTTTCCCCTTGCGTCATATTCCACACCTTGGTCAAATCGAGATGTATCTCTAGGCTGATCTTGTATTAAGTCTGCCTCGATGATCTGCAATTTAACGCCATCGTTGTCTTCTACATGTATAATGCCTACATCGCCATCTCTGTCTAAACAAATAGAAGCAAGCCTTTGTAAATCGTAAAAATGCATTCTGCCTTTAAGGTCTGCATTAACTGACCAATCGTTAAAATATTCTTCTGCACTAAAATTCCATTCAGGGTTATCAGTAATTGCTTGTGGTATAAGCGGGAACGAATAACGAGCCAAATCATCTATTGCCCCCTTTACTATTCCGTCATTGGAATACAAATATCTGCCCATCTCTATGAGTTCTACTCGTTCCCATTTTGGTATTGGGTCTTTTTGCCGAAAATAAAACGGGATACTTTGGCGATTGGGATCACTCCTTCCAAGCCCGTCAATAAATGTGCCTCCTTTTGCCCTTATGTCGTTACGCTTGGCTAAACTTTGCCTTCTTGTAGGCATTTTTTTCTTAAATATATTTATCATATTAACGCCTTCTGTGATCCATCAAAAATCTTCTTCGTGGCTTACCATATTTTGTAGGGTCTAATTGCATAAGTGCCGTCATGACACTAGCCAATTCTTGCTTCAGCTCGCCAAACTCAGGTAATTTTTTTGTAACTTGCTTTCCTCCTATCGTAACTGAAATTATTTGTTTACCCGATGCTAATTCCTTTAATGCCTTCTGTAAGTCGCTCCTGAGTGCCAGAAGATCAATTTCAGTCTGCCCTGCATATAAACCCCTTGTTAAGATTGGATCGCCTGCGTCCTGACCTCCTGCAAGATTTGCAGTAATCTCCGAAGTTAATGAGTAATTTTGGTCTGCAACTACAACACCAATCAATGCCTGAACAGCAATATCTGCATGATTATAAGCATCCTTGATGTCATGCCCTGTGTAATCAGTAATTGTAACTGCGGGATCGTAGGTTGCGTCTTGACCTCCCGCTAATAAAACCTGCCCTGCTCCTGTAAGATTATTTAAAACATTTGGCGCGGATACATCCAATCTAGTTTCTACATCAATACTCGCATTTGCATATATATCTAAAACATCTTGTTGTGTTAATGTTGTAGCTCCCGCATTTAATTTAATCCTAAATCGGATCCTTGTTACTCCGTTATCATCAAAGTCGTCTTCGTAAACAATCTCGTTATTAGCTTGATTTTCTTCAATTGTAACAATGGGTTCAATTACACTTTCTCCCGTTGTTTTGTAAATAAAATCTATACCTCCCAATGACCCAAAATGCCCCGTTGCAGGTGTGTCAATTGTTTCCTCTTTCGCTAAATAATTTATTGTTACGACCTTGTCCGCAAGAGTCATTGACATGCCAGTCATGGCATCGCTACTCAAAAATGTTATTGATATGTCATTGCCTATTGCCCCAATTTCCTTAGCTGTATAAGTAATTTGATCGTGGATCAATTTGGCATATAACGCCTCTTGTGATGTTGTAATCATCCTACCAAAGTGTCTTTGTCAAGAGGTTGCTTATCATATCCGAGTTGTTTAGTGGCGATAGATGCAACAAGCAACATTAATTCACAATCCCTTAAATGGTTATCTCTGCGAATCTGTCTCCATGCATAACTTATTCTACCATTAGCTTCTTTCTTCTCCTCTCTAATTTCGCTAGTCAATTGCTGAATGTAATCTTGTGGTGTGTTCTTTGGTATAGTCCACTTGCCAATAATTCCCCCCATCAATTCTGCTAGTATGTTTTTTGTAGCGTCGTTTGACCATACATAGCGTTTTATCTTCTTTTTTAATCCTTGTGCCTTTGTGCCCATCTCGGTATCTGCCCAAGTTGCAGTCCATATTTGCTTTACGGGCTTACCCGTTTGCGGGTCCCTTACGCTGTATTGCTTTGCTCCATCCCCACGAAAAGGTTTCCATTTATGTCTTTGGCAAAA
>ERZ807291.2558-NODE-2558-length-27211-cov-7.134114_pt1 | contig 27211 bp, 24 predicted proteins | sample MGYA00521257_ERZ807291 | MGnify/ENA primary metagenome ERZ807291 (study PRJEB31413, sample SAMN03169783) | marine metagenome | biome: Marine; feature: Water; material: Subsurface seawater | place: North Sea | collected 2011-04-28 | depth 1 m m ...
ATATCGTGTTACGCATCAGTATTTAACTCCCACCCAAATTGTTTAGTTTGTTTTTTAAAAATTTTCTTTGAAAAAAGCCTTACAGCTCGTCGTCTGAAACTTCAGCCAAAGCGGAAGATTTTTGATACTCGGTGACCCGGCCTTCAAAGAAGTTTTGCTCTTTCTTTACGTCCATCATCTCAGCAAGCCAAGGGAATGGATTTTCCTGCCCTGGGTGCAGGATTTCCAAGCCAACCCCGACGAGGCGACGGTCGGCAATGTAGTCAATATAGGAACAGAATTCCTCGGAACTAAGGCCCACGGAATTAACCGGCAGGCAATCACGAATGAACTCTTTTTCCAACTCTACGGCTTCTTTCATTAAATCCACGAGCTGATTTTTAAAGGCATCGGTCCAAATATCCGGGTTTTCGTCAATAAGCACACGGAAAAGATTACGGAATAATTCAATATGGTTAGACTCATCGCGAAGGGTGTAACGAAACATCTGGCCAATACCCGGAAATTTATTTTGACGGGCCAGGCTGAGTATCATGCCAAATAAACCATAAAACTGGGTGCCTTCCATACATTGACCAAACACAAAGATATTCTTGGCAAGTTCCTGTTTATTTTCCGTAACCGTTAAATCAAGATCCCGGCGTAAGCCTTTGGATACTTTGGTGACAAATTCATTCTTGCGACGAATGGTATCCACCTGTTCAAACATAGCTTCACACTCGTGCGGATTGATCCCCAAAGAACTGATCATGTAGAGCAAACTGTCCGCATGGATATTTTCCTCATGGGCATGACGGCCGAGTACAAGTTTGAGCTCCGGGGCCGTGACAAGTTCCCGGACAACATGTTGGATATTGTCGCCAACAATGCCTTCTGCAGCGGAAAAATAACCAATTCCCATCATCACAATCCAACGCTCTGCGTCACTCAATTCAGTGGTACTTTTCCACTGTTCCAAGTCTTTCTGCATAGGGACATCTTCAGGTTCCCAATGATTGGATTTCATCTTGCGATATAGGTCGTAAGCCCACTGATATTTTAAGGGAAGAAGATTAAAAGTCATGGTATCGCGACCGTTAATCACTTGCTTCTCCTGGAATGCCTGTACTGCTTTATCTTCGTTAAGAACGAAGGTTTTCCCACCTATTTCGTATGTTTTATCCATCTTGTTTACTCCCTTATCGTGCGAAAAAGTCACCCGAGTGGTGAAATTGTAACACTGATTGCCTTGTTTTTGTTTTATGAAATTGTTTTGCGTCGCGTATCATCGAATCTGAATTTGATAGTGAGAAAGATGGAGGAAAAGAAAAGAAAAAAATGTAAAATTTGGTAAATTTTTATCAACAATGGCACAATATGTAGGGTTTAGCTAGTTATTTACCCCCTATATCTAGCATTGTGAATAAGATTTTGTTATTTCACCTTCTATAGCCAATACTGGCAAAAGCAAGGTATGAAAGAAATATAAATGTAGTTTTTTTTAAAAATTTCCAAGATAAAGTTATTGGTAGATATTATCATTTCACACAAAACTTATTCACAGCTAACAAAAAAGGGGTAAAATATACAAAATTTAATTTTTAAAAAAGATTTTAATTAAATTATACTATAATTAAATTAACTCTTTTGATCTCATTTTAGGAATAAATAGAGACCTTTTTAGACCCAAAAAATTGGGCTATTTCCCGTTCACAAGCCGAGAAAGAAAGAAATTGGGTGGTACCCTGATTTCTAGAAAATATCTTGCAGGTTGGAGGAATTACTCCCTGTCCCCTTTTTAAAAAAAGACAAAACATGACCGATCAGGTAAATCGATCCTGTTACCACTACATTTTTCACCTTGATCTCATTAATTTTTCCAATTTCTGACTTCAAGTCATTCCAATTACCCTCCTGCACTTTTGATCGAAAGCGAGAGGGTGTCAGGGCAAGCATCTTTAAAAAACTACAAGCTCTCGGCTGATCTGCAGTAAAATAGACTATTTTCTCCGCAAGCGGGGTGACTGCCTCAATGACTTCTCTCGCCCGGTCTTCTCCCATGGCAGCTATCCAAACGGTAAAGGGTTTTTGAATAGTCTGAAGATTTTCCAACAAACAGGTGACCCCCCCCTGGTTATGACAGGCATCTAAAATCATGGGGGGACTACCGGGTAAGACCTGCCAGCGACCGGGTAATCTCACATATTGCAACGCATCCTGAACCGTTTCATCCTGCACCGGAAAATGCGAAACCAGCAGTTTAACTGCCTGAACGGCAAGGGCGGCGTTTCTTCTTTGAAAAGAACCCTGAAGGTTGGTTAAAGGGCAGTCCGCCACTTTTTTCTTAACTTCATACAAAGGAGATTTTTTCTCGGCGGCCACTGTGGAAATTTTTGCCATGGCCGCGGATTCCAGCCATCCTGTTACCACCGGTACACCAGGTTTAATAATACCAGCTTTTTCTCCGGCAATTTCTGCAACCGTGGAACCGAGCATATCACAATGATCCAGTGAAATACTGGTAATAACCGATACGCTGGGCATCACCACATTGGTGGAATCCAAACGCCCGCCCAATCCGGTTTCCACAACCGCTAAGTCCACGCCCTCTTCTTTAAACCTGGCAAAAGCGATCGCGGTCATGATTTCAAAAAAGGAGGGGTGCATTCCCTTCTTTTCACTCTCCATCTCCTCGGCAATCGGCTGTATGATGCGGATGTAGCTTTCAATTTCTGCCATGGGCATATTTTGGCCATTGATCTGAATCCGTTCTCCGAGTTCTATGAGGTGAGGGGATGTAAAAAGCCCAACCTTGTAGCCGTTTTCCTGGTAGATGGAGGCGAGCATGGCACAGACCGAGCCTTTCCCATTGGTCCCCGCCACATGAATAACAGGATAAGCTTCCTCAGGATTACCCAGGGCACGGGTCAATACCTTGATTCTCTCCAAGCCATAGGTGGAGCCCCGGTTACGCAATTTATACAGGTACTCTAGAAACGGGCTCATCTATAAATATCCCGAGTGAAAGCCCGGAAGAGGCTTGAGGTTTCTCCGTTACTTTTTAGCAGGTGGTTTTTTGCGAGCCGTGGTCGTGCTTTTACGTACGGCAGTGGTTTTTTTGCGGGCAGTAGTTGGCTTTTTCTTGGCGGCGGCTCGAGCTGGTGCTTTTTTCGAAGCCGCTGACTTTGGCGTAGGCAGGCGGGCAGGCAATGCATGGCCAAGGTGCCCGATTAAGGTAACTAATTTGTCCCGCAACTCATGACGATGAACGATTTGGTCAATCAACCCACGGTGCAATAAAAATTCGGAGGTTTGGAACCCATCCGGTAAGTCTGCCCGGGTGGTTTCCTTGATAACCCGGCGGCCAGCAAAGCCAATCAATGCCTTGGGTTCAGCAATGATAACATCCCCAAGGGTGGCATAGCTTGCCATCACCCCGGCCATGGTAGGGTTGGTTAAGATAGAAAAATAGGGGATTTTCGCTTCCGACAAGCGAGCCAATGCCGCACTTGTCTTGGCCATTTGCATTAAGCTAAGAATACCCTCGTACATCCTTGCCCCCCCCGAAGCAGACACGATGATTACGGGTGCTTTTTCCTCCAGACCTCTTTCAATGGCCCGGGTGATTTTTTCTCCGACTACCGAACCCATACTTCCCCCAAGAAAACGAAAGTCCATCACTGCAAGGCTTACGGGGAAGCCTCCCATTTTGGCCATACCGGATACGACCGCGTCATTTAATTTCGTTTTCTTCTTATTTTGCTCAAGCTTGTCTTTGTAGGCGGCCAGACCTTTAAAATTTAAGGGATCAGCGGAGGACAGATTGGCATCATGCTCGACAAAGGTGCCTTTATCAACCAGGGACTCGATGCGCTTGGGTGCCGACAATGGAAAGTGATAACCACTGGAAGGTACTACCATGAGGTTTTTCTCCAGTTCCTTGGCAAACACCATTTCGCCAGACTCCGGACATTTGGTCCATACCCCTTTGGGTACACCTTCTTTCGCTTTGACGCTGACGGTTGAGTATTTTGGTTTTCCGAAAAATGCCATAATTCAAAAAATAAAAGTTTTAGCCATGGCCCAAAGTGGCGATTTGCACACGGGAGATTCCTGCATCAATCCAAGCCTGTGCGCAGGCATTGAGGGTAGCTCCAGTAGTAAAAACATCATCAATGAGTACAATTTTATAAATCGAATCCAAACAAACTCCGGGCTTAAGTGCAAAAGCATTTTTCATATTCTTTTGCCGGTCTTTTTTTTCAAGCCTTGTCTGGGTCTTGGTATTACGAACTCTTTTCATAAAGTCTCCAACTTCAACCGCCCCACCCAAGTCTTTTTTCAACGCCTGGGCTATCCATAAACTTTGGTTGTAACCACGCTTTGACTCCCTTCTGCGATGCAAGGGCACGGGAACCAAGTGAGCACCTTCTAAAAACTCCCGATACCCAGGGCTGCGATCCAGCCAGTGGGGGATATCATTGAGGACATCCTTTGCCCCGTGATATTTAATTTCATGAACAATACCTTTCCCGATATCATCGAGCACAAACATACATCTTCCCCGCTCAAAAAAATAGTCCTGCCTCCTGCAATTGGAACAAACCAGTCCTTCATATTCTATGGCGTGCATACCCACCCCGCAATACCTGCAAGTACTTCCTCCTACCCAGGCAATTTGATCCAGGCATCCCTGGCAGGCATAGTATCCCTCCTCCCGGTTAGGAGGTTCCCCACAAACCGGACAGTCTCCCGGGAAAAAAACATCCAGGACTTCATCCCAGACCCGCTTCCATATTTTCATGACTCTCCAGGAAGTTGATAGTAGACTTTTTCAAGGCACAACCCTTTGGCCGGCGCACTGACAACCCGCTCGGTGCGTTGCTTGAACTCCAATATACTTTGAATGTCATAAGCCTGGAGTTTTCCCGCCCCCACATCAAGCAGGGCACCGACCATACTGCGGACCATCTTGTAAAGAAAACCGCGGCCTTCGACAACAAATTGAATTTCCTGCCCTACTTCGGTTACTTTTACTTTGGTTACTTTTCTAACCTTTGACTCTCCCCTGTCCTCTTGCCCTCGGCTTGCTGAGAAAGCAGAGAAATCAAACTCACCCACAAAAATTTTCGCCGCTTCTTTCATCCTCAGCAGGTCCAGCTTTTTCTCCTTCAGGGAATAAATAAACCGATCGTCTTCCGGCATGGCCCATCCTCGAAAAACCCGGTATCGATATCTTTTCCCCTGGGCAGACAGCAGGGCATGAAAATCCTCCCCCACCTCGGTGATCTCTCTGGGAGAGATCCCTCGGGGGCAGTGCGTCCTCAGGGCTTGCAACAAGGAAATCGCAGGATGGCTCCAGGGGGCATCGAAATGAAAAACCTGACCTTTGGCATGCACCCCGGCATCGGTACGGCCCGAGCCAATAGTACGGACCGGAAATCCGAAAATAATTCCCAGGGCGTCTTCGATTTTGTCCTGCACCGCCAGGCCTGACGGTTGCTTTTGCCAGCCGGCAAAATCAGTACCGTCATAGGCACACAAACACTTCCACCGCCTGGGTTCACCATCTGGTATTCCACGAGGCATTTCAAAAAATCAGGAAAAGGGAAAGCTGTGTTCCTGCGCATCCCGGTTAAGGAAATCTTTCAGGATTAAACAGGCGGCAGTTGCATCGACTTTACCGCTTTCCATTCCCTTTTTGGTTTTGGCTTTTTTTCCAATTGTCTCTTCAGCAGCCAGGCTGGTGAGCCGCTCATCCACGCGATGAACAGGCAAGGCAAAAGTCTTTTCCAAAGTTCGGATAAATAAATCCACTTCCTGGGCCCGCTTCCCTACCTTGCCATCCATATGCAATGGATAACCAATGACGAGCTGGTTAATATTGCGCTGCTTGATTTCCTTCCCCAACTCTTCGAGACATCCCTGTAATTCAACTCCGGCAATGGCCCCGATTGGCAGGGCTACCCCGAGGTCATCTGCCCAAGCCAGTCCCATACGCTTGGTTCCATAATCAACCCCAAGATAGTTTGGCACGGGGAGAATCTTAGGAGAGATTTGGGTGTTTCTCAGACACCTCCTGAGCGAGTGCTTTCACCTGCTGGGCACAATCTTTGTGACAGACCATGGTGGCATCCCCCGACTGAACAACAATTAAATCCTTCACTCCAAGTAAGGTTACACAATGCCCAGACTCGGCAAAAGTTAAATTATTAGACGCATCGATCGCGACCCCGGAGCCCTTAAAAACATTTCCATTTTCATCGGCTGGGTAGTGACGGGCAATCGCTGGCCACTCTCCCACATCGTCCCAGTCAAAATCTGACTCCAGCATCACCACCCGGTTCGCTTTTTCCATGACAGCGAAATCAATGGAAATCTTTTTCAGGCTCGGGTATACCCTGCTCATCGCCTCCAGCAGATTGGAACTAGCCAACCAGGTTGCTCGCAACTCCTGCAAGCCGGATGATAAATCAGGAACCAAGCGGTCAATCTCGGACAGGATGACACTGGGCCGCCAGACAAACATCCCGGCATTCCAAAAGAAATGGCCATCCGCAACATAATCTTTGGCGGTGGCAAGATCTGGTTTCTCCACAAAGCGCTGAACTTCCGAAACGGACCGATCGGAGACACAAGATACCTCACGACCACAATGTAAATAACCGTAACCAGTCGCGGGAAAGCTTGGTTTTACTCCAACCGTAACCAATAATTCATCGGCTTCAGCGGCTTCAAATGCACCGTCCAGAACCGATCGAAACCCCTGGCCATCTTCGATCACATGATCGGCAGGCAAAAGGGCAAAGGCAGCATCCCCCCCTTCTTTTTCAACCAATAATGCGGCCAACCCGACCGCAGCTGCCGTATCACGACCCACGGGTTCCCCAATGACCCGCTCCGGAAGTAAGCCCGGGCAAGTTTCCAACACAGAATTTCTTTGCTCTGCATTGGTGATTACAAAAACATTCTCCACAGGCACCAAGCCCTCGAGGCGCTCAATTGTCTGGGTGAGCATCGCACTATTCCCCACGATTGGCAGCAAATGCTTTGGGCGTTTCAGTCGACTTTGAGGCCAGAAGCGCTCACCGCGCCCACCAGCCATGATTACCACATATCTATTTTTCATCGCTCAATCTACCCATGGCGGAAGCGGAGATGAAAGCGAGTCAAAAAGTTTACTTCCCCAGATTCAACCCATTCCAGGATTCAAGATTCCCCTCTTCCTGTCATCCCGCTTGCCAACTGCGAATGGATTCGGTAAGGAATAAGGGTTTTATTATTAAGGCATGAAACGTAGCCATCACTGTAATCAACTTCGCAAAGAAAACGCCGGATCGCCCGCCACTTTAATCGGGTGGATTGATTCCCTACGCGACCACGGAGGGGTATTCTTTCTCGACCTCCGCGACCGGGAAGGCAAGACACAGGTCGTACTCGACCCGGAGAACCAAACCCTTTCCGACCTCTTTCCCAGGCTTAAACCTGAAAGTGTTATTGAGGTGCATGGAGAAGTCCGCAACCGGGATGAAGGCACAGAAAACAGCAACCTCCACACTGGTGACATTGAACTCTTTGCCAGTTCTATCATTGTGCACAATCAATCAAAGACTCCGCCATTCCCCATGGATGACACCGCGGATAAAGTGGGAGAAGATTTACGCCTGACCTACCGCTACCTTGACCTTCGCCGTGAGAGTAATCTCAACACCCTGAAACTGCGTCATCGGGCCTCCATGGCCATCCGGGAGTATTTTGACAAACAGGACTTTCTTGAAATTGAGACCCCGATGCTTTTCAAAAGCACCCCGGAAGGTGCCCGTGAATTCCTGGTGCCCAGCCGATTGAATGAAGGCAAGTTCTACGCCCTGCCTCAGTCCCCCCAGCAGTACAAACAAATGCTTATGGTGGCTGGCATAGAGCGTTACTATCAACTCGCCCGTTGCTTTCGGGATGAAGATCTCCGTGCCGACCGCCAACCTGAATTCACCCAAGTCGACCTGGAAATGTCATTCATCGATCGCGAGGATATGTATGCCCTCATCGAAGGACTTCTATCCACTGTTTGGAAAGAGACTCTTGGCGAAGATATAACCACCCCTTTTCTTCGTATGCCTTTTAATGAAGCGATGAACCGGTTTGGTTCCGACAAACCCGACATGCGCTTTGCCATGGAAATCCAGGATTTCTCGGAGGACTTCCGCTCATCTGACTTCAAGGTTTTTGCCGGCACCGTGCAATCCGGTGGTTGCGTGAAAGCTTTCAATGCCAAAGGACTGGCAGATATTACTCAGGGTGAGCTTAAACACTTGGAAGAGACGGCTAAATCTTTGGGAGCCAAAGGTCTGGCTTTTATCAAATCGGAAGGCGGTGAGTGGAAATCCCCTATTCTTAAATTTTTATCAGAAGCCGAACAGGAAACCCTCAAGAGCAAGCTCGAAGTCGGAGACGGGGATATTGTTTTCTTTGCCGCAGGGCCATGGGAAAGTGCCTGTAACATTTTGGGACGCGTTCGCCTGGAAGCGGCCACCCTTTTAGAAAAACGGGGGCAAACACTTCGCGACCCCAAGGACTGGAAATTCCTTTGGGTGATCGATTTCCCACTGATGCATTTTGAAGAGGAAGAAGGCCGCTATGTGGCTTCCCACCACCCCTTCACGGCCCCGGTTGAGGAGGATTTAGCCTTTCTCGATTCGGAACCCAGAAAAGTACGGGGTCAGCACTATGACATTGTTCTCAACGGAGTGGAGCTTGGCGGAGGAAGTATCCGGATCCATCAGCCAGATGTACAAAAGAAGATCTTTGAGGATGTATTAAAGATTCCTTCCGATGTGGTAAAAAGCCGCTTTGGTTATATGCTTGAATCCTTCGAATATGGAGCCCCCCCCCACGGCGGTATTGCACTTGGCCTCGACAGACTTGTCACCATTCTTGCCGGCAAAGAAAGCATTCGGGATGTTATCGCCTTTCCCAAAACACAAAAAGGGCAAGATTTAATGACTGATAGCCCAGGCACAGTGACTGAACGCCAGTTACGTGACCTCAAAGTTAAATCAACAGCAGAAAATATATAGAAATTAGCATAGATTTCCTGGAAACCTATGCTAATGCATAGCTTTTTCCATGAAATTAAATTGTAAATGCTTCGTTTGGTTTTCTAGGCAAGATTACAACAATATAAGGGGTTAAAACCCCATTTCAACTATCCCCGTTGTTCCTGAGTATTTCAGCTTTTTTCTAGGGGTAACATAGAAAGGCAAACATTTCATGCCTTTCACTCCTTCTGAATCGGAACCAATTACGGGGCATGATGCCTGGGGTATTCGTGCTTGGTTTTTCCGGTATTTCGAGGACTAAAGATTCATGAGAGATCATCTTGGGGAAAGATGAGTGTACCAGAAATCAACTCACGCTAAGTCTCGCTGTCATAAACGTTAACAACTCCAACCTGAACGGAAAACTCCTACTTTTTTCGATCAATTTTGTTGATTACATTTTTTTGGCACACCTTTTGCAAACTAGCCATTAATTCTTAACTATATATCTATTATAGCATTGATAATCAACTAGTAACAAAATGAACTCTACACTTGTAAAATATAATGTCTTGGGTGCATCCCCTTGGAAGTTTTTGCTTCTTGCTGCCACCCTTCTTTTCTCTTATGCCCTGCCAGCTCATGCTGATGATCACGCGGAACCTGCTGCGGTTGAAGAAGAAGCCGGGCCGGTCGATGACTACAACGCCCTGCTTGAAGCACAAGGGGAATATGCCCCCGCCTACGACTTCTTCACCACTTCCATGCTTTGGACAGTCATTGCTGCAGCTTTGGTCTTTTTAATGCACTTGGGGTTCGCAACTCTGGAATCTGGATTATGCCAGCAAAAAAATGTGGTCAATGTCCTCTTTAAAAATGTCTTCATCATATCCATTGGTGTCATTACCTATGCTTTATTTGGCTTCAACACGCACTACCCCGGAGATTTCAACGGATGGTTTAGTTGGGGCGGTATGATCGGCGATCTCAATGCAGACGGTGGAGACACCTGGGGCTATGGAGGACTTGGTCTTGCCATGACTGGTTTTGGTGACTTTATCTTCCAGGCTATGTTTGCTGCCACCGGTGCAACGATTGTTTCAGGTGCAGTGGCCGAACGGGTGAAACTTAGCTCCTTTATGATATTTGCGGTTCTTTTCGTTGGCGTGGCTTACCCGGTTGCTGGTTCCTGGCATTGGGGCGGAGGCGTTCTTGCAGGCATGGACTTTAAAGATTTTGCTGGATCAACAGTGGTGCACGCATTTGGCGGTTTTGGTGCTCTTGCCTGTGTCATGGTTCTCGGACCCCGAAAAGGTAAGTACACAGAAAACGGAATCAAGCCCATCCCGGCTCACAGCTTTCCCTTGGCAGCCATTGGTGTATTTCTACTCATGTTTGGCTGGTACGGTTTCAATGGCGGATCGGTTCTCTCGGCAGAACCCAGTGCTTTAGGACTCGTATTCACAACCACCACCCTCGGTGCAACAGCGGGTGCACTCGGTGCGATCACCATCTCCTGGTTCATGCTTAAGAAACCTGACCTTTCCATGGCATTAAATGGTCTTCTTGCAGGTCTTGTGGGTATTACTGCCAACGCAGACGTAATTGATGTGGGGGGTGCCTTGGCCATTGGTTTCATAGCCGGTATCATTGTTGTATTTTCCATCATCTTTCTGGACAAAGCAAAAATTGATGACCCAGTAGGTGCTATCTCCGTACACGGGGTATGTGGTATCTGGGGAACAGTTGCTACGGCAATCTTCGCCGATGGCTTTGACTTCGTCACGCAGCTTAAAGGCGCATTACTTGTAAGTGCATTTGCCTTTATCTTTGCCTACATTGTATTTTCTATCTTAAAAGCAGTTATGGGAGTTCGTGTAAGTGAAGAGGAAGAAGATCGCGGACTCGATATTAGCGAGCATGGACAAGAAGCTTACAGCTCTTGATTCCTGAATCCTTCACAATAAAAATATAGAGAAAAACTATCATGAAATTAATCAAGGCAATCATCAAGCCCTTCAAACTAGAAGAAGTAAAGGATGCCCTCTCCGAAATCGGAGTAGAAGGTATGACCGTATCAGAAGTCAAAGGCTTCGGAAGGCAAAAAGGGCACACAGAAATCTACCGAGGTAGTGAATACACCGTGGATTTTCTACCCAAGGTAAAAATCGAAATCGCAATCGCGGATGACATGACTGACAAGGTTGTGGATGCGATTGTGGGAGCATCTCAAACTGGTAAAATTGGAGATGGTAAGATTTTTATTCTTCCCATCGAAGAAACGGTTCGTATTAGAACTGGAGAAAAAGGGGAAGAGGCTTTGTAAGCACCTACTTTACCATCTAAATTATAAGGGCTCGGTTCTAGGACCGGGCCCTTTTTTTATTTATATATCAAGATGGTTGAATGATTTTTGTTCATTTTATTAATGAATATTATTCATGGCGTGAATCCTGCAGTTAGAACGATATGTTCATTTCATAAGCTATTTTTAAAGCCCCATAAAGATATTTTAGAAATGTGATCATAATTTGAACAAATCAATAACCCAGCCCATGAAAATAAAACATAATCTATTCATCCTTACAGTAAGCCTAAGTTTCCTCTTTGGTCATTTGAGCAGCTATGCTCAAGAAAACCAAGGTGATGCCCAAGTCACAGACTCAGCTGCCAGTACCACCGAAGACAAAGAGTCAACTCAATCCCCTGCTGCAACAGAGGAAGAAGTGGTAACCCTGGACTCCGGAAATACCGCATGGATGATCACCGCAACCGCATTGGTCCTCTTCATGACCCTGCCAGGCTTAGCCCTTTTCTATGGGGGACTGGTTCAGTCCAAAAATGTACTCTCTGTGCTCATGCACTGCGTGTCCATTGCCTGTATCGCTTCGATCTTATGGGTAGCTATTGGGTACAGCCTGTCTCTTACCCCGGGAAATCAAGAAGGCTGGATTGGGGGAACAGATGCCTTTTTCCTGAAAGGGGTGGGTATAGACAGCCTAAATGGAGATTTCCCCGAATCTGTCTGGATCATGTTTCAAATGACCTTTGCAATTATTACGCCTGGCTTAATTGTTGGTGCTTTTGTGGAAAGAATCAAATTCTCTGCAGTTATTCTCTTTAGTGCCCTTTGGTTAATTGCCGTTTATTTCCCGGTTTGTTACTGGGTGTGGGGTGGCGGATGGCTTGCTGAGGCAGGAGTTATCGACTTTGCCGGTGGCATTGTTGTACACGCAACTGCGGGTGCCTCAGCCTTAACCATTGCCTGGATGCTGGGGCGGAGAAATGGATTCCCCAAAAGCTTACGACCTCCACACAACCCGGGAATGGTAATGATTGGGGCCTCCATGCTTTGGGTGGGATGGTTTGGCTTTAATGCCGGAAGTGCCGGTGCCGCGGACACAAGCGCGGGGATGGCCATGCTGGTCACACACCTATCCGCTGCAACCGCAAGTTTGGTCTGGATGTTCATTGAATGGAAGAAAACCGGGAAGCCTGGACTTGTGGGTATTGTCACCGGCACGATTGCTGGACTTGCCACGATCACCCCTGCGGCTGGGAGCGTGGGCCCCATGGGTGCCATAGCCATCGGAGCCTCCGCCGGAATCATTTGCTACTATGCCTGTGGTTTTATCAAAGATAAATTAGGTATCGATGACTCTTTAGATGTTGCTGCTGTCCACGGCGTTGGAGGTATCCTCGGAACCCTAATGGTTGCTTACTTTGGATCCAGCGAGCAATTCGGTGGTCTGGGTATAAACCTTGACTCTCCAAAAGAGCAGTTTGCAATTCAGGCACAAGGGTGCCTCGCGGCCATTGCCCTATCCGTAGTAGCTACTTTTATAATCGTAAAAGTCATTTCCGCCCTTCTTGGAGGTATTCGGGTTTCTGAGGAAGAGGAAACAATGGGGCTTGACCAATCCGAGCATGGAGAGAATGGTTATACTTTGAACTAACCTCAAAATTTAGATTTGTAGAAGATATGAAATTAATAAAATCAATTATTAAACCTTTTAAGCTCGAAGATGTGAAGGATGCATTATCCGAGATCGGAATCGAAGGAATGACAGTTATAGAGGCCAAGGGCTTCGGTCGGCAAAAGGGACACACCGAGATTTACCGGGGAAGTGAATACACGATTGATTTCCTTCCCAAGGTCGTGGTTGAAGTAGCTGTTCCCGATGATTTGGCTGACAAGGTAATCGATACTATCGCCAAAGCCGCCCGTACCGAAAAAATCGGTGATGGTAAGATCTTTGTGATCCCGGTTGAACAGGCCGTGCGTATCCGAACTGGAGAACAGGGCGAAGAAGCCCTTTGACCTAAAAGTACACTAGCTTATATTTTTTTAAACCAGCAAAGCCTCCTTTTTTAAAGGAGGCTTTGTAGTGTCCAGAGTAGCCACACCACCGTGGCATACAGTGGAAATGCCATTAATTGCTTAAAGCTGTCCATCCATGCACCAGGCTTTGGTAAGCGTGAGATCCAGGAGGGAAAAAAGGAGAGAACAAGGTAAGGCAGCGACAAACCGAGAGCAATACAGGTAAAGACCAGGTAAGCTCCTTTCCAGTCCATGGTAAGGGCAGCACCGACCGCAGCTCCAAGAAAAGGAGCCATACAAGGCGTAGCCACAAGTGTGGCCAGGACGCCTGAGAAAAACGAACCGGTGTAGCCTTCCGACCTGGTAACTTCCGCCCCGATACCGGTTAGAGATAAGCCAATATCAAGTACGCCACTCAGACTGAGAGCAAAAATGAATAAAAAAACAGCCAAACCAAAAACAAACAGCGGCTCCTGCAACTGAAAGCCCCAGCCAAGTTCCGCCTCCAGGCTTTCTCGTAAGAAAAGAAGAACCCCAAGCAAAGCCCAAAAAGAAAGCAAAACCCCCAATGTGAAGACGAACCCGTGACGCTTCACGGTTTGGGGATTTTCTCCTGCTTGCTTCACAAAGGACATAATCTTAAGCCCAATCACTGGAAAGACACAGGGCATGAGATTAAGGATGATCCCTCCAAGTAAGGCAAAACCAAGAATTGCCCAAATACCATTGGCTTCGGATACAAGGTAAGGTTTTTCGGACCGAATCACTTCGAGAACAATTTCAGGATTCAGCAATTCCGGCAGTGGAATTCCCTCTTTAAATGCAGGGTAATAAATATTAAAAGGCACTCCCTCCCTGCCCTGTGCTTGTAAGGCAGAAAGAATAACAGCTCCCCGCTTCGTCCAATCTGCATACAAAGGAATTACATCTTGCTTTGTAAAAGCCTGGACCACACCGGGGTCAAGAAACACCCGCTTATTTACCTGACATGACAGGCACCACTTGGCTGTAAAATCCACATACACCGCCTTGCCCTCTTCCCGTAGTGTGCGTTCCAGTTCTGGAGACCAAGCCTGCCATTGAATACCGGCAGAAATTGATTCCTTCTGGGGATAGCCCAGCCAAACCGCGAAGAGAAAGGTGAGCAAAGATAATATCTTCCCCACTGCTTTTTTTCCCTTAGGCTGATGAGGTTGGTTGGTTTTTCCGTAAAGCCATACCGCTAAAGCCAGGATGACAAAGGCAAGCATAAGCCAAAGGGTTTGGTATCCACCCATATTTCCAGCCTCCACCTTATTAACTTCAGTAAAAGAGGTTTGGCCTCGAACATTTTGGTTGCCATAAATAGCTTGGGCAAGGGGAAGGTCGACCTGAATCCCATTTTGTAATTGAGGATGGGTCAAAACACCCTGCAAGCGATCAGGTGCAGCCAGGCTCAAGCTACGCTTTATCCTTACACTGAGTAATGAACGGTTGGTATCCCACAAAAATTCTTGCCGAGTGCCATGTTCAAAAAAGTCACCTTCCGGAAAGAAGTAAAAATCTGCAAGGGAAAGGTTACTGAACGAAACACGTTGAACAGAGAAATCGATAAACTCCCCTACTGCATAAAAAGAACTGAGGTCAGTTTTCCCCAAAGGTATAGGCAGTTGACCCCGGGCAAGGCCCAATTTTTTGGAAGCTTGTAGATTTATTTTTGTTGATTCCCCAACTGGCAAAGTGAGCTGAAGCTCTGAACGATAAGGGATACAATTGGCTTCGTCGCATACCAAGGTGGAAAACTCACCGCTGATTATAATCGGCTGGCTGGTATTCCAATCCTCTTCCACACGTAAATCCGCCAATAATGTAAATGTATTTTCATGAACATAACTAGCTAATCCTTGAAATTCATAGTACTTGGGTGCAGGAAATTGCAAGGATCCCAGTGAGACACCTTGGGGTAATGCCCAGTCAATGCTTGTGGGAAAACCAGTCTCACCTGATGTTTTCCAATAGGCATGCCAGCCTGCTTCCACATCGACTTCAATCATAACCGTGGTGGAATCACCGGGCTTTATCTCCTCACACTCCGCAAAGAGAGAGATAGACACCAAATCTGCTGAACCGAATTGACCGTGTGTTAAACTCCCAAAGGAAATGAAAGTGCAGAATAAAAGTACTACTCGCTTAAACTTCATATATCTTTGGGTAAACACGGACAAAAAGCCGAAAAGAGGAAGAGCCTTACCAATGAAATATTCAGGGGAAATCCGGATTTTCAACTAAACCTCCCTTGGAACTTTCAGCAAATTCACTGGCGGTGTTAAAAAGGTCATTAGGCCAACGAATATGGGGAGGCATGCAAAGGAAAAAATTGGTCTGAGGAATCATTTGAGCATTCACCTCCAAACTGCTAAGGAAATTCTCGAATACTTTTTCCCATGGAATCGAAACGGCAGTTCTGGCTTGGGCAAATTCTTCGCTTAGGCCAAGGCGGCGCAAGGCAATCTTTTCAATTTCAAGCACATTATCAGGCAAGGACCCTGGAGGTTCCATGGATACCAGCCACTTGCGAGCAGTTTGCCTGGTGAGGTCACTGAGAAGAGAGACCGGTTGGGAAGATACAGTTTGGGCCGTTCCCTTAAGCAAAGATCGCTGATTTAATTCCAACCCGTTAAAGTGAGATTTAGGCACCGCGGACATAGGGAAAGCGGATGAATTACCAGAGAGAACAAAGATGAGATCGGGATCAAAGGTTATCCCCACCCCAAGGCCAAACCATGGGCCAACCACTCCGGGCAAGGGCTTGGAATATAACAACTCTTTGGGGACAAATTGATTTCGGTTTTCCCTCAAATCTTCCAGTGAACTGCCAAGCCCGGTTATCCAATCAATGGCGTATTTGATATTGTCCCGGTTCGCTTTAAGAATCGTTTTCCCCAAGGCCGATGTCTCCCTAAGGTTCCAGTAAAGTACAAGGTTGAAATAGGAGTTGGGGGATAAAGTAACCATAGATGAAAGCACCGCATCTTTCATTTTTTCAAATCTCTCAACGGCCCCTTCCCCTTGCAGCACATAGTCCCCGACATCTAGAATATAGACAACATGCCGGCCTTCATAAATTTTGTCCAAAAAAGTTACCTCCGAGCTTACATCCACAAGGCTATCCGTGGGAGGAATAACTCGGGGAACCGGTAATTCCATAGGTTTAGCCAGGAGGGTTTCCAAATCTGCGTCTCCAGTTGAAGAAGAACTGCTAGAACTTCCTGACAGTAAATCATCAATCTCACCTGAAGACTGAACCAATGGTTTTGCCTCTTCCTCAATCAAAGGCTCAGGGTTTAAAAAATCTGTATCGGGCTGGGAGGAATGAAGGGGGGAATCCGATGAAGCCATCGTATCCACGACAGCCTGATCCTCCAAGGGTTTATCATTTTCCGTCAGATAGAATACAGAGGCCACCGTGACTAGCCCAATATTGACTAAGAGGCTTACTGTTAAGATAGCCTTGGTAAGCGGACTTATCCCGGGCCTACTCTTTGGCCTTAGACTGGTCAGGGCACTTCCAAAACCAGGCTCAAAAATTTGCCCTCCGTTTTTCGTCAGTTGGTCTTGCCAACCCAAAAATTCTTGTTCTGAAATACCATACTTCTTGCATTGTTCCTCTTTGGGAACTTTTCGAATAATGGATTCCAGAACAATACGAAGTTTTTGCTCTCCTGATAACTCTGGCATAACTTTTTATTAACTAAGATAGGCTTGGCGTGCAACTGCCAATGCACTGATCGCTGCATTCTCAACACGCAGGGCATAAGGTCCGAGGGAAAACAATTTCCCTCCTGCCTGCTTGACGTCCTCCTCCTCCTCCTGAGTCCACCCACCCTCGGGTCCGATCAATAGGGTAATCTCCTGATTTGTGGATGCAAAGCTAAGCCCTTCGGCTCCTGAGCTCAAAGAGGCCAACCATAAATTCTGGGTACGACCTGCCTCCCCTTGAATAAAGTCAGCCAAGGTAACCGGTAAGTCTAATTGGGGTAACCAAGGATTTCCTGACTGTTTACATCCCTCCACAATCTGTTTGGCCCATTTTTTCCTTTTGGATTCAAATTTATCCACACTGCCCCGGACTTCTGTCCTTTCGGTGAGTAGAGGCGTCATTCGGTAAACCCCCATTTCAGTTAATGGCCGAAGTAAGCCATCCCATTTCCCACCCTTGGGCATCGCTACCCCCAAGTGAATTCTTGGGGCGACAAATGAAGCAGATTCAAAAGATAAAACCTCGACTTTCACGGCCCGGTGAAAAACCTGAATACATTTTCCCTGAACAATGACTCCCTGGCCATTGAGAATTTCAATTTCATGGCCTTTCTCAACCCGTAACACCCGGGCTAGGTGCATACTATCTTCATCCCCGAGTTCTAAAAAATCACCAACCTTTACAGAATCAGGAAAATCAAGAAATGCTCGGTATGTACGGCTCATAAATAGGTATGATTATAAAAAACAAGCTTGCTTGGCAAACTCTCTCGGGCCATGCAAGGGTAAGATGTACCTAAAATTTCCATATTTTTATACACGATGCGCATAAGTGGGGGAAAAGCCCGGGGTATACCTTTGCGGGTTACCAAGTCGAGCATACTGAGACCCGCAACGGAAGCGAACAGGGAACGGCTATTTTCTTCGCTTCAACTTAGGGTTCAAGATGCAAAAATCCTGGATCTGTTTGCAGGATCCGGAGCCTATGGCCTCGAAGCTTTAAGCAGGGGTGCAAAATCTGTGCATTTCGTGGAAAATCACAGAAAGATTTACCGGGATTTAAAATATAATTTTGAGCAGGTTCAAAAAAGTGCGAATCTTTGCAAATCTTCCGCCTCTTTTTCCAGCTGGGATGCCATTGATTTCCTCAAGAAGAAACAGGACTCCTACGATATTATTTTCCTGGACCCCCCCTATCCCGAATTCCCCAAGATTGGAGAAAAAATCTTCACCCTCCTCCTCATCAATCATTTTGTGCATGAGAATACACTGCTCATCCATGAAGCTCCGATGGAAGCCTTATCGGTATTCAATGGTTGGGAAAAAATTAAAGTCTTGGGGAAAGAAAAAAAAGGATCACCAAGCTTTCGGCTTTTCTCTCCCAGCCCTTCTGCTTAGTTGTAGAAACTTCCGGAAATCACTCCTAACGCTGCAACCGCTGCGGTTTCTACACGAAGAACACGGGGTCCTAGATGGAGAAGCGTGTACCCATATTCTCGCAGCAACTTTCTTTCCCGATCGGACCATCCCCTCTCCGCTCCGAGGCAAAGAACATATTGTTTCGACCGCCCTTTCAAGTGGGCGTGTAATGAGCCTGTCGCTTCATAATTATCAAGGGCAATACCCGTGGCCCTCTGTTTGTTTTCCTTTTCCAGGGCTTCACCCAAATTTGGAAAAATGGAACAACCTGGAACCGAGCTTGTAAAGGACTGGGCGACTCCCGCTTCAATTTTCCTTTTCCACTCATCGCTTGTCCACAGCCTGCTTTGTGCATAAGAAGGCTCTCCTTTATCTGCTTCAAAAAAAGAAAAGGAACCGACTCCCTGGGCTGTCGCCTGCTCGAGAATCTTACGACAGGTCTGGGGGCGAGCCAGCCCCACGACCAGAGAAATAGGATAGCTATCAGGTGGGTGAACCGGAAGCCATGTAATATCCAAAGTAATACTGCCGTCTATTTCCTTCGTGACTTCCCCCTTGCCTTTGGGCCCATTCTGTACCGCAAGGTCAATCCAATCACCGGGGCTTACCGCTAGGATATCCCTGAGGTGGCTAAACCTTGGATCATCTCTCCTTAGGTTTAGGCTTGATACCTGTTGATCAAGAAGCAGGAGGTTCAATTGCTCGACAGCCAAAGAGCCTGATAAGGCCGCAAGGAAAGGGAGTCTTTTCCCCATGAAACCTCACCTCCACCGATTAAATCCCGGGCTTTACCATCCGGGAAATTCTGATGCAGGGCATCCATAGCCTCCAATTTCAAATCTTCGGAGGTAAAATTAAACAGGCAGAGCACAGTGAGGCTTCCATCGACGGACTTTCTTTCCAATGCAAAAACGGAAGAACCCAAGTCCAATACCCGCTGAGGAGCATCCGGATGAAAAGCGGGAGAGGAAGCACGGCATCGTAATGTACGGGTATACCATGCAAAGACTTCAGCCGAGGCTGATTTTTCGTCATCTACCACTTTTTCCAACTCCTCAAGGTCCCATTTTTTCCGGTTAATCGTTCGGTTTTGGCCAGTCTCCTTTACGCCCTCCAAGTTATTTGGAGTACCACAAAGAGAATGAAAATAGACCGCAGGTATTCCTTTCATGGCAAGGGCAACAGCCTGGGAGCAAAGAAAACGGGCCTGGCCGAGTTTTTCGTTTTCCGGATTTCCCAATGCCGAGGAAAAGGTGGAATTTAATTCATAAGGGCTTTCCGAGCCATCTTCCATTTTTCGCATGGATACAAAGCCGCCCTTGTCTCTGATCTCTTCAGCTAGATCAAGGATTTCCCCTTGGGGCAAAATGCCTTCCAAGGGGCGCATGCCTATGCCATCATGGCTGGCTGTAAAGTTAAGAAAATGACATCCTTTGGGAGGTGGGGCCAAGTTGGCAGCCCACTCCGTCAGCTTGGATGCTGTACCCCGAAGGAGCCCATGGAGCAGGAGCGGAGGCAATGAAAACTGGTAAACCGCATGAGCTTCATCCCCTTTCCCAAAATAAGAAATATTTTCCTGATGAGGTACATTCGTCTCGGTCAGGATTACAACCTCCGGGGCAACAACCTCGAGGAAATTACGAATTAGTTTTATGACTTGGTGGGTCTCAGGAAGGTGCAAACAATTGGTCCCAATTTTTTTCCATAGAAAAGCCACCGCATCTAAACGGAGAATTCGACAGCCAATAGAGACATAGTAAAGGATGATATCCAAGAATTCAAAGAGCAGATCCGGGCTTGTCCAATCCAAGTCCACCTGGTCTGCACTGAAGGTTGTCCATACTAATCTCTCTCCACCTCGCGTCTGGTATGGGGTAAGCAAAGGAGTCGCCCGGGGGCGTACAACCGCAGATAAATCCGCTTTCTTATCCCCTTCCATAATATAATTCCGGCCTGGTTCCACACCTGAAACCCATTCTTTAAACCAAGGGCTTTTGGATGAACAATGATTTAAGACAAGGTCAAACATCAGATCAAATTCCTCGGCAAATTTGGAAACATCCTCCCATGTGCCATACCTCGGGTCCACTTTTCGATAATCAACCACCGAAAAACCATCATCGGATGTCCAGGGATAAAAAGGTAATAGGTGCACCGTGGAAAAGGCTCCTTTCAGACGGGCAGTACAAAAGGCACGCAAGGTGGACAATGGATGCTCCCCTTCCGTGGACACCATATCGGCATAGGTAATCAGCATGGTATCCCGCTGCGTAAGCTCGGGCACTTTGCGATTGGCTTGCACTCCTATTCCATAACGGCCAATCATCAGATAAAATCGTTCAAGCAGTGCGTCTGCCTGTCCAACTCCATAGAGACCGGAAAGACGTCGACGAATGGTTTTTAATTTAGCACTGGATATGTGCTTAATGGCAGAATTAGAAGAAGATGTTTGCATAAATCAATACCCAGTAAGACTGGCGATAAAGGCCCGAAGGTTTCCACGAACCGTGGAGTAGGAATAAAATTGGCGTGCCACTTCGTAATTATGATTTACGATTTCTTTTCGTAACTCGGCATCATGTAAAATCTGTTCCACCCGTTTGGCGATCGATGGGGTAACAAAGCCATCCATGGTAAGAAGGCGAAAACCTTTGGGTTCAATATCCCGCACGAAGATGGAATACCGGTTGATAAGAACCGGCTTGCGAAAATAAATCGCCTCAAGCAGAGCATTACCAAACCCTTCATAAGTACTCGGGTAGGTTACAAAATCGGCATGGTGATAGAGGTCCCACAGGGTGTATATCTTTCTTCCCTCAGAATCCCGCTGTCGCACTTCCCCAACCCGGTGAGCAACCACCCGCATATCAACATTTTCCTCCTTTGCTAATTGCTCTAACATGCCCAGATATTCGTAGCCTTCATCGCCAGCCTCGTGAGAAATGACTAATTTGCACTTGGGATCCTTGAGCAAGCTCACCAACTTGATCGCCTGTTCAATCCCTTTACGGGGGACAACTCGGGTCGGTTGAAGGATGAAAAAATCATCTTCAGCAAGCCCAAGCTCAGAACGAACATCCGCCGCATAACTATCTGCCTGATCTGGAGGGTTATCAAAATCAAAAACATTGGGAATGACCAGGGAAGAGGATCCTTTGCGCAGGGCAAGTTGTTCCTGTGCCTCTTGGTTAATGACAACATCCCTCATGTTGGGAAGTTTTGGAGGAAATGCCATATCGAGGTACTCAGGCACGGAATTTACGGAAAAACGGGTACGCTCCCAGAAAAAGTCATGATGGTGGGCAATCGCCGGTAATCTTGTTTCGGAGAGAAATTCAGTCACTGCGATACCCAGGGGAAGATGCATGGGGATGGCCAGACAGTTTTGGGGAATGAGGATATCAATATTGAACTTATCCACAAACCGATAGAGTGAACTCTTGATATAATCAGCCAAGGCACGGATACGCTCGCTCACAAATCGATCCCGTTTCCCTGCACCCCATATGCGCTCATTAATCCACTGATTTTCTGCAAAGCCAAAGTATGCTTCCGGGACCACGAAACTTATGTCCGGATCCCGGTCACTTTCCCCGCTATACCAATAACTTACATGGCGATCTTCCCAAAGCACTTCGGCCCACTTTGCACTTTCAAGGGATACGCCGTCTTGCCCGGCAAAACGAGTTGAGATGAATCCAATATTCTTTGACATAATATGTTTGAGGAAGAGATTTTCTTTCTCTTTTGGGTGATGCAGGATACGAGCCCTTTTTTCAACCAATAAAAAAAGAATTAAAAGTTTAACGTGGCATGTTGGGCTAGATTTTCATAGTTCGGTGGTAATGACTATTGAAACAATGACTAAGGATGCAGCCTTAGAATCTTTACTTAAAGAAATTCCCTCACTGATTGAAAGCTTGCGGGAGAATCGAGAAACTTACTTAACCGATGCGGTTTTGTTAGGAGAAATACCATCTCCCACCTTTAGGGAAAAGGATCGGGTACGACTTGCACTCGACCGCTTCCGTGAAAATGGGCTCGAGGATCCAGATATTGATGAGTTTGGTAACGCTTCCGGGATTTTACCCGGATCTGAAGGATCATCTTCCATTTTAGTCATGGCCCACGCAGACTCCGTGTTTGGGCCTGATGTCCGCCATGTACTCAATGTTGGCTCAGACTATATAACTGGTCCAGGCATTGCAGATAACGCCATTGGAATGGCCGCCATAGTCGGTCTCCCCAAACTGTTGAATAAATTGGGGATCCGTTTAAAAGATGATCTTTTATTATTGATCAATACCAAAAGCCTTGGGGTGGCCAACCTCGAAGGATCTCGTGGTTTCCTGGAAACCAAGCAACGCCCTATTCGTGCGGGTATCTGCGTTGAAGGTGCGGAACAAGGCAGACTTAGCTACTCGGGACTGGGTGCGTTACGGGGCCAGATCAATCTCAACCTCCCCGGTAATTATGACTGGAACCGCTTTGGGGCCGCAGGTGCCATTTCTCACCTTACCCGATTGGTTGGTCAGATTATGGAAATCCCGGTACCGAAGGAGCCCAAAACAAAAATGGTGTTTGGCGAGATACATTCCGGCTCCAGCTTTAATACCTCTCCCCGCAGCGGCAGGTTACGTTTTGAAATTTCCAGTGAAGGGGATGATGTCGTGGATGAAATGGAAACGCAGGTAAATGAATTGTGTGAGCAATATTCCATGGAAACAGGTCTCTTGGTTCAGATGGAAGTCGTCGCCAAAAGAAAAAATTGCGGTATTCCATTTACCCACCCTCTCGTCAAGACTACCCGTACTATCATGAGTGAAGCCGGCATTACCCCAGCGGTTGACCCGAGTACTGGAGACCTGAATTCTATCATTTTGGCAGGGCATCCCGGGGTTACCTTGGGCCTGACCTCAGCCGAAAACCTTCGGGAAGCGAATGAAACAATAAAGCTTGAGCCCCTTTATTCTGGAATGGCTCAACTTATAACCCTTATTCGTGCAATTGACCTTGGACTTTGCGAATTATGACCGGAAATAATCAAAAATGGCTGGATAACAATACTTTCCATCACGGAGAGTTTTGGGATATTTTAAAACTCGTGGAGGAAAAGGAAAAAAAGGGACTTAAAATATCTCTCTGCATCCCCACACTAAACGAAGAAAAAACCATTGGGAAAGAAGTACTCATTCTTCGATCCGAGTTAATGGAGCGCTATCCATTAGTTGATGAGTTTGCGGTGATAGACTCCGGCTCAACCGACAAAACCCTTGAAGTTGCCAGTAACTTTGGGGCCGATGTTTACCTGGCTTCCGACATTTTACCCGAAGTGGGAGATAAACGGGGTAAAGGAGAAAACCTTTGGAAAGCCATTCATCAATTAAAGGGTGATATTATTTGCTATGTGGATGCAGATATTTCCAATATACACCCCCGCTTTGTTTATGGCTTGGTGGCACCGCTCATTCGACGGGATGAGGTTCATTATGTGAAGGCATTCTACGATCGGCCACTGAATTACTCATCCGGGTTACGGGCAAGTGGAGGGGGACGAGTCACTGAGATTTTAATCCGCCCGCTGTTTTCTCTTTTTTACCCTGAACTTACTAATGTGGTTCAACCATTGTCCGGTGAATACGCAGCCCGTCGGGAAGTATTGGAAATGATCCCCTTTCCTATAGGGTATGGCGTTGAAACTTCTCACTTGCTTGATCTTTATGAAAAATATGGTTTGGAGGCTTTCGCCCAGACTGACCTTGACCGGAGAGTTCACCGTAATCAAACCACCAATGCTTTGGGTAAAATGAGCTTTGGAATCCTTCAAACTTTTTTCAACCGGCTCCATGCCCAGGGTAAGATTGACCAAATGCCTGACATGGAAACTTTTTATCGCAGGTTTGAAGTGGAAGATAACGTTTACAATCAAATTGCTCAGGAAGTGGTCGAAGAAGAAAGACCACCCATGATAGAAATTGAAGGCTACCGCAACCGAAACAATTAAAGCGGGATAATCAAAGCCCAGATGGAATGAAAGTTGCCATTGTTCATTACCACCTGCAGCCCGGCGGAGTAACCCGGGTAATTGAGAACACTCTACAAGCCTGGGAATCGGCCGGCACCGCGATTGAAAGCGTTGTGATAAGTGGTCGTGCTTATCCCGGTAATTCCATTAAAACCACCAGGGTTGTCGAAGGCCTGGACTATGCCCTGCCGGAGCAAGCCATTGATTCAGGTGTTTTAGCAGAGAGACTAGAGCAGGCAGCCCGGGAGAGCCTCGGGGGGAATCCAGATATATGGCATATCCACAATCATTCCCTAGGTAAAAACCCATCCCTCCCCCAGGCTATTACTGTATTGGCCGAGAAGGGAGCTTTCATGCTTTTGCACCCCCATGACTTTGCAGAAGACGGAAGGCCCGGAAATTATCAATCCCTCCAAAGTTGTTACCCTACAACTTATCCCTGTTCAGAGCGGATACACTACGCCGCCCTTAATCACCGTGATCTTTCCTTCCTTCAGCAAATGCTTGCAGGCTTACCAGGCAAAGCCCACCTCCTTGCAAATGCCATTCCTCACAGTGACAACCTATCACATGGCAAAGACTGCCCTGACCTACCCGATAATCTCTATCTTTATCCCGTGCGGGCAGTTCGCAGAAAAAATCTGGGGGAACTCGCCCTTCTCGCAGCCTCTCATCCTGATAAATATTTTGCCAACAGTCTTGGCCCCACCAACCCAAACTTTGAAGATCAATTTAAAGAGTGGAAGGATTTTGCAATCAATCAAAACCTTAACCTGAGCTTCGGCTTAGGGGAGGATTGTACTGCGAGCTTCCCTCAAATGGTAGGTCACGCAAAGGCAATCGTTACCACCAGTGTAGCGGAAGGGTTCGGCCTCGGCTTCCTCGAACCATGGACCTACGGAAAAGGACTTTGCGGAAGGAACCTGCCGGAAATAACCTCGGATTTCACAACACTTGGAATTGACCTCTCTCACCTTTACAACAGGTGCGATGTAAACCTTACTTTGCTTGATGAGCCCAGCCTCTTAAAAAGAGAAATTCAAATCGCCCTTGAAGCTTTTTATTCCAGTTACCAGATAGAACTTCCCCCTGCTAGTTTAGACGAAGCTTATCAATCTTTTGTAAAAGAAGGCCAAGTTGATTACGGCAGGCTTGATGAAAAATTGCAGCAGCAAATCCTACGCAAGATTCTCAGATCAACCGATGAGCTAAACCTTTTTCGTGAAAAATATCCACTCACCATTCCAGGTGAAAGTGATATCCAACGCAATCAAGCCGCAGTCAAACAACAGTTTTCTCCGACCGCTTACGGGAAGAGACTTTTCACAATTTACAAAGAAATCCTGGAGGCAAAACAACAAAACATTGCTTATGCCGACGGGAATAGCTTGCTCCGAGCTTTTTTGTCCCCGAAGCGACTCAATCTTTTACGAACAACTTAGGTGCAAGTGACTCACACCAAAATAGCTTAATAACCGAAGGGGGAAGTTACTTCCCCTTTCTTTTGACTTCGTACAAACGCTTTTCTTTTACCTTAGTCGCTTCTTTTCCAATGCGGTCACGCAAGTAGTACAAACGGGACCTCATGGTGATACTTTCACGATCAACCTCCACCTTATCAACCAGGGGAGAGTGAACGGGAAAAACTCTTTCAACGCCAACACCAGAAGCAATTCGGCGAACGGTGAAAGTCTCATGAATACCGGATCCTTTGCGGGCAATCACTATGCCTTTAAATATCTGAATTCTTTCTTTTTCACCTTCTCGAACTCGAACATGCACATTTACACCATCTCCAACCTTGAAAGGTTCGCGTTCTTTTAAATACTCTTTGGTAACTTCGTCCAGTAATTGATTGTTCATAATTCTTCGTTGTTAAGTTTGTGTATTAGCTTTCAATAAATCGGGCCGGATAAGCTCAGTTTTTATCTTTCGCTGGTTTTCACGCCAATGGGAAATATCTTTGTGATTACCAGAGAGCAAAACCTCAGGAACTTTCATTCCCCTAAAGTCATGCGGACGGGTGTATTGTGGATGCGAAAGTCGGTTGGATTCAAATGATTCATTCTCCAAGGACTCAGGATCCCCCAATACACCTGGAATATGGCGAGATATGGCATCGATCATGACCACGGAGGCCAATGTGCCATTAGTTATCACATAGTCCCCAATGCTTATTTCACGGTGGACCACATGGTCACGCACCCGTTGGTCAATGCCTTCATAATGGCCACTGAGAAAGACAAGGTGGGTTTCGCCAGACAACTCCTTGGCAATATCCGAGGTGAAAGGTTCACCATCGGGGGTTGCGTAGATAACTTGGGTATGCTCCGTGGATATTTCCTCAATTGCATCAAAAATAGGTTGAGGTTTAAGAACCATTCCGGCCCCGCCACCAAAAGGACGATCGTCGGTTTCACGGTGCTTTCCTTCAGCCCACCTGCGCAGGTCTAAGGAGTTAATTTCAATAAGCCCCTGATCGACTGCTTTTCCTAAAATACTCTCTTCCGCAAACCCGTCAACTGACTTGGGAAAAAGAGAAAGGACGTCGAAACGCAAAGCTGGGCTCATCATATGAATCATGGGCACCAATTAAGAGCATAGTGAGAGAGAAAGAGGCGAAATGAAAATTATGCCTCCGACTCCTTATCTTCCTTGGATTCCTCGGCAACCGGATCTTCCTTAGGAGTCTCC
>ERZ807291.2560-NODE-2560-length-27188-cov-6.961265_pt1 | contig 27188 bp, 28 predicted proteins | sample MGYA00521257_ERZ807291 | MGnify/ENA primary metagenome ERZ807291 (study PRJEB31413, sample SAMN03169783) | marine metagenome | biome: Marine; feature: Water; material: Subsurface seawater | place: North Sea | collected 2011-04-28 | depth 1 m m ...
TAGGCTATACCCCAAATTTTGGTGCACGCGTGATGGCCAGCAAACGCACCTACACTATTGGGGCTGTTATTCCGACAATGGAAAATGCCATTTTTGCCCGCGGCCTACAAGCATTTCAGGATGAATTACACAAACAAGGCTATACGCTTCTTGTCGCTAGTTCATCCTATGAACCAAAAATAGAGGAAGAACAAATACGCACCCTCGTCTCGCGCGGCGTCGACGGCTTACTCCTCATAGGGCATGACAGAAGTCCTGAGATTATTGAGTTTCTAGAACACAAAAACATCCCAGCTCTCGTTGCCTGGGCGCATAACCCAGACGCAAGACTTCCCTCGATTGGCTTTGATAATTTTGCAGCAATGAGTAAACTCGCCAAGCATGCACTCAGCCTTGGCCACAAAAAATTAGGGATGATTTCAGCCCAGACTTGTTCAAATGATAGAGCCCGAGAACGAGTTATGGCTGTTCAGCACACTATGTCAGAATTTGGAATTAACCCAGCTCAACTTGCTATGATAGAAACAGAATACGGCATTGAACAGGGTTCGTTTTCACTTAAAAAACTAATTTCACAGCCCCTCGTTCCCACTGTTATTTTTTGTGGAAACGATGTGTTAGCAGCTGGTGCACTCAAACAAGCAAAGATTAGCGGAATAGCTGTGCCAGATGATATATCTTTGACTGGGTTTGATAATATTGAACTAGCGAGAGTCTTAACGCCTAGTCTTACAACTGTTCAAATTCCAGACCGTGAAATGGGAACAAAAGCCGCTCGAATACTCACAAATTTTATTAGAGGCGGACCTATAAAATATAGAACAGAGTTAAACGTGAAAATAAAATTAAGAACTTCTCTTGGACTCCCAAGATCATAAATTTAAATTTTTATGATGCAATTTGCGGAAAAGTCCTACGCTAAATGGCTTCTATCCAAAAAATCAAATTTTTCTAGAGAGCTTTATTATAGTATGGCATATTTGTTAATACTCATTCTCAATCACAAATTTTTCTAAAGCTTGGGTGACGGACATTGGATTGTACTGAATCGCTTTCTCAGCCTTGGTAAAATCGACTAAAAACGTCGGATGCTGCTTCTCATGGCTAATAAGTGTGGAAACAGACCCAGAAGCTAATTTCATTATTTTAACACATTCTCCGATAGTTACAGGGAGGCGCGATCCAACCACAAAAACGTTATTATTAAATATATTAAAATTGATAACATTACCTATGACGGTCGCTAAATCCTGAATATGTATTATGTTATTGAAAAGGGAATTTGGGTTGAAGTAGCTTACTGAAGGTTCGCTCTTAATTTTTTTAAGAAATTCTGAAGGCCAATTTCGTTTGGATCCCTTTCCAATTACCGCGGGCAACCGAAAAATAGTGCAGGAAAAGCTATTCTGGCTTTGCAAATAATTTTCACAGATAAGCTTTGAGTTGCCGTAGGTTCCTGGATCAAAAATTGGTGTTTGTTCATTGAGAAATTGGCTACAAATATTACCAAAAACAGAAAAAGACGATAAGAAAATGAAATGTTTTATATTTGAAGATATTGCGAAATCTAATAAATCCTTTGTGCCAGCAATATTATCTTTTTTGATTTTATCATTGCTGACTCCTATCCAGTCAGAGGTTGCAGCAGCATGAATAATAATATCTACATCAAGATTACTTGAGCTCAGATCGCCCAATTCTGCTACAATCTTTGTGCACTGACTATGGTGTATGTCCCATGTATCAAACAACTTAAAATTACCCGAACGAGAAGGTAAAATAACGTGATATCCCTGACTAGCCAAGTAACCAGCGATATAGGATCCTGAAAACCCGCTACTTCCAGTAACTAAAACTTTCATCTCACTATTCTCAGCTTACTGAATTAATGATTCCATCTTCTGTGATACCGTGAGCTGCCAATAATTCATCATACGAACCGTACATATGGATAAACTCATCCTTTAAGGTAAAACAAGTCAGCTTACACGATGCGCGTACATCCCAAGCCAGCTGTTTCACTCGTGAAGAAAGCCCTCCTTGAGGTACATGTTCCTCTAAAACTATAACCTGTTCATGTGAATTAAGAGCATCTATAATTCCAACAGTGTCAAGAGGCTTGATAGTGTGACAAGATATTATAGAGGAAGAAAAACCTTTTTTTGCAAGCTTATCTGCCACTGATACAGCTTTGGACATTATTGGCCCATATGAAATTATGCAAACATCGTTACCTTTTTGAAGATATCTGATTTTTCCAAATTCAAATTTATCAATTGCTTTATCTGTAAGATTTGGTTCCCCTGCTTTTCCTATTCGCAAATATATTGGACCAATTTTTTGACCAGCACAATATTTAGTAGCCTCAATACACTCCAAAGGGTCGCAAGGGGCAAGAACTTGCATATTAGGGATACTACTTGCAATTGCAACATCCTCCATCGTGTGGTGTGTTCCGCCTAGAGATGAGTAAACGATACCTGAACCCATACCAACAACTGTAACAGGCAAATTTTGGTAGGCCAAATCATCTCGTACCATTTCAAACGGACGATAAAGACTAAATGCAGCAATAGTATAAGCGAACGCCTGACAACCTTTCAGTGCAAGACCCGCACACATACCAATCATCACTTGCTCAGCTACCCCAACATTAATAAAACGATTTGGGTGTTCTCGCTGAAAATCAGCCATTGAGCCAGCAGGAGATATATCTGCAACAACGACGTGAATTTCTGGGTCGTTACAAGCGCAATCATATAAAGTTTTAGAAAATGTATTTCTCATAGCTTATGAACCTAATATTTCATTAACAGATTGATTATATTCGTCCTTACTTGGCGAGCGATAGTGCCATATAGGAGCATTCTCCATGAAACTCACACCCTTACCCTTAATAGTTTTTAGGTTAAGAAGAAATGGCTTATCACCAGTACGATTTATGACGGCATTATAAATCTCTGAACTGTTATGCCCATCAACCTCATTAGACTCCCAGCCAAAAGCTTCAAGTTTTTCAACTACCGGATAGAAGGAGGGATGAGTTTCATTTGTAAATCCAAGGCTTTGCATATTATTGTTATCCACCATGACAACTAAATTTTTAATTTTTTGTGAGGATGACGCTAATATCGCTTCCCACGTAGAACCTTCTTGCAGTTCGCCATCTGACAAAACGGAATATACCACACCATCACTATTTCTCGACCTATTTGCCACGGCCATCCCGAGAGCCAATGATAAACCATGACCAAGTGAACCAGTCGACGCCTCAATTCCAGGAACACCAAAATCTGGGTGAACTCCAAGTATACCACTCGGTGTACAATATCCATCAATAAGTTCCTGAGATATAACACCCAAAGAATGCAACAACATTAATTGAATCATATAGCCGTGGCCTTTTGACATAATGAAAGTGTCTGGTGCATCTTCTCCAACCACACACTCGTTAGTACCTTTTCTCATTAAATCATTATAAATACAGTCAACTGCCTCTGTTGAAGAAAATGCTCCTCCAATATGCATGGCGCTAACATTTTGAGACATTTTCAAAATATCTAATCGGTGCTGCTTGCAACGTTCAACAGCAAGTTCGTTATTATATTCATTTATAATTTGCAAAATAAACCCTCTATAAGTTAGGAAATTATTGTCCAGTTGTAATCACCGCAATAATCAGCTTCTCTGAAAATATTCAGCCAGCCTTCGGGGAAATCATGTGTGTAAGCAGTTAGAACCCAGTCAAGAAAAATCTCTTGCTGTTCAATTGTTTCGTAACTATCGACTTGAACAAATATCTTATCCTCACGAACCACTCTAGTCATTTCACGCAAGGCAAGTATCACATTTTCCCTCTTTAAATTATGTAGGGTGTTTATACACACAACAGCATCAAATGAATTATCAGGAAAAGGTAACGGGGTATTTAAATCATGAAGATGAAGCTGACCCACCACTTCTTTCTCACAACATTTAAGAGCGTAACTAGATATGTCGGTTCCGTATACATCTAGACCTGCCATCGCCTGACCTAGATCCTTAACAAGAAAACCTTTAGCAGCTCCAATATCTAGAACACGATCTCCAGGCTTTAGTCCAAAGTGTGCTATGATATCTTTTGCAACTGGTTGCCAACGCCCGTCATAACTATAACCACCGTAGCCATACTTCCTATCTCCATCAAAATATTGATGGCCATATAGGCGAGAAATGCGAATATTTTCAGCAGACTTTTTATCAGCCCTTACCGAAACAGTTCTTTTGCCTTTTGGCAGCCCCTTTAAGAGATTAACTTTATTCATAATATAAATATTTCCTTAAAATACCGCTCGCAAATACGTCACAGGACCCCAGAAGGTTCACTTTTATCAAGGTACACAATGTATGACCTTCCCCACCAACCAATATGAAGGTGAGGCATAAGCTTCCAACGTGTTCTATTTTGCCATTCTAAAAATGCTCGAGAGACACCTTTCATTGGGTTGCCCTTATATCCAGCAAATTGGTCGTCTATATACAATACTGTTCCCTCCTGGAGCAACGGATCAATAAAATCAAAAACCGGCACAGCACTTTCATAAAGATCACAGTCTATATTGATGAGCGCAGCTTTACTTCCTGCATCCAACATCGTTTTTTGCAAATGAGAAGTTAGACTATCTTCATAAAAACCTTTAATTGTTTTTATATTTTGAGTGTAGATACCATGCTCATCAACCATTTCGGTGAAAGATTGCTCGGTCGTAGTTAGAGCACCTTTCTTCCAAATTTCTACGGATGTGTCTGAAGTAGGATCTGGCAAACCTTCAAAACTATCAAAAGCAAAAAAATTCATCTCATGAAGATTATGCCTTCGGGCTTCTGTCAACACCATTCTGAATGTTCTACAACGATGGCAGCCAAACTCATAATAGTCACCAAAAACTCTATTGTCCTGCAAAAAATCTAATGAGTTTTGAAAGAATGTATATTTACCGTCTTGCCGAAGCTGCTGATTATAGCAAATCTCGTCTTCTTTATTCCAATCGACAAGCTCTGTACCGTTTGGCAGGTAAACCCATGGTTCCCCTTCTTTTACTGTTACAGTTGGTGACCTAAGTTCAGTACGTTTTTCTTCTGTCATTTTTTATTGCTCGCAATTTAATTGTTGAAGTCGGTTATTTGCAACTTTTATTTTAAATAGTCCATTAGCTCAAATGAGTGTTTTATTGTGTCATCTATATCCACATTATATAAATAACGGCCTGCTCTACCAACATTAAAAACACCGTCGGGCATCTCATCATGATACTTTTTAGCCAGAGCTTTTTGACTTTCGATAGGCATTGGATAGTATTTTGAAGTCAAAGATGGGATTTCAATCGTAATTAACGTTGAATCTGATTTATGAAGAGAAAATTTCTTATATTCTGTTATTCTTGTGAAGTTTTCCTCTCCTGCAAAGTAAATAAAATAAACGTCTTTCGGTAACGCAAACTCGACAGGCAGAACTATTTTCATTAAATCCCGGCCAACATATTTAAGACTTCCATAACACTCATCAAAAAGAATGTCGGGGGAAATGCTGTTAACTATTAAATCAAAAGTTTGCTTTTCATCATTGATCCAAACAGCTTTGGAAGGAATATCAAAATTGTCTATTTGTGTTGAAAGCATTACATTTACGCCTTCAGTCGCAATGCGAAAATAATCATCGTAACCATTAAAAGCGATTGGATAAGCTGATATAGCCGTGTCCCAAGCCGCTTTTTCACCTTCTTTAACTGTCACCCCTTTTGGAGACCAAGAGAAGTCATCAATTATCTTATTATCATCAATTTGCCACATCTTTTTGGAGTAGTTTTTAACAAATTTTTCATAAAGAGTTTCACCGATAGACTTTATCCAAAATTCTTCAAAGTTTTTAGCGTCTTTTGCTAAATTTAAAGAACGAAGGTCCTTACGAGTGATGTCGTTAAAATCATTTTCACGGAGCGCCGATATGGCGGAAATATTTATAGCTGAAAGCTCACTATTTATCTGGTCTACCTCGGGCATTAGAGGGATGTCATCTACATGTATTGGATATGAATAAAAACGACTATCATTTTCAACATAAGTTAAAAACTGGTGTTCCTGGCAACGCCTTAGAGGAACATACTTATTTAAAAATTCATAAACCTCAGTCCAAGGAGTTAAAAAATGCCTGGGGCCAAAAGTATAGGGATGGCCGCCAAGATATCTAGTTCTTACGCCTGCGCCAAGGAACGGTGCACGCTCTACCAAGGTAACATCCCAGCCACCTTGAAGCATAAGTTGGTGAGCAGCAGCACAACCAGAGAACCCACCACCAATAATAAGAGCTTTTTTCATTTAATTTCCCTTTGCCTTGTTACTTATAAGTGTTTGCTGAATACCGGATACGATCGATGTAAAATTAAAGTCGGGAAATGCCTCCCTACAAGTTGATATATTAAAAGGACGAAACCCATTATGAGGCATAGGACCTAATCTTGGAATATTTGAAATTTCTGTTTTGTTGCCACTTATTTGCACTACAGTATCAGCTAGCTCTCGGAAAGATACAACTTGACCACTAGCAATGTTCAAAGAGCCAACACTTTTTCTCAAAATACACTTTGCAATGATGGTGCCTACGTCTTCAATGTAAACATGGTCTCTTTTTTCTTCCCCTTCGCCAAATAATTTTATCTCATTTCCGTTAGCTGTAAGACGTACAAATTGATTTGGCCCATAACCGTTATGAGGGTCGCCTGGACCGTATATTAGGGACGGTCGCACGTTACAAGACGGAACTGAGTCCAAAGCACGGAAAGCGATTTCTCGCGCAAAGTGCATAATGCCATGGAAGCTCGACGGAGATAAAGGCACAGATTCGTCAATAGGGACAGGTGAATCAGGGTATACAGCATCCGAAGAGATGTTTAAAAAATAACTTAAATTTGCTTGTTTTATCCCATCAAATATAGCTTCAACGATCGTTAAATTTTTCCGCAGCATAACGATATCTTTGCACGGGGCCATGGCCGCTGCGGCAACAACCACATCACCGTCCTGAATTAAACTTTGAAGTTTTTGTTTTGCATCAGGCTCTAATAAATCAACTTGTTTACGTCCAACTGAAACGCAGTTAACGCCGTTCTGCGATAGTTTATTAATTACGGACTCGCCAACAAACCCTTGGCCTCCAATGACAACTACTCTAGTTGGCTTTATATTTTCGTTTTCTAAATGTTTTAGCATTTACTGTCTCGCTTTTATGTCTTCGTGAGGCAACCCAAGGGTACAATACGACACGGCTGTTTTGTCAAAATCGTTGTTATCAAAAATTGCATAAGGGTCAATAACAACTTGATTTGGCATAGCGTTAATAACATCAAAAACATTTATATCTTTGAAACATTGCCAGGGCGTTAGAATCATCAAACACTGAGCGCCATTTAGCGCTTCCATCGGGTCATTAGCTAATTTGCATTTAAAATCTATTTGATGTTGACTAGTGATAACTGGATCAAAAGCTACTAAATTACTACAGTCCAGCTGCTTTATTACAGCAATTGAGGGAGAATTTTTCAATGAATGAGTATTCTCTTTGTATGTTAGTCCCCACACTGCAATCTTGATTTCCTTAAGATTTTTAGGAAAAATCCTATTCAACTGTGCTATCACCCAATTGAGCCTATGCTTGCTATTCGACATCCAAGCCTCAACCACTTTAACATCAGTGGAATGGGCCTCACCAAGTCTCATAACGGTATTCAAATCCCTTTCCAAATTACCTCCGGCTATACCCAATCCAGGTTTCAAATAGCTAAATTTACCAATCCTTTTATCCAACTGTAAGGCAGGTACAATGTCACTCCAGACTGCACCAACGTTCTCACAAATCTCTGATAATGTATTTGCCACGGATATACTCGAGACAAGGCAACAATTAATTGCAATTTTTGACAATTCGGCGCTCTCGTAGTCCATTACTAGAAGGGGGCAATTAAAAGATTCTAAAAAGAACTGGAATTTTTTAGCCAGCCTATTTTTAGCGCTACCCAGACCTATTATAATACGCTCGGGATTAAGCGCACGGTCGACTGCCTGCCCAAAAACCAGTGTCTCAACCTGATAAACTAAGGTAGGCATACTTTTGTTTAAGGGGCGGCAAAATCCAGGAGGAACCTGACTTAAAATTACAACTGTGGCTAAATGATTTTTATGTTCTCTAATTATTTTGAAAAGCGGGTTAAAGATGTCAAGCTCACTATTCCCTTCAGAATCCGTAGGAACGTCAATAGAAATATAAATAACATCCGCCTCGTAGAGGTCCCTAGGTATGTCTGTGAAACTTATATTTTTTTTGCTCTCAAGTAATACTTTTTTAAGTTCAGGCTCGACTACAATTGGGTCGCCACCACGAAGACGGCAAATAGTTTCACTACATATGTCAAAACAAATTGTGACAAATCCTCTGGATGCTGATGCAGCGGCGGAATTGATGCCAAGATGCGACATTCCAACGAAAGCAATTACAGGAGAAGCCGTCATGGAGTGTTATCCAAAGATAGAGTTTCTAGAGAATGGCTTATCCACCTATCTGAGGATAAATCGGTTACAGCTTTTTTCTTAATTTTCTCTTTAAAATGTTTATACTCTAAGGCCCAGGTCGGGTCACTTTTCAGCCATTGAGTTTTTTTCTCATCTGGTCTACCAGAAGGAAATATTCTATTTCTAACTGTAATGCTAGAAGGACCCCATTTACATAGGGAAGACAGATGGGCGGACCCTTTAGAGCCAAAAACATCACAAGTAAAATGATTTCTCCAAGACAAGAGCATCATATCAAGATCAATAGTTAAGTCCCCAGAACTACCCATAAGTGATACATGGTCTGGAGCTCTGTTCTCATGTCTTCTTATAAGACTTGATCTAAATTGGAAATCTCTTGCTCCGAACCAAAAACGAATTGTATCTAAGAGGTGTGACCCCAAATCATGCAAAACACCTGAGGATGTGTCTCGCCAAACTGAGTCTTTTACTAGTTGTGCGGTACCATTGCCATAAAAAATGCGACAGTGATAAATTTCACCAAGGCTCTCTTTATCAAGTAATTCTTTCATTGCTATAAAGTTTGGTTCAAACCTATGGTTGTATGCAGTATATACAAATATCGAATTTCTATTTGCCTCACTCTGAATTTCATCGAGTACAGCCGTTGTTTTTACAAAGAAAGGCTTTTCCAATAACACATGTTTCTTATGTCGGACTAAATATCTGATGATGTCCTCTTTTGGGCCATCGGGCGTGCAACATAAAGCTACATCATAACTATCAAGGGGGACGTCAGTTATTGATTTAAAAGCTGCTTCAGATTTGGCAGGGTCAACAAAACCTGCAAAGTCGGAACCACAAACTATTCGTCTCTTCTCTCCTTGAACACCCATTCCTAAAATTATTGCTTTCATTTGTTCAAACTTCTTTATGAAAAGATTCTTGATCTTTATGCCCATAGTTTAGTTCAGTCTCTATAATTTCTAGTTTACTCATCACCAAATCCACTCCAATTGGAGAATTGCCATCATGCTCACAGGCTACTGCTGCGGCCAATGAGCCGATTATGGCTGGAATTACAGGATTTTTACATTTCAAGTGAGCTAGTGTTGCGTATGCTAACAATGCATCGCCGGACCCAACGGCATCAACCAAATTATTAACAAAACTTCCAATAACAAAAAACGCCCGAACATCGTCTGACTTTCGATACGGGCGATAACCTATTAGCCCATCAGCGCCAAGTTTAAGTATTAAATTACGGCAATCAGATTTTTTTAGAAGTTTTTCAGCAAGTGGCCTGATTACGCTATCTTGGTCAGCAAGCGAAAAACGAGCTTCTCTCTCATTTGGTGTCACAAGGTCAAAACCAACGAAGTCACAAATATTTCCCCAACGGCTAGCAACTTGACTGTCAGCAGCGGCAAAAACATTATCTGGAATAGCTGCTTTGAAATTATCAATTGAATTTTTAGAAAAAATTCCATGTCTGAAATCTGAAAAAACTACTGCATCACATTTTATATTAGCAATACTTTCTATTATTTCACTTGCTGCTTCCTGTGGAATAGGGGTGTTGTCTAATGTGTCTATCTTCAGCATTCTCTGGTTTGAACATATTATAGCGTTTTTGTAAGTTGTAGGTCTATTTGCCATCTTAACTGCATTAACTTTAACACCGCAGTCCTCAAGATTTTTAATAACAAAATCAGACAAGTGATCTTCTCCAAGAACGGTCGTAAAAGTGACATTGGCTCCTGTAGCACGAATATGCTTAGCAACGATGGCTGCTCCACCAACAAAATTTCTCACGCCTTCATATCTTACCGAAATGGTGGGAGTTTTTGTCTGGCCGCCAATCATTGAAGTGTCTGTATATCCATCAACTATTGTGTCTCCAATAACATGAACATGGGCGTTAGAAATTTCGGAGAGTGTTTGTTTTAAATCTTTGATACCAAGTCCCTCTCCCTCCATTAGTGCGCCTAGTTTATATATGGCAAGGTTTGGTTTGGAAAGTTCCATGAACTTAGAAGAGGAATATACTACGTCACCCGGAGTGAAAACGACCTCACCTCCGTAAGAGGATATTACATCTAACTCCTCCTTTGTTTTCGGATGCATCCCGCCGTCTATATATTCGAAACCTTTTCCAAAAAAATCGGGTTGGACGACTTTAAGATTGTTCAGTGGGTTTGGTTCGTTATCGATAACGACATAGTCCACCATATCTAGCGTGGCCAAATTAAGAGCTCTTATGTTTTCTGGGATATAAGGACGAAGACTATCTTTTGTAATGTGGTCGTCACTAGTTACGCTCGCGACTGTTATATCGGCACGCTGCGAACAATATATTAAGTGGTGAATGTGTCCTGGGTGAACAACATCAAATGTTCCATGGCACATTATTACCGACTTGCTTCTAGGCCTAGGGCCTATTATCCGCAGCAGATTTTCTATCGATACAATCTTGTCATTATATTTTTTTTTATCAATTACCATCATCAACCCAGTTTTTCAAACCATACTTTTGTCGCTCTTGTGATAGTTTCTTCATCCCACAAAGGCGCATTCTCCCAATAATGAATCTCCTTTAACACTTTTCCCACACCGTCTTTAAAAGATATACGAGGTTTGAATAGTAGTTCTCGTGAAATTTTAGATATATCCGCAAATGTTACCTCTGGCTCACCAGGTCGTTTTGGCAAATAAACCACCTCACCACCAAGCAATTCGACTAATTTATTTATGCTTTGCGGGGCACCAGCTCCAAGATTCCAAATTTCCCCAGTGAGAACTGTCTCTGCGGCAAGAACAAAAGCCTGGGCGACATCTGAGACGTAAAGAAAATCCCTAGATTGGCTTCCGTCTCCAACCACAGTGAGCGGTGCACCTGCTAATTTTTGCTTAAGAAAAACTCCAAAGACCGCACCATAAGTACCTGAAGTTCTCGATCTTGTCCCGTAAGCATTAAAAATTCTTACTGAATTCACCGGTAAGCCATATACTTTATTCCAGTGAAAGCACGATTGTTCCCCCATATACTTTGACAGAGCATATGGATACAAAACATCAATTCTATGATTTTCATTAGTAGGAGTGCTAGCGAGTCCATAACATGAAGAAGACGCCGCATAGACGAATTTTTTTAAATTATTGCTCGATCTTGCCCCTTCTAACACTTTGAGTGTCCCAGAAACATTCACATCCATATAATCAACAGGATTTTCTATCGATGGCACAATGTCACCAAGTCCAGCAAAATGAAAAACGTAATCTACGCCAGTAAAAATGCTTGATGATGGATCAAGATTTCTTATGTCCTTGGTTTCTAATGTCAGATTACTATTATTTTTTTGTCCAGAGAGATTATCTTCACGACCGCCTGAGAGATTATCAACAACTCTTACTTTGTAACCACTATCTAAAAGCAAATCGACCGTGTGACTTCCAATGAAACCTGCGCCGCCAGTTACTAAAGCCACTCCATTTTTCATGATGCTTTTATCTTTTGCAAAAGTTTTACGTTATAATATCGGTCATCTTCGATTGAGTTAGGCAATTTCTTTGCTTTAAAAGCATTACAAAGATCACGTATTGCATCATCAACCGAACGAGTTGGAACAAAACCTAATTTAGTCGCTATTTTTTCAGAATTTACATGGTATGAGCGAATATCATCAGTGGGTGTTGTTTCAACTTCAATATCAATTTTTTCAGGGTACTCTTGACGCACAATTTCTTGCACTCGACCCGCAATGTCTAAGATCGACATATTCATAAAGCCTGCATTGAAAATTTCACCAGCGACCTTTTCACTATCTATGCTTACCAACATTTCGTATAAGTCACACATATCTTGAATGTGAAGATTGGGCCGTTTCTGACTGCCACCAAACACGGTTATCTTGTCGTGCATAATTGCATTATGAGTCAGAATGTTAACGGACAAATCAAGCCGCTGTCTAGGAGCATACCCACAAAGAGTAGCTGGCCTAATTACAGTACAAACAAATTCGTCTGATTGATGTTTAAAAAGAAGTGGCTCACACTTACCTTTATATTCATTATAAAGTGTCAAAGGCACCAAAGGGTGCTCTTCCGTTACGTTAGGAGATTCAGAAACACCATAAACTGAGGAAGAGGACGCGTAGATAAATCTTTTAACACCCGCACTTTTGGCCGCAATAACCATTGGCTCGAAAGCATTAAGATTGATTGAGGTGGAAAGCTCTTCATTTAATACAAAACTTGCATCATTGGATATACAAGCTAAATTTATTACCACATCAATGTTTTTACACGCGTCTTTGAAAAAAGATTCATTTCTTATATCCCCGCTAATCACAGTCAAATTAGGGTTATCGTGGGGAAGAAAATCATTACCGAAGAACATGATGTCATATACCGTGACTGCATGTCCAGCTCCCAAAAGCTGAGGAACTAAAAGGCTTCCAACATAGCCTGCCCCGCCTGTTACTAGAATATGTTTTTTATTCATTATAAATCCCCTTGATTTACACCATATGAAACGCTTTTTTAAAAAAGGCTCCGCTAATGTTAGGATAAGTGTGAAAGTTATATAGAAAACCGAGAAGCTTTTGCGTCTTCAAAAAACATCTTAACAGTTTCTAGTGAAAACACCTCGTGATCTTTGCCAATAAGTTCTGTTTTGCCCAATAAATCTGGTGGCACTGTTATTATGTCGACACCAGCCTCAGCGGCTTGGAAAATATTCAATAGTTCCCTCGGGCTTGCCCACAACAGTTCCCAATTCGGATTGTCAGTCATTAATTTTTTACACTTCCTCATGAGAGGTGCTGGATCTGTCCCTGTGTCTGCTATTCTTCCTGCAAAAACAGAGATAACAGCGGGTACATCGTTATTCAAGTTATCCATAACAGCTTCAACTTGCTCTAAAGTAAACACAGCTGTCACGTTTAATTTTATACCACAGCCAACGAGTTCCTTTATTACAGGACCTGAAAACACACCTTTAGTGTTACTTACAGGAATTTTCACATAAACATTTTCTCCCCAGGTACTGATTTCCTTTCCCTGAGAAATCATTTTATCAAAATCATCTGCGAACACTTCAAAAGATACCGGCAGAGGAGCAACTAAATCAGTCACCTCCAAGCAAAATTTCTTGTAATTTTTTACCCCAGCTTTAGCAATTAATGAGGGGTTTGTGGTAAACCCCTTAACAAAATCATTACTCAAACATGCTTTTATGCTCTCAATATCTGCACCATCTGAAAATATTTTAATTTGCTTATTTTCTAGCATTCTTTTTTCCCTTCTAATTGATTTTACGGGGTCGTTTATAATTTTACTGCACAAAAAGATTATCTAAGCAAAATATCTGCTGCGCTCAATAGACTTTTGGCGGTAAAGTCAGGATCAGTCGGTGCTTTTTCATTGTAGCCCCTATCGATAAAAACTGTCTGACACCCAACATTTTTTCCTGCGTCAATATCACGCCACCTGTCGCCAATCATAAAACATTCCTCCAAAGATAGGCTGTAGTCTCCCGCAGCCTCTAATAACATACCAGGTTTCGGTTTGTAACAATCACAAGAAGGCCCTTCTAAGCACTTGCATACATAAATATTATCTAATGCTAGGGTCGATAGCATAATGTTATTCATTGCCAAAAGAACCTTTATATCGAGAAGCCCTTTTGCTAAATCAGGTTGATTAGTAACAACTAAAGTATAAAAACCCGCTTGTTTAAACCTAATAAGTGCCTGTGCAACTCCGTCTAGAATAATGAAATCACTTAATTTCCTAGCTGGGATGGGTTTCCCATTTTCTTGATAGGATTGCACTATGACACCATCTCTATCGAGAAAAATGGCTTTTTTTGAACTAGAGCAGTCTACAATATTTGAGAATCTTGTCACCATTTTGTCTGGTTTATCTGCAGATTGGGGTGTGATACAAGGCAATGCCAAATGACTGCCTGAAAAGCCTCAGAGTGAGGCGTCACACGTTCAGAATTAACTTCAGGCACAACTATAACATGGCTACCAACGTTAGCTGTGTGACCAGATTTACGCCCAACAATCCCAAAAACATCAAGTTGTTTCAGTTTTGCGAAGTCGACAGCTGAAATAATATTAGTTGAAACCTGTTTAATTCTGTCACCCCCACCGACCGATAAAACAAAAATAGCATCGTTTTTATTGGCTCTTGAAACTTTCAAGTACTCGATAAAAACTGTGTCCCAACCCTCGTCATTTGTACGAGCTGTTAGCTCGGACACGTTATCAACGGGCGAATAACATTCGATACCGCATAATTTTCTAAAATCATTTACCGCATGACTACAATTGCCTGCGCTACCCCCCACACCTAAGAAAAAAATACGCCCGTTTCTCTGCCGAAGTCTCAGCAGTGCGGCCGCCATATTTTCAATCGCGTCTGTGTCCACTAAAGCCGCTATGGCAGCAACTTCTTCAAAGTATTGTTTTGCAGACATTAAATATCCTCGCGCCGGTGCTACAACTTCTGTTAACATCATCATAGTAAATTTTATAGTGTAGTCTATGAAAAAAATTTATTTTAAAAAATTCACGGCAAATTACTCATTAAAACTATACAAAACGGCATAATGCAAATATACACTTTTCTAGGATGTAGATATGAAGAGAACATTAAAATTTCTGAAATTATGAAATTCGCAAGAATAATTTTAAAAAATAGTGGTTCTTGCATCATCACTTTAGGTTGGAGCTTTGAATGGCTGAAATGATACAATATTGGGATAAAATGCTTCCTAATCAAACTGAACATTCTAACATGTATGCAGGTAACGATTTAATGCGAGACCTCCATGCATCAATAACAAGCAGCTGTAATATCAAAGACCCCAAGGAAGAGTTTGACCTAGAGGAAAGTCACCTTTTTAGCATAGAACAAATGGCGTCTAATCCCATAGCTATGCAATTTTTAAAGTTCTTGATTGAAGTGGCTCAAGTTAAAACAATTTTAGAAATTGGCACTTTTGTTGGTTTCTCTGCAATGAGCTTTGCAAGCGCAGTTCCCAAGGATGGAAAGGTTTATACTATTGAAAAATTTGACCATTTTGCAGACATAGCAGAACGAAACTTTAAGAAAAATAAATTAGATAACAAAATAGAATTAATTAGAGGTGACGCGTTCAAACAATTGGACAAATTACCTCCTAATATTTTATTTGATTTAATCTTCATTGATGGTGATAAGGAAAGATATGAAGACTATTTTAAAGCAACTACAAAGTCTCTTTCGCCAAATGGTATTGTTATTGTTGATGACTGCTTTTTCCATGGAGATGTTTTAAATAGCCCTCCCTCGAGTGCTAAGGGAAAAGGAACGAAGTCGTTTTTGGAAACAGCAGCCGAACTTGACGATTGGAATAGAATTGCGTTACCGCTCTCTAACGGTATGTACATTTTAAAGAGGAATTTATAATATTATTTATTCGAGGTATGATTTGTTATTATACAGCCAAATCGCAAATCGATCATAGGGTACCATCTGAAGTTTCGAAATCTCATTCTGATGGAAAAATCTCATGTCACTTCCCTCGTTTAGAACTAGCGATGTGACTTGGTGTTCATCAATGTTTATGATAAAATAATCTCTATCTATTGAAGCTATTCCAATACCAAGCAAATCAAAACTAAACCTTGTAAATCGTTCTGATTTTCCTGCATCTGCATACAGCTCAATTTCCTCCATTAATTCTCTATTGACAGCTTCAAAGACGTCTTCATCAGCGTCGACCGCGCCGCCAAAACATCCCCAATGGTTTGGAAAAAAAATATCGGATTTGTTATCCCTAAGTTGTAGAAGAAGATGTCCTGTAGAGTTAACAATGATTGCAGCGGCGGCTGATTCTGGTTTTAATTTTTTTGAGGGAGGCAAGTCTTCAGTAAGAACCATTTTTAAGTCTCATTTCGTCATAGAAATCCAGAGCCATTTGTGGCTTACCGTCGAATACGAGCTGGCCTGCGTGAAAAACCATGGACCTATTACACCAGTTGTTAAGTAATTCTCTATCGTGGCTTGCAAGAACCATAATACCAGCTTTCCCAATAAACTTTTCTATTCTTGTTTTTGATTTATCTTGGAAGTTTGCATCACCGGCACCGATGAATTCGTCAAACAATAATATGTTGGATTTAATTCCAGTTATGACGCCAAACGTGACTCTGACTAGCATGCCTGCAGAGTACGTTCTGACTGGCATGTCTATATACTCTCCAAGATCACAAAAATCTATCACGTCCTCAGTAAGAGTCTCAGTTTGTTCTTGGTTTAATCCCAAGAGTATAGCTCTTTTCTTTATAAGGCCTCTTCCACTTAGGTCACCTGAAACTCCCTCTTGGATATTAAGTAACGGCAGAACCATGCCGTCAACTGTGATTTCCCCCTGTGAAGGTTCATATATACCCGCTAAAACGCGGAGTAGAGTAGTTTTCCCTGAGCCATTTTGTCCAATCAAACCCACTCTGTCTCCGTCATTAATCTTAAAATTAATATTTTTGAGCGCCTTTACTACAGTTCCGCCGTTATCAACTGTAATTTCGCCTCCCACTTTCCGAGGCAAAGCCAGGGCCTGCCTTATAGGATTAATTATAAATTGATTTCTCAATGATCGTGCATCGCTACTTAGCACCGGAAAGTCTAAGCTTAGCTGTTCAACCAATATAGAGGTCACATCTTGTTCCATTTCGTATATTTATACCCAGAGGGAGAGTTTATGTCGATTGTAGGCGAATAGTAATCCTGTCACAAAACCTCCGACAATAATAGTTCCTATGGAAATGAACCAACTAATAGGTTGAGTTTGCTCCATCAAAAACGGCGCTCTAACAACCTCTAACCAATGTGTTAGCGGATTAAATCTGATGAAATATTGAGCATTAATCGGCAACTGATCAAAACGATAACATACTGGTGTTAACCAAAATAGTATTGTCAGTGAGTTCTGAATTACAGGCGGTACATCCCTATATCTGACCGTACAAATTGCAAGAAAAAGGGAGAGCCAGTAGACATTCAGGATAAATAGAAATAAACCGGGCACCACTAGTAAAAAGTTTATTGTTGGTTTTATTTGAAAAATCACTAGACAAACTAAAAAAATGAAAAGGCCATAGGCGCTAAGAAGCAAATTTCTCCAAAGTGCTAAGAATATATAATAGTTATAGGGTCTCTTTATTGATTTTATTATTTCACCGTTAGAAACAAACGTTAGGCTGGTCTCCATTACAGCATTAGAAAAATACTGCCAAAGGATTAGACTTATAGCGATGTAGGGTAAAAAACGTTCTAGATTCATTTTGAAAAGAATGCTTAGAACGAATGACGTGACGGCAACCTGTACAGCAGTTGATAAAACAAGCCAAAATGGTCCAAGTACAGACCTACTATGTCTTTCTTTAAGCTCATAGTTACCCATAGCAAGCCAAATAGGGCTCATACTGAGCGCAGCATAAAAATCCTCTACTGCTAATTTTATTGTTCTTTGTTTGATATTCATAGCTGTCCTTGCAATTTAAAACGCCTAGTATAAATTCAAATTCTTGTTTTCGATGCGGCAAGGTATTTCTGCAGCACGCTTATCACTGAAGGCGGCACAAACCCAAAACTCTCAGCTTTTGTTGTTGCTATCATTGGTGCAGGGGCAACTTTTTTATAATTGACATTTTCTTCATATCTAAAAGCATCATAACAAAACGATACAACATCACGAATTTTTAAGAATTCTTTTGCACCAACCGGCATCATTTCATGCCTCCCGATTCTATGTTGGCTTAAACTTAGCGTTAAAGAACAAACATCATCAACATGAATGGCGCTGTTAAATAGTTGTTCAGGGTTGAAAGCCTCGACTTGCAAACGATTACGAATTTTTAAAACTAAATCCGACAAAAAATTATGATGAGAACCAACTCCAACCACCCCACACAGACGTATACTAAACGCGGAAAAAGCCCTCTTACTAGATGCAAAAGCTAGCAGATTTTCACACGCTAGTTTCGAGCGACCATAAGCACTTGGGGAATGAGACGGTGTAGTTTCATCAACTATTGGCGGTATTAATTTACCGTAAGCTGCCATCGAAGATAAAAACACAAAGCTCCCTAAATACATTTCATCAAAGATAGACAGAATTTTTTGCATTTCATTTATGTTGTCATTAATCAAGTCTTCTTCGGATTGACCACTCGAGGGAAGCACGGCAGCCGCATGAACACATAGATCCAGAGATAAAAAATGTCTTTGCAAAAAAAATTTAATGTTTTTCAAGTTGACGTGATGAACTGAGTTATTCAATTCGAAAACTTCGGAGGGCGGGTTTCTAGACGCGGCTATTACTGTCCAGCCCTCTTTTGAAAAAAATTTAACTAAGTTACTGCCAATAAAACCACTAGCGCCAGTAATTAAAATAGTACTCATATCACTGCGTCGGGTTGAGATAAAGCCTCAATTATTTCATCCCATTTAGGCATAACGTGATGCAATCGAAGAACTTCCTCAATTTCTTTACAATCACTTAAATTTTTTAATACGACCTCTTCCATTACAAAATGGATTTTTTTGTTTTTAGACAAAACTAATTCATAAAATTCTGCACGTTTTTGTATTTTTTTAGGCAGCATGAACATGGAAGAAATTAGCAACCCGTCGAATTTATCTATTTCATTTAAAAGCCCATTGAGTACGATGTATGAAGATTCAAATCGATTTTCATTGACATGCAATTTATACGTAAAGTTTTTAGATATGCAGTAGTCGCGCAATAATTTTGATTGAACTGGAACTGGAACAATTAGCCCTCCAAATTCTCTGCACGTTACATACCCGCGATAAGATTCCTTTTTTGAACTAAGCATTATTCAGAAAATCCTGATGGCTCAGTGTAGTTTAAGCCAATTTTTGTGACTGGTTTAATAGTAATTGGTTTGTAAAAAGATCCAAGCTTTTTCTCTGCACCAGTATATGGTGTGAAAAGGCCTTTGAATCGACAATTCATTGACCACCTAACGGATGATTCTGTGTTGATAATGTTTCCGTGTAAAAAATTAGGAGAAAAAATTAAAACTTTGCCAAAGGGGACATCTAACCAAATAAGTTCATCCTTAATATCCTCGAATAGTTGGTCCATTCCCTTTTGCTGATACTCAACTAACATCGGGTAGATAGTATCACACAACTTTTTTGGCGCGATAAACATAGATTTTGATTTAAAACAGTCTACCAGTGGTAACCACTGCACGATTTGAAACGGTGTTTCACCTCCAAATACATCAGCATGAATTGGGAGAAGCGAACTATCGTCGTTGGGAAACTGAACAGATAGATTAATTTTTCTTTGCATCGCTAGCTCATTACCCAAAAGCGTATGAAGGGAACGCTTGGCTAACTGAAAATAAGTTGGAGCAGACCAACTAGCTGAGTTTAGGGTGTTATATGTTAGTAATCTAACTTCATTTAATTTATCCACTGGACAGTGCGTGAAGAAATTATTCAAAAAATCTCCATCGTCTTCTGTTCTTTGCACGCCCAAAGCTGCACATACTAAATCTACGACATGATGACGAAATGTTATCAACATTTCGTAGTCGTCAACATCTAAAATGACATAACCGTCGTTTTCAAATTGGTCCACCAGATTGAATGTTTCTTCTTCATCGAAAGTGTTGGGTAGCTGCATAATTTTGCCAATCATTTCTATTTAATTTTTAAACTTAGCAATCTCTGTTTTACAACAAATACAGTTATTATCAAAATAAAAACACTAGGTGTGGAGTTGCAAATAGGCATTCTGAAAGAAATCAAATATAAAATTTCCTGAGTTAAAATTTGTTAACTAGTTAAAACAATAATAACAGATGCAAAAGCTTATAATTTTATACTGTATTTAGTTACAACCAAAATTAAATTTTTCATTTTTCAAACAAAATGTTAATTAATAAATTAAGCGAATTCGTTTTATTTTTAATGAGCTTTTAGAAATTCAAGAATTGTATGCTCTTGAGAAATAATAGAAATCATGGTCTATATTTTATTTTGAGCTTTCGCCATAGTTTGTAACAGTTTATTAGTCCACAAATTGGGTTGTCTTCTTCACATTCAACTAAAAAGAAAAACTTCATTAGTCATTTATTCTGTTTAGGTTTTTACATCATTGATTTGATATAAAATGCTCGAAGGTCATAGCAAGAGTATCTTTCCTTGAGACTAATAGCTTGGCAACTTTAGGCCATGAAATACAAAGCGATGAATCATCCCAGTGGATTGTTCTCTCGTAATTCTTTGCGTAGTAATTTGTTGTCTTATAGAGAAACTCGGCAGATTCACTTAGAGTTAGAAATCCATGTGCAAATCCTTCTGGGATCCAGAGTTGTTTCTTATTATCAGCTGACAATAAATATCCGACCCACTGCCCAAAAGTTGGCGATGATTTTCGAATATCGACAGCTACATCAAATACTTCACCCTTTATAACACGCACAAGTTTCCCTTGCGCGTATGGCGGCAGTTGAAAATGCAAACCTCGCAGCACGCCTTTTTGGGACTTTGAATGATTGTCTTGCACGAAAGTAACATTGTATCCCACCGCCTCTTTAAATTTCTTTTGGTTAAAGCTCTCAAAGAAGAATCCGCGCTCATCATGAAAAATAGTTGGCTCAATAACTTTTACATCCATAATATTGCCGCTAGTAACTTTCAAATTCTTATTCTCCAATTAATTGCATAAGGTATTGGCCGTATCCGCTCTTTAACATCGGTGCGGCAAGCGCTTTTAGCTCAGATTTATTAATCCAATGCTTGCGAAACGCAATTTCCTCTGGACAAGCAATCTTTAATCCTTGGCGGAGTTCGATAAGCTGTACGAAGTGGTGTGCCTCAATGAAATTTCTATGCGTTCCAGTATCGAGCCATGTATAACCATGACCCAGGCGTTCAACACTCAGTTGGCCATTTTCGAGATAAAGCTTGTTTAGATCTGTAATTTCCAACTCTCCACGATCTGAAGGTTGAAGTTGCTTCGCGTAGTTGGGTGCGTACTCATCATAGAAATACAAACCAGTTATTACATAGTTTGATTTTGGTGTGAGAGGTTTTTCTTCTAGACTGAGGACTTTGCCATTTTTGCTAAATTCGGCAACGCCAAAATGCTCAGGGTCGTTGACATGGTGCGCAAAAACTGTTGCTCCAGTTGCGCGTGAGTTTGCTATAGCAAGTTTTTTGTACAAATCGTTGCCGTAAAAAATATTATCACCTAGGACCAGCATTGAGGGCGACCCATCGAGGAACTCTTCCCCGATAATCAGGGCTTGCGCTATACCGTCTGGGGATTTTTGCACGGCATACTTAAAATTTAATCCCCACTGTTTGCCATCACCCAAAAGTTGTTTGAAGCGTGGTGTGTCTTGCTGAGTGCTGATGATGAGTATCTCTTTAACATCAGCCATCATTAATATTGAAAGAGGATAGTAGACTAACGGCTTGTCAAAGACTGGTAAAAGTTGTTTGGATATTACTTTGGTAGCTGGGTAAAGCCTCGTGCCAGTTCCACCAGCCAAAATGATGCCTTTACGTTTCATGAAACCTTTATCTCCTTAATAAGCTCTTTAGCAACGACTAAAAAATCAACTTTCCAATGGGGCAAATCAAATGAGAGCTGAGTGCGTAGTTTAGATGTGTCAAGTTGAGAATTCACAGGCCGCTGTGCACTAGTGGGATATTCAAAAGAAGAAATTGCTTGAATATTGGCAACACTAGTGCCTAATTGAAGTTGTTGTCGTTCAGCAAAGCCTACTAATGTCTGTGCGATTTCATGCCAATTAGAGGTGCCTGTTGAAGTAATATGGTATATTCCTTGGGGCCATGAGATATTTTTTTTGACGGCTTGAATAGCATCTACTGTAGCTTTTGCAATTAGTGCCGCCGAAGTAGGAACACCATGTTGGTCACTGACTACATTGACGTGCTTGCGCTCGGCAGCAAGCTTCAGAATAGTTTTAGCGAAATTATTGCCGTCTGTTCCAATAACCCACGCCGCTCGGAAAATCAAATACTGGCAATCAGCTGCTACAACGGCTTGCTCACCAGCTAATTTAGAAGCCCCGTATACGTTAATCGGATTAGTGGGATCTGTTTCAAAATAGGGGGTTTGCTTTGTTCCATCGAACACATAATCGGTGGAGAAGTGGATTAGCAATGCATTCGCCACTTTGGCTAATTGCGCAAGATATGCCACCGCCTCAGAGTTTACGGCATAGGCAAGTTCCCTATCCGTTTCAGCCATATCAACTGCCGTGTAAGCTGCCGCATTTACAATAATGTTTGGATGCATGCAGAGAATAACATCACTTAACGCTTTATGATTTGTAATATCAAGCTTCAACCGTGGAACCGCTGTTAAGCTTCCAACGGATGAGAGTTGACGTTCAAGTTCTTTCCCTAGCTGACCATCCGACCCTAGTAGTAGTATCTTCATACTAAACGTGTTTCTTTCACTTGGTCAATGTTACCGCTGATTGACTGGTTAAACCATGTTGGATTATTGAGATACCAACACACAGCTTTGCGGATGCCGCTCTCAAAAGTTTCCAATGGATTCCAGCCGAGCTCTGTTTCTATTTTAGTTGTATCAATTGCGTATCGACGGTCATGTCCTGGGCGGTCTTTTACGTATGTTATAAGGTCGCGATAACTTTTAAATGCATAACTATTTGAAAGTGGGGCCAACTCATCAAGAATTCTGCACAACGTATGGGCAATCTCAAGATTGGTCCTCTCATTTAGTCCGCCAACGTTGTAGACTTCACCGATTTTACCACGTTCAAGTACGCATCTGACAGCATTACAGTGGTCGCCAACATAAAGCCAATCACGGATTTGCAAACCATCGCCATAAATCGGTATAGGTTTGTGCTTTATTGCTTTATCGATAATGAGTGGTACGAGCTTTTCTGTGAATTGGTATGGGCCGAAGTTATTAGAACAATTAGTTGTAAGTACTGGCAGTCCGTAGGTTCTGTGATAACATCGAACGAGGTGATCTGATGACGCTTTGCTGGCACTGTAAGGACTGTTTGGCTTATAGCAATTAGTCTCATTGAATGCAGGCTCTTCTGGATTTAGTGAGCCATAAACCTCATCAGATGAAATATGAAGAAAACGGAATGCTTGCTGATTTTTGTTATTTAACGACTGCCAATAATCTTTAGCACTTTCAAGCAAATGGAAAGTGCCTAAAACATTGGTTTCCATAAATGTTTTAGGGCTCTGGATAGAGCGATCAACGTGTGTCTCTGCGGCAAAGTTGATTATGGCTCGTGGCTGGTATCGTGATAACAGATGTTTAACCATTGCACTGTCTCCAATGTCACCCTTCACAAAAACATGGTTTACGTGTTCCTCTATTGAGGTTAAATTAGCTAGATTTCCAGCGTAGGTTAACTTATCTAGATTTATTATGACTTCGTTATGATTATTTAACCAGTCAATCACAAAGTTAGAGCCTATAAATCCAGCACCACCAGTTACTAATATCGACACTGCTATATCCTTTTGAAAAAGATCCCAACCAATAAACCAATATTACCTAATAAAGTCTGGCGATAGATTTTAGATCGCTTTAAAAGAATAAGGCGTTTAATTAGATTGGTTCGTCTACCGTTCATAAAATTGTCAAGGATATAGAGATTGTCCTTTGTCAGTAAATGTTTATTTATCTCTAACGCTTTAGTGTTAATGTCATTCAATTCAAGGAAGTGGCCTTGAAGGAGACTACAGAAGCGAGAAAATCGTCCCCGCCAACTAGTATTAGAACCAATGACATTGGTTTTATGCTGGCGGTATTTAAGACAAGGCTTAGCATCATATATAACATGCCCCCCCGCGCCTGTAACAATCAGATAGCACCACCAGTCATGTGAAACGATGGTGCAGTTTGAAACAGAAGAAATAATTAAATCCCTCGCGGCCTTATTGAATACCATTGTGTTGCCACCACCAATGTTTTGAACAAGCGCGTTAGAAAAAGTAGGGTCTTTAGTAAAAAGTGGTGAATAACCAAGACTTTCTGCACATTGTTCGTCTACTATTTCAGTTCTAGCGCAATACAGAGCAGGGATTTCTGATGAAATATCAGATAATGCAGAAATAGCTATTTCTAATTTATTTTTGTTCCAAATATCGTCTTGATCGCTAAACGAATAAAACTCAAATGGTTTTTTTATGTCTGCAAGCGCTTTCATAAAGTTATTTGCAAAACCGATGTTTTTAGGTCTCACGGTAGCACTTATTTTGGAGCGTTGGACTCCTTCAGAGTTTATATTCTGTAAAATAAATTGAGGCGCTGAGTAATCGTCATACAGAAAAACATGAAGGGACTTATGAGACTGATTGAAAATTGAGAACAATTGCTCTTCAATGTAAGCTTCACCATTATAATAACCCAAAATAACTGCTACACTTTTTCTCTCTATTTGTGTTCTCTTTTTTCTGGGAAAAGTTTTAGAACTTTTAGCATTAATTATCCTGGTTTCTTTATTTACCCTCATCATAAAAACTTTCTTCCCGTCTGATATCATTGGCCGTTAGAAAATTATTATCAAAGACTAACAGATAACAGTTTAACTGATAATATGATAACCGACAGCGAATAGTTATTGAGGTTATTTTAAAAAATCTTGCTTCTTTTCACAATTTTAATGTCCAAAACAGGTTCTAACAATATGTCTCACTGGTCAGCTCAATTGGAAGATTACAGCAACTTTTAGGTAAAATATTCCTAAAAATCATCCCAATTCCTATTTTGCTCTGATAGTTTACCAAACTGTCTTTCCATCCCGTTATGGCTGTAATATCTTTGCGTTTGGCGTGTTTTCTTGTAATTTTGTCTTTCTAAAAGCAAGTAATACTCAGAGATTAATTTTCTAGCATTGATTTTGTTCAGAGCTCCTAGCTCAACATTGAGATCTATTAGTTCTTGTCCAAGAGTAAGCCCATTTATTTGTTTAAAAAATTTCTCGTGAAAAGGAATAACTCTACCATTACTTTTAATTATTTTATAATGAACTATACTTTTTGGATTTTTTGGAAAAAAACTATGGGGAAAAATATTAAATAATAACGATGGTTTATTAAACATCTGCGCCACAACAGTTGGCCCAGAAGAGTCACCTATATAAACGTCAGCTCTACCAATATATTCGATCAAGGAGGATGCATTGAAAGTAGCTTCTGCTCGGACATTTATTACTCCCTCAATTGCTATTTCACGTTCACTTAAGTTAACCACCTGAGTTCCTCTTTTGACTATTTCCTTAATAATTACTTCAGCTACATCTATGTTTGAATTTCTAAATTTCTGGTTCATCTCACCATCTAAGTTAAATAAACTCGGCTGCCTAAAGTGAAACACCCAATAACCACCATCAATATTTAATTTTTTTTGTTTGTTAATCTTATTCAATAGTGGTTGTGAATTATACAACTGTATAAGTTTTGAGTACTGACTCGGGCGGTAAAATTCAGAACCCATAAATTTATCATTTATCTGAGTATGAGAATTTGTAAAATTTTCTACGATAAATGGGTAATTTCTATACCAACCTGAGATATATGATAAGAATAGTGAAGGAATAGGTCTGCAGTTTTCTGGCAAATAATAATTTAAATTTTTAATTGAATTATTTGTAATTGAAATAATATATTTAAATCTACATTTTCCTTCCGAAAGAAAACAACAAAAAAGGTGCGTGTCACAGAAAAAATGGCCTAGTTTTGTTGTATCGACGTAAGCAAGGCGAAATCCAGCTACCCTTAGTATAAATGCAAGCAAGCCTACCGCTGGAATCAAAACCACTTTTACAAGTTCTTTTGCCAAGTTAGTTATTGATTGTAGCAATAAGTTCATTCCTTATAGTTATAATTCACTCAGTTTACTTTTTTCTCAAAAATTTTAGTTACTGTCGGGCGAAAACAATGACCTCAAATTGTGTAGTGTTTCATATTAAAGTTAAAAAATTTAGTTTTACTATAACTTTATTTAGTGTTGTTAGAATAAATTTTAGATAATATTTCATAAACTCTCTCAGGTTGAGTTGTCGTTTGATTTTTTGTAATTTCTTTTATACCAGGCATCATAACTGATATCATCGATACAAATTTGTAAATAATTTTCATTTTCTGGGCATTTTCTGGTTTTAGACTGGAGAGTTTTTTGTATAGGAATATTAAAAAGCTTTTATATTGCCTTTTCTTCGTTTTCACACCTTGGTTTTTATTCCTGTTAAATTCAAATAATAGCCATCTAATTACGCTTAATATTTTTTTTACGTATCTAGTTAATATTATAATATTTTTGATAAATTTTATAATAAATTTCTTAACTGAAAAGGCACTATGATATATACGTAAATAACTTTGGGTGCTCTTTGACTTTTGGATTACTAAATATAGGCCGTCTTTTACTAGCAGCTCTACACCTGGTGCTGGCAAAGGCACTGAATAAAATATTCCGGGCCGGGTGACATTGTTCAGTGATAAACTGGATAACGGGTCAATCATTTTCTCTAGCCAATCAACTGCTTCATCATACTTCTTAAAATGTAATGAAAGTTGGC